>Ga0209297_1000769_pt1 | contig 19708 bp, 39 predicted proteins | sample S_130805_MF_Meta_FD_187322 | JGI IMG/M metagenome (GOLD analysis project Ga0209297, IMG submission 187322) | Freshwater microbial communities from Lake Simoncouche, Canada to study carbon cycling - S_130805_MF_MetaG (SPAdes) (version 2) | ecosystem: Environmental > Aquatic > Freshwater > Lake ...
TATATAAATCAACGACTTACGAGAACTGGCACGATTCTATTATGCTTATATAGTGAGAGCCTAAAAAATTCTCGCATCATCAATCAATAGGAGTAAATGGAAATGACACAACAACACAACGCTAGAGAGATTTTGGTAATCGTGGCTGACTGGTTAGGTTGGCAAGATGAAACCCTGTCAGACGGCCTTAAAAGCCCTAGAGATGCCCTCAAACTATGGGAGTATGCCCAATCGCACCCAGACCTTCACGAAATGGCAGACCAGTGGCATCCAAAGATTTTGCGTTATGTCCTTGGTTATAACCCACTGCAAGCCTTAGATGATGAATTTCTAAGCAGACCAGAAGAGCAAATTTAAACCCAAGCCCTTCGGGGCTTTCTCAATCTTTTTAATAGGTGTAAATATGACAAATGAAGATAAAGAACTGCTAGCAAAATGCTACATGAACGCAAACAATGCCATTAAACGCAATGCCGTTACTGTAACGATTGAGCCGCACGGGTGGTTCAAGATTAAATTCCATGTTGGGCAAAACACCACATTGACTAAACACACGGCTCGTGTGCGGGCATCTCGCCTAATTTATGGGCTTTCAGAACTCACCGAGAGATTGACTAAAAATGAGGTGAAAGCATGAAACAAACCCTTTTAGACCTCTTCGCCTCTATCTTGCTTGGCCTTTGCTTTTCAGCCTTAGCCCTTGCTTACTTTGATTGTCTGACCTACTGACAATGCAACCTCTAGCCCATCCTTACGGGTGGGTTACTGGGTGCAATAGTGCATCATTTCAACTTTAAAAGGTGTCAATAATGAAATTCAATTTAAAGCGCAAAGATATCCGAGCCATGCTCCACTTGTCCGCAAAAAAGGACATTCGATATTATCTCCAAGGTATCCATGTAGTCCAAAATAATCGAGGCACTTACTTGGAAGCAACAGACGGGCATGTAATGGGTAGATTACTAATCAACCATGAAGCACATTCTGAGCAACAAAGTATTGTCTTACCCTCTGAGCAACTCTTAAAACTCAAAGGCACAAAAAAGACAAGTGATGACTGGTTGCATTTCACAGTTAATGGTCAGGCGGTAGAGTGTATAGATGGAAACCAAGTTTTACGCTTCCAAGCCCACGATGCCCGCTTCCCTGACTGCGATAGAGTTTTACCTTTGGTAATCAAATCAGAGGAAATTGCTCCGAGCAACTTTAACCCTGACTTACTTGTCCGCTTTGTAGATGTTTCAGAGGAACTTTGGGGAAAACGACAAGTTCCACAAATAACACACAGAGGAATGTCATCAGGAATTGTCAGTTTTTCTCACATGGATGACCATTTTGTCGGCGTGATCATGCCAATTCGTGTAGAGGGTTCTGCGGTAGTTCCTGAATGGTGCTATGCGCCCGCAGTTAAGGCGGTAGAAAATCAACCAGTAGAGGCTTAAGAGTTCAGACTGCTAACCCTTACGGGGGTTAGTGGCCTGCGCTTTGCAGGGTTTTTTAAAAGGTGTCAATATGGAAAATGAATTCAAAACATGGCTCAAAGATAATTATTCTCAAAATGAATTAGCAGATATTGCTAACCATGGGTGCTCAGGTGGCGTAGGTGGCATGATCTACTATCGAGAGACTGAGGCCATTTATAGAAAATACGCCCACGAACTGCACGATATATTGGCAGAATATAAGGATCAAGTTGGAAATTATCCCGATTATGTGATCGATGAATTAGGCCATTTCCCTAGTTTTGCCAATGCGGTTGTCTGGCTTTGTGCTGAGATGGTGGCGCAGGAAATTACTCAGGGCGAATACTCAGAGGTGACAGAATGACCTACATTCAGCGAAGAGGTGACGGCTACCTTGAAACAGTAGACGAATTCAACACACGAAAAGAAGCAAGGGCTATGCTCGCAGAGTATTCCCTGAGTGACCCATACGGGCATTATTATTTGAGTTCACGGGCTTGCAAGGGGTGGAAATAATGACAAATCCGAATGAATTAAAAAAGATTAAAGCCTTTGTGCGGGGCATTATTGAAGGCATAAAAGACACCCATGAGCCAGAAGATATAGATTTTTATCTAGAGGATTATTGGAACGCATGGGATGAAACTCTAGATGTAAATATTTGGCTCGATGAATCAGACCCGCAGAGGTATATAGCCACACTTTATCGAGTAGTTGACGGGGTGCGTGATGATGAAACATTTCAAAGGCTAGATTATTTATGATTTACGCCACTATCGCCCTAATCCTTCAAATTATCCTAAAAAGAAAATAATCTCTTAACTCACAATTTAAGCCCGCCATGTGCGGGTTTTTCTTTGCCTATTTTTAAGCCATTAAAGCCCTTGAGTGTCTCTCTATGTATGCCGACATAAAAATAACGCCTAGAAAGCCCGTTTTAATGCGTTCTTGGGCTATTCGTGTGGGTGTTGGTCAGTAGTTGAAACTGTAACCAGTCCGATGTGCCGTAAATCCATCTCTGTATTCAGCCCCAAATTGTAGAAATGGCTTGCCCACATTACTGCAATTCTGAACCCTTCATTCATATTGCCATCACCTAAAACGCTTAATATTTTGCGTTCTTGGGGTGTAGTCAAGAACAATCTATGCGGTTTTGTCTCTTGTTTTTCCATTGATGCAATCCCGCCAATATTCTGCTATGAGTAACGATTCAGCCAGGTTTATATCCTTTTTGCGTTTTAGTGGTGCTTCAGGCCATAGCATACGGGCGCAATCTAAAGCCTCGTTTTTATCGCTTGATAAGTGAAAGTGCTTTTTCCATTTCTGAGGGCTTACCATGTGCAACGGGTAATTAGTTAACTCACAGACCGCCGTTATAACGCCCACAGCACGCCCAAATTGAAATGTAGATGCTACCCCTTGATTTGGCATTGAATGGACTAATTCACAGCAGATTTCAGCCCCTTCTTTTGGGTCAACCAAGCGCAGAATCATGTTTTTGAACACCATTGGCAGAATGTGCTTATCTTGGTGCTCAATCATAAAACTGTCTAGGTAATCCCCATTTGGGTCTAAAGCACCAACTGCGCCTGAGACACTACCTGGGTCTATGCCCAGCCAAATACTCATTTCCAAAACCTCTTTAGTAAATCTGTCGCAAAGTGCTTTTGATACTCTTTTGGCTCAGCCTTAATCAGTCTACGGGGCTTCTGAGGTAATACGCCTTTGTAAACCTCCTCCTTTGTCCTGAAAAGGGAAAAGCACATATTGCACATTCTTCTGCGATAGGTGAATTCCTCATGTTGGATTGTCTCGGTAATCCTATTTTTGTCTGATTGGCATTTAGGGCATTTCATTCTTTAACTCCTTAATTCGTTGTGCTACCAAGATACCTAGAGTAGGAAAATCCTTCTTCAGTTCCTTGGTTCTCCATCGGGCTTGTTCTATCGATGCGGGATTCATTGCCATTAAAGCGTAATGGTTCGTCAAATACTCCAACAATGTCTCCCGTGAGTCGTAGGGCTTCATTTGTGATAAATATGGACATTGGCTCTCTATCGGTTCTGATTCGGTCAAGGATGGCATGGGCTTCATTTTTGGTCACTATTTTTTCTCCAAGATGTTTATTACTTCTTGTAGTTTTTCAATTCCCGCATCAATATATCCATTCTGTATTAGAACTAAAGCGTCAACTAATAATTTATGTATTGTTTTTTTATACATATTTAGTCCCCACAAAAGCAAGGAATGGTGTCATCAGAAAACATTTGCATTTGATTTTTGCTAAATGTTTGTATTTCTTGGTAACTTGTGGAGTTCTTGCGGAATGAAATCAGGGCTTTATTCTCAAATTTTGAGTATTCTTTCATTTTGTTTTCCATTTCTATCCACCAAGTTGCTCTTTCAGGCTTGTCCTGAATCAAAGTTACCAAGGTTGCATCGCCCTTCATAAAGCACAAATCACAGTTAGATAGTTTGTTCTGACCAACTTTAGGTAGTTGAAGGTCAAAACTGTTGTTTTCCCAAAATTCGGCTATGTCTCCACTTTGGATTCCAGCCTGTGCCAAGGGACACATGGCAAGCCCGACTTTGGCAACCCGTCTTGGTTCATCAGCCCTAATCCCAACTAAATGCTGGTCATCATCAATGTCTAAATTTATGCTTTTCAGGTATCTACGAATGGCATTTATTTTCAATTCTGATGTGCAAAACCTCATAAAGTTGTTTGGCAACATCTTTTTGTCCATAATCATTGCTTCAAACGGCTCTCCATTCCTGCTTGCTGTCTCGAAATTAACCTTTTTAAACTTAGGTTTATCAGAAATATATTCGAGCCAATGGATTTGAATACCCCAGTTTTTCTCGCAATCAGAGATAAATTGCAAAGTTTCTTCTGCTTCTTTACCTGTATTGGCAAAGCAGACTATTGCTTCCTCTGGCAGGCTCATCTGGTGAGCCTCCAAGATGCGGTAAAGCATATAAGCGGAGGTTCTGCCACCTGAAAAACTGATGACAGTTGGTTCGTTTATTAAAAATGGGTTCATTTTTTTATCATCCTGTTAATGTAGTCTTTGACAAATGAGGGCATAGGCGCAACATTCTTGGTATCTTCCTCAATCTTTGCAAGGGCAGGGTCTTTGAAGTTGACATTGACATTGACAGTCATATCAGGGATTTCAGCCCCATCCCACCGCATTTGATTGATGTAGACAAGGGGCGAGGGAATAAATGCACCATCTCCCTTTTTCCATTGTTCGGTAGTCTTCATCCATTCAACGTGTTTAATTATTTGGTCAGCCTGTAAGTCCAACTTCAATTTAGACCATTTGGCTTGACAAGTGGCTTTTCCACCTTTTCGGGTGCTTTTAGGCCATGCGTTCCAGAACTCTTCAAACATTGTTATCCTTTCGGGCATAGTTTCTCCAAGGGTGGATAGAACCTATTTCTATCCTTCCCTCTCCAGACTTCATTGTGTTCATCTTGACTCCTATTTACATTGAAATAACAAAAAGCCCCAAGTGCGCTTGACGGGTTTGTTCGCTTATAAATATGGCCTTGTTTACCACCGATGAACCATATCCTTTACCAGTCGCCAAACCAACGCTGGTCGCATTTTTCACAAGGGGTGTGCTTGTGTGCGGTGTTTCCTGACTTGTCAGCCCATGCAGGCTCGGTAACGTATCGTGAGTCAGACGGAAGTCATTGCAGAAACAAAAAAGCCACTTAGCGAAACATCTTGGTTGCAACCCAACAGTAGGACTGATGGGCAAGATGCTTCATTAAGCGGCCTTAACATTGTTGTTTGCAACGACAACGGATCGGATTATACCGATGTTCTAGGATATGTCAAATTGTCCCCAAATTTAGATGGGTATTTCAGGAAATCAAATGCACCTTCCCTGATACCACCCTGTTTAAGGTCAGCACCATCGTAGAGTTCCTTGGTAGTTCCTGCGCTAATCTTGGTGGCTATTGGCCTTCCCATCGACCTTTTCTCTTCCAGTTTGGCAATGCCAAAACCTGTAATTCTGTAATAGTCACCGATTAACAAGACATAACCCCAGTTTTCCAAGTCGCTGAGATATTTCTCATAGTGGTAGCCTTGGTTGCCTACCGCCTGACTAGCATGGGTGAAATCTTTGAGTGAACAGGCTGAGTGTTCCAACCTCTTTAGAATGGTTGTGTGACCTAGTTTTAGTTCCATGTTGTCTCCTTTGATAGGCAATCCTATATCTAAATTTAGTTTGTCAACATAGGGTTTGTCCTAGTTCACAAGCCTTTTTTAATCCTTGACAATCCCATTACCAACTTAAACAGGAGTTAAATATGTCGGTAAAACCTAGTGACTTTAAACATGAGATTTGTGTCTACCTTGAGGGCATTGGAGAGTGCTTAGTATGCTTTGACATACTGACACCTGGCGATGAACTTGATGCTGACCACAGCGATACCTATGAGATTGACTTTAGTGTGTTTGACGAGGACGATAAGCACATTACTTACGATATAAGCAAGAAGCAATATAACCATTGCAATAACAAGGCAATGGAAGAAATGTTAGACATCACAACTGCTTGGCGTAAAGAATGGCAATCTGCTTATGGATTACGAACTTATAGAACTGAAAGCGTATTTAAATGACTAAACAAGAGATGATCACGCACTTACGCATGGCGGCTTGTAATGAGAATACAGTCACAGGCATGGCAAACGCATTTGACTTAGGTGCTGAACATGAACGGGATGTTATTGCTTCCATCATATTCAACATGGTGAAAGACCAACATCTTGCCCAGAACATTGTTGACACGATGAGGGTGAGAGAATGAACGACAAACTTGACGAAGCCTTTGATTTACTGGAGTTTGATGTGACTGACCAGATCAGAAACATGGAATACCTTGCTGAACAAAAGAAGATTTCTACTGGTGTTACAGATGGCGGTATTCAAAGAGCCTTGGTCAGGGATTTGACAGAGAATCTACGCACATTACAAACAAGTAATGACCCATTACTGTTGCGTAATGATGTGTTGGAAGAGGTGGCAGTCGAGTTGGCTAAGTTGCCCTTTGGGGACACAGCCGCTAGTTATGCCGCATTTGTGAGAGCGATGAAAAGTTAATATTTTTTAAAACAGGAGTTAATGATGGATAGACCTACTGTGGGCATTACAGCCCCATACCGCAAGAGCGACTACACATACAAGGATATGCTGTTAGATCGCATCAAAGACCTAGAAGCCTTGGTTGCCAAACTAGAGCAACGCATCAAAGTTCTGGAGGCTAAATGAAAGCAACATTTGAACATGAGTTAGTTAAACGCATGATTGATGAAGCAGTTAAAGCCGAGCGTGAGGCGTGTGCAAAGATTGCTGACGAATGGGCAGTTGGTTGGCCTCACCCTTCACAAGTCATTGCTGAAAGAATAAGGGAGCGAACATGAAAATCAAAGATGAACTACAAGCCATCTATGAAGATGAGGAAAATGTCTACTACTGTTGCTATTGCTTAGAGCCACAAGGCGAGAAGATTGGCTGTTGCCATGAGAACCACTTTGTCGAGTTCAAGTATCTTGATAACGACTGCAAACAAGAAATTGCACAGGAGATATTAAATGGATGAGTTCAACCCAACTACCCGTATGTTTTCACGTTCTTTGCGTGAGGCATATCCGAAAGATTATGTCAACGAAAACATTGTTGAAGGGCCGTTTTACTCAGCCCCAAACATACACGACATACCCGTTTTATTTGGACTAATTACTGTTCTCGGAATGATTGCAGTTGCTATTTGGAGATACTTTTGAACGACTACTCAACCATACTAATGAGAATAGAACAATCGGTGAAAACCTTAGACAAGAAATGCTTGAACAACAAGTATGATGGATTCATCCAAGACATAAGCGGTATTCAAAGTGATTTAATAATGCTCAGTCATTGGATAGGTGAACAGCAAGTTAAACATAGTGAATATTTAAACAGGAGTAAATAAATGTCAAAGTCAATTCAAACCCCAAAAAGCACACAAGAGTTACGCTCATTCCTTCTTGAGCAAATGCTTAATGTCGCACAGGGAAATCAAGAGGCCACACAAGCCAAAGCCATTTGTAACTATGCCCAACAGGTCTACAACACAGTTAACTTAGAAATGAAGTTTGCTATGTTGAGTGAAAAGATGGAAGGTAAAGAAATCAAGGCTGTTGGATTTGGTGGCTAATGTGGTGGAAGAAAAAATAAAGTTTTCTGAATTAAGAAGACATTTTATGATTCCTGATATGCCTACTTGTGTTCCATCAAACACATTTAGCGACCAAGACTTATCGGTAATGAATGATCATCAACGACCATTTCAGAGGAGGTTAGAAATGTTTGAAGATGGGCATGATCCAATATTCTTGCGAGGTTCTCGCCATGCAAGATATTCTGGTCATCCAGAAAGAAGCATGAAGACGGGTATTTTTCTAACTAATTTATTTGCAAGATATGTCAGAAAAGATAAGAAAACCATTTGGTTTAGAAAAGATTGGTTAGATTACAAACAAGTGGTGGTTGGAAAAATAAGGAATCATGTAAAAAAACATCATCTTTATGTTCACTCACACACTTGGAATTCATTGGAATTTAAACCATTTGAGAAAGATGAAGATTATGGAAACTTGTCAATAATAGGCGTTGATCAATCAATCGGCTATTGTCCAAGTATTTTATGGAAAGGGATCGTAATTAGGGTAAACATTGATGATGATGAGTCAGTAATAGATTACGATAAACGTATTGAAGCAATAGAAAAACTATTTGCTATCAATGAAAAGATGTCAACTTTAACAATTTAAACAGGAGTTAAGAATGAATGTATATCAAAAACTGAACGAGGCGAGAGCCAAGTTCCACAAGAAAGCCCTCAAGAAGTCTGGTCACAATAAGTTTGCTGGCTACAACTATTTTGAGTTAGGTGACTTCGTAATCCCCGCAATTGAAATCTTCAACGAGGTAGGTCTTACTTCCATCATTCGTTTTGGAAAAGAGATTGCTGAGTTCATTGTTGTCAATACAGAAAAGCCTGACGAGATCATCGTCTTTACAAGCCCTATGTCTTCAGCCGCCCTCAAAGGTTGCCATGAAGTACAGAATCTTGGTGCTGTGCAAACCTATCTATCACGCTATCTTTGGGTGTCGGTGCTACACATAGTCGAGCATGATGCGTTAGACGCTACAACAGGCTCTAAAGTGGTTGAGGAAGAAGGAACTCCAGATGAAGGACGGATGCTTGACTACATTGCCGCTATAGAAGCCACTACAACAGTTGATGAACTAAAGAACATCTACATCGAGGCATTTGCGGCTACTGATGGAAACAAGGCATGGCAGACCAAGATGATTGCCGCCAAAGATGCTAAGAAGAAGGTGCTGAAATGAGTGACGAAATCATCCAAGGCACAGACGAATGGAAAATGCTAAGACTAGGCAAAGTTACTGCTAGTCGAGTAAAAGACATTGTTGCCACCACCAAGTCTGGCTATTCAACAAGCAGAGACAAGTACATGACGCAGTTGTTGTTGGAACGTCTGACAAACTCAGTAGCAGAGTCGTATAGCAACGATGCAATGGCTTGGGGCGTAGAGCAGGAGGTCTTTGCACGGGCAAAATACGAGGGATATGCAAGCACTCTTGTTGAGCAAGTGGCGTTCATAGATCACCCAACAATTACTATGTCTGGTGCTAGTCCTGATGGATTGGTGATGGACGATGGTTTGGTTGAACTGAAATGCCCAATGTCTCATACACATTTGGAAAGCATATTAGGCGGTATTGATGACCAATATATGCCTCAAGTACAGTGGCAGATGGCGGTAACAGGGCGTAGTTATACAGACTTATGCTCCTATGACCCAAGGTTTCCAGAGCATTTGCAGTTAGTTGTTAAGCGGATTCCCCGTGATGATGATTACATTGCAAAGTTGGAAAAAGAGGTTGTCAAGTTCTTGGCTGAACTAGATGACAAAGTTAACAAAGTAAATAAGATAGAGGTTTAATATGGAAAAGCGTGATAACAGCGGCGTACTTTTTGCCAATGATAAAAAAGACAATGAGAAAGCACCTAATTACAAAGGGAACATGATGGTAGATGGTCAGGAATATTGGCTATCAGCATGGGTAAAAGAGGGCAAGAATGGTAAGTTTCTTGGTTTGGCAGTATCTCCACGGGATGCACAGCCACCAGCAAGTAAACCTATGCCTAAGAATTTGGATGACGATCTAATCCCTTTTTGATGTATCAATGGGGAAAGCGTAAGTAAATACCCACTAACTTAATTAACAGGAGTAAATATGAGTTTATTAGACAAAACATGGTTTGGTGGTGAAGTAGAAAAGTTCTTTGGTTCACCAGCATTTAAGTTGGCAAGGAAAGACTCGCCACCAACAAGTAAACAAGCGGCACAGGGTGTCAACACAACTAGCCTAGAACAGTTGGTTTACGAGACGATTGCCACATTCCCTAATGGTTGTATACAAGATGAAGTCTTGGCAAGACTCTCAGGCAAGCCATACTCTAGCGTCACGGCAAGATTTAAAGGATTGCTAGAAAAGGGGTATATTGAGGATACGGGTTTGACAAGGGCAGGTATGTCAGGCAAACAACAACGAGTTTTAAAGGCAAAACCATGAGTGAAGTCTTAATTTTCATAGCAGGGATGATTGCACCTGCTTTCCTAAGTGCCGTATTTACCCTCTTTAAGTGCTTAGAGGATGTAATTAAAACTAGGATTAAGTAATGGAAAGCCTACTTACTATCATTGTTTTGCTTGGCATAGGTGTCTGCATAGGTGTTATCGTAATAGGTGCAGTCCTATACATTAGTTGGGACAAAGACTAACCTAAGACCGCTATAGCCTGTTTTACATGGGCTATGCGATCATCTAGACCTATCGTGCCACCATTGATTATCTTGGTGACTTTAGTGTAATCAAGGGCATCCGCTGGTGGATTGAGTTTATGTGTTTCCCAGAACCATCCCGCTGTGAGGGCGGCATATTTAGGGGTTGCAACAAGATCAGGTTGCATAACAAAATCAACACCCAATGCTTTCCCTGCGTGGAAATGGTTTGAATGTCCAGTAAGTTGGACGAGTCCTTTTCCCCTAAACCGATACCCGTCACCAGATGCTTCATCTCGATTCCCCATACGATCTGCGTAAACCTTATTAGCAATAGCACGAGCGTTACCTGCGTACTGGTTAGCAACTTCTAGGGTAGGAAAGCGTTTAGGCCATAGTTTCATCAGCGTTGCCGCCTTGTAATTTAAGTTCTCTTGCAATAGCCTGAAATTACCACTCTCGTGCGAACATTGCCCAATAAACATGGCTTTTTGATTGTTTGTAGTGATGTTGAAACGGGAGAATGTCTCATTCAAGGCATCCACCCACTCAGCACCAATGTGGAGTTTTTGTAGTTGTTCAGCGTTTACCATTTACAGCCTCCATCACTTTGTTGTAACTGTCGATACAGGCGTTGAGTTGGTTGATGGCTTTGTCTCCGTCTGCGATGATTTGAGCAATAAGTCTGAGAGTCTCTGTGTCAGATTCGCTTCCCGCTTGGTTGCTATTTCCGCTGGAAGGGGTGGCACTTGGACTGGTTTGTACGCAACTTGAGGACGGGAGGCGCACCCTACCAGCACGAATAGCACGATCAAGACTAGACTGTTTTTCAGTAATGGCATTATTTGCCTCCATCAATTTAGTTGAGTTTTCAGTAAGTTGTTTGGTTAATTCTTGCTCTTTGGTACGGGCTTCTTCATTCTTGACAGCAATCTCAGACTGCATCTCAATATCTCTAGCATCCCACCCTTTATGGTGTCCATAGAAATAGACGCTAACAGCCACACAAATAGCACCCAAGATAACCCAAGGATTAGGGATCATTGTTCAGCCTTTGCTAAAGCCCGTTCATTGGCTATTTCTTCTTTGGCAGGGTCAATATAGTCAGGTGGAGTAGTAGGTGGTGGTGGTGCTCTCCATTCCTCATCCAAGACAGGATTTACCCATGCAGGTAATGCACCTGAAGGCGATGTCCAAGTAGAGGTGGCAGGAGGCGCAGGGGGTGGGGTAGGAGTGCTAGGAGGGGGTGGAGGTGGTGCAGTGGCAGATAGTTTGTCAGCAACAGTTTGCACACCCTTACGGCTCATCACGCCACCAATGCCGCCAACAATCAGTAAAACAATGTCGTTGAGCATCTTGGCAAACGCCTGGTCAATTGGGGCTATGCTTTTAATAGGCTGAACCACAAAGGCTAGGCTATACAGCATAAAGATAACAATACCAGCAAGTATTATTGTTACGATTAAAACGACACTCGCCCAAACACGAATCTCGATCTCATCTTGCGTCAGAAGCCGATTGACTTGGAACTTGGACAATGTTTTTCTCCAGAACAGGTGCTACTAAATAGTCGGGACAATCTTGGGTAAATTGGCAGTCAGGACGTTGACATTGCTTTGCCGCAAAGTTCTTGGGATTTTGACAATAATATCGAAATCTATCATCACACGCCACTAGCAGGAACAACAGGACGATTACGAATCTCATTGATTTCCCTTTTTAACTTTCTCAATTCCTTGGCTTCTCGCTTGATCTCAGCCTTCATCCACAATGTCTCAATATACGCTAGAAATGTTACAGCAATGACAAGACATAGTGCTACTTGCACCATTATCCTAGCAACAAACTTGATTGTGTCATTGTCTTTACCTGCCACATTATCCATCCCATCACTAGAGAGATAAAAGCCACACCAACTAGACCTGAGACAAAGTAGATAAAGTCAATCTCCCTTTGCTCTTTTGCCCATCTCGCCCGTCTAGTCTTCCTTATTTCTTCATCCCTAGCCCATTCCTGTTCTTGCTGAATCTTGGCGTACATCTTCAGAAACCTTGTATATATTGCCTTTAGTTCAGGAGGCGCATATACAGTCATTTGCTCCCGAATTTGTGCATCAAGGTTTTCCATTTGGAGTTCCACCAAAGCACGTTCAATAGCCTTTTTAGAAGTATTTTGATTTGGGTCATAGTGTTCCTTCGATTCTGCCTCTAGAGAGGCGTAATAGTCGTTTAATTGAGCCTGTATGTCAAAGAAGTTGCCCAGTTGGACTCCAACCTCGTTGATGGTTTGTAACTCAATTTCTTCATAAGTTTGTTGCTTTTTGGAAGCGGCTTTCGCTTTCGCCAAAGGCTTGGGAATGTCTTCTGGCTTGGACTTGGGCTTTGGGCTAAACAGTCCAACAATCCAATCCCAGATTCCCTTGATGGCCTTGACATCAGCCATGACTCCTTCAATTGTCTTCTTAGCACCTTCCAGTTCCATGCGCCCTTCATGGAGCATCGCACAGCCTGATTTAATGGCTGAGACTGCGCCTTGGGCAAGGAGTAGGAGGCTAAAAGGATCAATGGTTTACTCCTGTGGCTGTGGGTTAGCCAAGGTAGTGCCAAGCAAGCCTGAATAGCCAAAGTTAGGTTGCTGTGATGGAGTAGCACCAGACGCTATCTGTTTAACCGCTAACTCAGCCGCCCGTCTACGCAATCTACTTTGTAATGTATCTGCAAGATAACCACTACTAGCCATTCCAACTGCAACAGCAGGATTTGCAATTCCAGCAACAAGCGTAGCACCAGTAGCAAGTTTTGATCTAAATGGACTAAATGAACCCATTACAGATAGGATTGGATCAAGGCTTCCACCTTTAGCAACAGACTTAATTACATTTTGCTCTGTATCGGAAAACAGACGCATTTTGCTTTTGTTAGAAGAAATATTTATAAATCCTCTGCGGATTAGTTCGCTTTCAGAAGCCTTTGGATCAGCAAGTTTGGCATCTACAACATCAAGTGCATCCTGAAGAACTTCAGCACGACTTTGGTTGCGCCAATCTTTTCTTGCCGACATAACGCTAGAAACAGCCTTGTCTAAACCATCCTTGCCAGCAATAACATCACGACCATTCAAAGAACTTATATAGTCATCAACATTATTAACGGCAATTGAACCAAAACGCTTTATTTCTGGATTTGGATTAGTTTTTAAATCGTTCAACATACTACGCATTTTTTCCAGATTTCGGAAAGGAACACGTTCTGTACCAATCATGGTTTGAATAGCATCAAGGCGGGTATTCAAGGCTTTTGCTTCATCACTACCTTGTATAAGTCGAGCATCTTCTAATGCACTTTTTACTTTGTCTACCATTCCCAAAGCACTTTGTGGTTTGATTGCAACTCCAGCCTCATCCATAGCGTTATATGAACGTGTAGCATTTTGACGAACCTCGTCCATTGTGTATATTGGTGGTGCTTTTTCCCCAATTAGTTTGCCAACGCCACCTGCTGTTTTTGCGCCAACCTTTGCCCCAATTCCAATGGAAGCAATAAGTGCCGCCAAATCACTACCTTGTTCTCCCAAAACTCCAGATGTAGCCTCTTTAGTTACTTCTGCTGTTGGTTGAGCAACAAGTCCAGCCATACCAGATGCAGGTATTTGTTGTGCAAGATTAGCCGCTAATGCAGGTACTTTGGGGGCAAGACCCGCCAACACTCCAGTTCCTGTCATTGCTTGTGTACCAGTCTGAACTGCTCTTTCAAGCATACCTTGAGGCTCTGGCAAACCAGTCTTGGTTAACATTTGACTTTGGGCTTCAGCAACAGAAGGTAATCTGCTTGTTGACCCAGTTAATCCTGCTCCAAGGTTGTATGCGCTACGCAAACCTTCTAAAGTAATTGTTGCAGGTGCAGTTAAACCTTCATAAGCGGCACGACCAAAAAGACCAACTTGACGGGCTAATTCTGGTGATGGTTCGCTATAACGTCTACCTATTCCAGATGTTGCAGTACGAAAAGAAGGTTGACTTGCGGCAAGCAGTTCTTCTTGTGTTGGCTCTGCTGAAGGCTTTGCAACAGGCATAGATGGTTTAATAGATGATGCAATTTCATCTATTTCGTCTTCAGACAATGGAGTTTCAGTTACAACTGTCTTACCTTCAATAAGATATTTAGGCATTATTTACTCCGTTATTGCATGATTTGGTACTTAGTACCTTTTTTAGTTTGACCACTCATAGGCGATTCTTCTGCTTTTAATTCAGGATTCAAACCAGAAAATCTGCTTTTTTGTGGAGCAATGTCAGTTGGAGCAATGCCAGGCAATTCAGGCTTTTGAGTTGGTGTCATTCCTGCACGTGACTCTGCCCTTACAGTTTTTCCTTCAAGTTGCTTCAACAGTCTTGCATAGGTTTTATCAACTTTATCAAGATCATCCGCAAATGTCTTAGACTGTGGATCAAGTTTGGCAATAGTGCTTTGCAAAGCATCAAACTCATTACGAGTAACTTGTCCCAAACCAGATGCACCAGTCTTACTAGCCTCTTTCAAAGCAGTAAGTTGAGACAAGGACAAGTTGGCTTTAATGCTCTCTAAATTGTTTTGAAGAGTTTTTGCATCTGTTAAAGGCAATACAGACAAGAAACTTCCATATCCTGTTGTATAGCCACTTATCAATTTTTTAGTTTCTCCAATAACGTCTCTAATATCTTTAGTTCTACTGGTTAACTCATTCAAAGCCTCTGCTTGAGAAACCTGCGCCTCTTGGGATTGAGGGGTTTGGATAGTGCTAACACCACCCGCAGTTCCAGTTGTTTGAGGAATTTTCAAATATTTAGCAACATTAGGGGCGGCTAAACCAATGTTCAATGGATCAATTGTGGTTAGTTCACCAGTATTCGCATCACGGAATACCTTTGGCTTCAGTTCTTGAGCAACTTGATAACGCAAGGCACTTTCTTGTGGTGCTGTTAATGCTCTGCCTTCTTGTATCGCTACATCTGCTTCAGAAATCAATTTACGATTGCGTTCAGATGATGTATTTGCTATTTGATACTCATTGGCTTTCTTAGCCTGTGCTTCACGCAAACCAATAGTTGCCTGTGATTCAGCCCGTTTTTGGGCTAACTCAGCCAAACCATAAGCACCTTGCATATCACCGATTTGAGCAAGTCTTCCAGATGCCGCTTGTAGTGCGTCTGAATCGTTTAAATCAATACCTTGAATTACAGCATTTCGTGCGCTTATCAGTTTTAACTGTGGGTCTTGTACGCCCATAACTCCACTAATACCACGACCTAGTTGTGTTGCACCCGCATAAACATTGGCACGACCAAAAGCATCTGGAGCCAATTGCCCCATTTGTACGCCTTGTTGCAATATGTCTTCACCAACTTTTTGTTGGTACATCTCAGGAGTAATACCAAACAATCCACCTACAATATCTTGTGCCATGATTGCTCCTTAAAAGTTTGCGTAGCCAAGTGGCACATAACCGCTACCATATACATCCAATGTTGGGTTTTGCATACCAGCACTTGTTATGCCTCCACCTGCGCCACCAGTATTAACCAATGGTGATGTTAGATAAGTACCTAATGCGTTACCCAATAAAGAATTGGGGTTGCCCAAACCACTCAAACCATAGGCCAATGGATTAGCGGTAGCCCCTGCGGATGTACCTAAAGCACCACCATAGATAGAACCTCTTAACCCTATCTCTCCAGCCCTTGCACCAGCCGCAGATGATTGACCTGCAAGACCTTGGCTTAAAGAGAAAGGCTGTTGGGCAAGTTGCTCTAGTTGACCAGCCTGACCAAACAAGCCTGTACCAAAGGTAACTTGTTGCTGACCAGCCTGTTGTGCTTGTGCCGCCAACTGAGCATCTTGTTGTGCCAAAGCGTTGTAATAGGCTTCTAACTCAGGATTAGAACCCATCAAACCTTGTGCGCCACTTGGACGCAAACCAGTAGAACCTACTGACAAACCACCACGACCTGTTTGGAACTGTTGGTTTCTAATGTTTGCCAACTGTCTTTGCCGACTAGGATCAAGCAAGTCATATTGCTTAGACATATATTGTTGAGCAACTTCTTCAGGAGTCTGCGCTAAGTAACTAGCACCTAAACCCATAAGTCTATTTTGGGCAGAGGTGATCTCAGGTGCGGCTGTATATCCTGCGCTTATCAACTGACCAGTAGTAGGATCAACTTGAAAGTTAGATGTACCAAAACGGGTAGTTGTGCCAACGGGTCTGAATTGTGCGCCAGCAACGCCTTGTCCTGCCGCTTGCTGTATGTTTCTTTGTGCTTGAAGTGCCGCATCCCTAGACTGTTGCATTTGCAACAAGCCACCAGCAGTTTGCAACCCACCTTGAACAACGCCCTTTTGACCTAAGAAGTTCAACGCTCCCTGAGCCGCAGTACCGCCAGCCGCCAATGCTCGTTTAATTAAGGCTTGTGTAGCCGAATCCAAAGAACTATTGCCACCATAGGTTTGCATAGTGGCATCTATTTGCGCTGGGGTCATTGGTGTTGAACCAAATCCAGTTGTCGGGTTTTCTGTACCTAAACCGCCATAGCCGTAGAAACTATTTTGTAGAGCGTTAGGATCACCATAAAGTCCACTAACAGCCTCTCCAGTATCGAAAGGTGGATTTGCAGTGTATCCAGTAACAATATCCATATAATCATCTGCCATATTATTTGCTCCCGTTGTTCCTTGCCCAATATTTAATTCAGGCACATAATCTTGTGTTGCAGTTGTTCCACTTGTTCCACCAGAACTTAATAAACCAGATGGTGTTACTTGGCTTATTGCCGCATTTGTTACGCTACCTGCTAGTGCTTGATCTAAAGGCTTTCCACTAAGTAATCCTGATGCAGTTCCGCCAGCAACATTGCCACCAAAAGTAGAACCTGTTTCAGCACCGACTGCACCACCAATTTCTGTTCCTGCATAACTAATTGCCGCTTGCTTTAATACTTCTTCAGGAGATTTTCCTTGTGCTATTGCAGAACCACCTTTTATATAAGGTATTAGTTCTGGTTGCCCTGAAGCAATAGCCGCCGCAATAGCCGCAGTCTCTAGCGGGTTATCTAATGCCGCTTGAATAGTTTGCTCAGCCGCCTTTACAACTGGCTGTACTACTTGTTCAATAACAGGATTAACTATTTGTTCTGTGACTGGTTCAACCACAGGATTAAATACTGCCCCAATAAATCCACCACAACATCCCATGTTATATCTCCATTGACATTAAGTAAGGGTCAACTTTTCGTTTTTCATCTTTCTTAAAACTAACGGAAATTGCTCCTGCGGTTTTTGCTAGTCTTTCTGCTGTGGTTGTATTATCAACATACATCTGCAATAAACGAATATTTGCTTTTTTCATGGTAGCAAAGAATTCTTTAATTGCTTTTATGTAACCCATTGCATTGCCACCATTGACAATGTAAAACAATGCACTATTGCCAGAAACCTTATAAATAAACATACAGTCGCCAGAACGAACAGCAAATGCGTGTTTTTGCTTTAATGTGCCATTTATTTCGGCAATCATTTGCTCTTTTGTCGTATCAAGATTGTTATTCTTGATATGGTTTGCAACAATTTGTTCTGGAGTCATTACACAGTTCCATTCGCAATGATGTTGCCAAGCACAGTCAAATTACCAGAGGCATCAATCTTTGCCACAGGCGTTGCTACATTGTAGATATACAAGACATTTGATGCTTCAACAAACGAGAAGTTCGTAAATGTTCCATCTGCCTTGGAAGCAATAGCAGTTTGGATATTAGTAAACTCTGTGTCGATCTCAGTACCCTTGACAACCTTGGAAGCATTGCCTGACGCAAGCGCATCTTTAGCCGCAAAGTTGGTGGTTTTTGTGTAATTAGCCATATTTATTCCTTACCCAAGTTTTCCGTTTTTAGCCTGAATCTCAATCTTTTGGATGCTGATAGCAGAACCATTGATCTGCACTTCATACGCTGTTTGCACAACTTTTCCATAGCCAGATGCTTGACCGATCAAGGTAGAGATTTGTATACCTTGTGAGTAGTACGCCACAGGAACACCATTTGCACCATATTCTGCAACGCCATACTCAGCGATTGTTGATATTGGAATCTGCGCCTGAGTAGAATAGTATTGACCAGAAAAGTCAAATGACCATTTAATTGTTAACTGTTGATTAGTTCCACCAATAACCACCACAGAGATTTTCTTCAGAATTGATGTGACATTCTGATCGCCAAGGTCAGCATAGTTGGTGTAATACTGCAAACGATAGGTAGAGGCATGGTCAAGATATGTCTCATACTTGCCAACATACCCATTCTTGCCAATCAGTAAATCACCATTTCTGCGAGACAAAAGAGCAGTTGGCTCAATAGAGTCCCAAGTTGTTACCCTAGCAGAACCATCCTGTAACTGAGCCTTTGTATCAAATACATAGACTTGTTTGGCAATAGGAAGGGTCAAGAGATAGAAAGCATTGACTTCTGAATAGACTGCCTTAACGTTTGCCAATGTTTCAGACGCTACATAGGTCATCAAGTCATTACGCACATTCTTAGACAAATCACGCAATGGGGCAGACTTTTCTTGGATAGTACGCAATAAACTACGCACACCTGAGTTAGACAAGAAAACAATGTCTGAACCAGTAGAAACTATGGAATCCCTTGATAAACAACCAATGTTTCCTATGGTGTCAGCCAATGACATTGTGGAAGGGGTTGTTGCACCTGAGTAAACTAATATCTGACGCTTACCAAAGATAACTAAGAAGTTATTGTGTGCGCCCAATCCCATGATTTGATCTGCACCATTAGCCCAAACCCTAGAAACATCAAGAGTTCCAGATGTTCCCGCAGTCCAGTTATGCCCTGCCAACAAGTCAGAAAAACTAATCGTTACATTGTCTGCCGTAGTATCAGCCACCCACAAGCGACCAAATGCAGAAATAACAATGTTTCCCAAAGGAACTGTGCCTGTATAGCCCGTCTTCTCAGACACACGCCTATAAGTAGTAGTACTTACCGCAGGGTCATAGATCAAAGGATCAAAGCCAGACTGGAAGAAGTAGGTAATGCCATTTAAAGATGCACATTGCCAATTGCTTGCAGTAATAGTTGGGGCAGTACCACCACCACCATAGGTCAACTCTACAACAGCGTTAGAGCCATCTAACTTGAATAACTTGTTGTTACCAGCAAACAATACAGTTATTGTTCCATCAAGTTGCACTAATTCATGGATGACTTTTACATCGTTTGCACCTAAGTTGCCAGAGGATGAATTAACCCTTGAAAAACCTTTACGTGCGCCAATACGTCCATATTGGTCAATGACGCAATTGGTGGCAATAGACGCATAC
>Ga0209297_1000776_pt1 | contig 19604 bp, 11 predicted proteins | sample S_130805_MF_Meta_FD_187322 | JGI IMG/M metagenome (GOLD analysis project Ga0209297, IMG submission 187322) | Freshwater microbial communities from Lake Simoncouche, Canada to study carbon cycling - S_130805_MF_MetaG (SPAdes) (version 2) | ecosystem: Environmental > Aquatic > Freshwater > Lake ...
TTCCAGCCGCCGTCGACGAAGTCGCGGGCCAAGGTGTCGAGCACCTCGGGGTGGCTGGGCCATTCGCCTTGCGTGCCGAAATCTTCGACGCTCTTCACTAAGCCCACACCGAAGAGCTGGGCCCAGAAGCGATTCACGACCACGCGGGCGGTGAGCGGGTGCTGGGGTTGCAGGAACCACTGGGCGAGGCCGAGGCGGTTCTTCGGGGCATTCTTGGGCCAAGGGGCGATGAGCTGCTCAGGTACGCCGGCTTCGACCTTGTCACCATGGGCGTCATATTGGCCTCGATTGAGGACGAAGGCCTGGCGGACGACCGGCATCTCTTCCATGACCATCGTCGTGGGCAGGTTGCGGACAGTGGCGAGGCGCTGGGTCCAGAGGGTGTCGCGTTCGATCTGCAACGCCTGGGTCGAGTCGAGGTGACGGCGCAGGGTGCGTAGGTCGGCCGCCTTGCGTTGCGACTCAGAGATCTTGTCTGCGGACTGCAACCAGAAGGCTTGGCGGACTTGTTCAGGCTTCAAAATAGACGGGTAGGTGCGGAAGCCCGTGACCTCGCCGTCGAAGGCCTTCGCTTTGCCGTCGGAGCCGAGGAGCCAGTCGCGATTAGCGGGAGCACCGGAGACGCCATCATGGCGGGTCTGTGTGGGGACTTCCTCGCCGTCGACGAACAGCGCGATGGTCGCGGCGTTCTCTTTGCCTTGGATGTGAACGGCTACCTGGTGCCATGTGCCCGGACTGATCTTCGCGCCGATTGTGCGGATGATTGTCGCATAAGCCGGGTGACGCTGGCTCGCGGTCCATTCGAGTTCTCCGTCGACGAGACGGAGTTCGCGGCCGTTGCCGTAGCCGACGCCGGCGGGATTGCCGGACCGATCCAGGGCGCTAAGGATGGGGCTATCGGCGGAGGATGCACCGGCCTTGAACCAGACGGAAAGGGTCGTGCCGCGTTTCGCGTCGATACCGGCTTCCTTGGCGAGGATGCGGGCCTCGGTCGGCTTGGCGGGCTTCAGCGACTTGGGCAGAAGCTTGGCGTCTTCAGCGGCCAGGCGTTCGCGCAGGTCGGCTGGACCGAGCGCATCGGGCTTGAGTGCGGCGATCTTACGGTCGAGCGCAGCGATGGCTTCGTCCGTGCGCTTGAGTTCGGACAGTTGTTCGCGGGTGGGGGTCGCGAGCAGTGGCACCGCGTTGGCGATGCGACCGTCTTCACCGTATTCGAGCACGTTGTTGAAGAACGCGAACATCCGATAGTAGTCCTTCTGGGTGATCGGGTCGAACTTGTGGTCGTGGCAACGGGCGCATTCGGTCGTCAGGCCGAGCAGGGCGGTGCTCGTCGTACGCACGCGGTCCGCGACGTATTCCACGCGATACTCCTCGTCGATGATGCCGCCTTCGGAATTGATGACGTGGTTACGGTTGAAGGCCGTGGCCATGCGCTGATCGGGCGTCGGGCTCGGCAGGAGGTCGCCCGCGAGCTGTTCGGTGATGAAGCGGTCGAAGGGCAGGTTGGCGTTGAAGGACTCGATGACGTAATCGCGCCAGCGCCACATCGAGCGGGCGGAGTCGTTATTGAAGCCGTGGGTGTCGGCGTAGCGGGCGACGTCGAGCCAGTCCTGGGCGAGGCGTTCGCCGAAGCGCGGTGACGAGAGCAGATGGTCCGCGGCGGCGGCATAGGCGGCTTCGCCGCGCTGGGAGGCATCGGACTCGAAGGCCGCAATCTCGGCTGGCGTGGGCGGCAGGCCGGTCAGGTCGAAGGCGGCGCGACGGAGCCAGGTCGCCGGCTTGGCTTCGGCGGAAGGCTTGAGTTTCTCGGTCTCGAGTTTCGCTAGGACGTAGCGATCAAAAGGCTGACGAGCCCAAGAGGCGTCGCTGAGTTTGGGTGCAGGGGCTTTCTCGGGCGGCACGAACGACCAATGCTTCTCGTAGGGTGCGCCCTGGGCGATCCAGCGACGGATGAGTTCAATCTGTGCCGGGGAGACCTTGCGGTTGGATTCCGGCGGCGGCATCTGGTCGTCCGCGTCATGCGATAGCAGGCGCTTGAGGATTTCGCTCTTCTCCGGATGTTCCGGCACGATTGCGAAGCCGCTGTCGTGTTCCATTAGGGCTTCCGCGCGGACATCGAGGCGGAGCTTCGCCTCGCGGTGTTTCGGATCCTGGCCGTGACAGAAGAAACAATTCTCAGAGAGGATCGGACGGATGTCGCGATTGAAGCGGAGGTCTTCGGCGGAGAGAACCGACACCAAAGCGAGAAGTAGGAGGACAGCACGTGGTACTGTCCCTACCCAGATACACTTGCCGCCCGAACCCATGGTGATCACGCGAGGATCTCTTTGATCACGTGGCCATGGACATCAGTGAGGCGGTAGTCGCGTCCTTGGAAGCGATAGGTGAGGCGTTCGTGGTCGAAGCCAAGGAGGTGCATGATGGTGGCCTGCAGGTCGTGGACGTGGACCTTGTCCTTTACGCCGCCGAAGCCCATCTCGTCGGTCTCGCCGAATTGGAAGCCGCCCTTCACGCCGCCGCCGGCCATCATGATCGAGAAGCAGTCAGGGTAGTGGTCGCGGCCAAGGACGTCGCCTTTGGCCGTGCGGCCTTCGCGGAAAGGCGTGCGGCCGAATTCGCCGCCCCAGACGATGAGCGTGTCTTCGAGCAGGCCACGTTCCTTAAGGTCGTTGATCAGCGCGGCGACCGGCTTGTCGGTCGCGGCCATCTTGGCGGTGAGGCCGCCGCGGATATCTTCCTTGGGTCCGGTGCCGTGGAAATCCCAGCCCCAGTCGAAGAGGTGCACGAAGCGCACGCCTTTCTCGACGAGGCGACGGGCGAGCAGGCAGTTGTTGGCGAAGCTGGATTCGCCCGGCTTGGCGCCGTAAGCCTCGAGCGTCGCAGGCTTCTCCTTTGAGATATCCATGACTTCCGGCACGCTGGTCTGCATGCGGAAGGCGAGTTCGTATTGGGCGATGCGCGTGACGGTCTCAGCGTGGCCGAGTTCGTCCTGCTGGCGCTGGTTGAGGTCCTTGAGCGCGTCGAGCGTGGCGCGACGGAGGTCGCGGGTCATGCCGGGCGGGTCGTTCGCGAAGAGCACGGGGTCGCCCTTGCTGCGGCACTGTACGCCTTGGAAGACCGATGGGATGAAGCCCGAGCCCCAGCAGCCTTGGCCACCGCTGGGCTGCACGCCGTTGGAAATCATCGTGACGAAGCCCGGAAGGTCCTGGTTCTCGGTGCCGAGGCCGTAGGTGGCCCAAGAGCCCATCGACGGACGGCCTTGGCGGGCGTGGCCGGTGAAGAGCAGGAGTTCGGCGGGCGCGTGGTTGAACTGATCCGTGTGCATCGCCTTCACGATTGTGACGTCGTCGGCGATTTTCTGGAAGTTCGGGACGGCGTCGCTCATCCAGAGTCCGCCCTGGCCGTATTGCTTGAAGGTGCGCGGGGTACCCATGAGCTTGGGCACGCCGGTCGTGAAGGCGAAGGTGCGACCTTTGAGGAAGGAGTCAGGACAATCCTGGGCGCTCCGTTTTACGAGCTCGGGCTTGTAGTCGAAGATATCCAGGTTGGGCGGGCCGCCGGACATGTGCAGGTAGATGACGCGCTTGGCCTTGGCCTTGAAGTGCGGCTTGCGCGGGGCGAGCGGGTTATCGTTGGCGGAGGGCGCGCCGAGGGCGTCCGCCTTCATGGCATGCAGGGCGATGGCGCCGAGGCTGAACTGGCCGACGCTGCTGAGGAAGGCGCGGCGGGTCTGGAGGCTGAGCTGAGCTTCGCGAATGGGATGGAGCATCTGACGGAAAGGGGTAGGAGTGGGGGTAGGGGTGGACCGTTTGGTCTCAGCGGCGCATGAGGAACTCGTCGAGGTTCATGATGACGCTACTGACGGCGGTCCACGCGGCGAGGGTGGGAAGGTCGGCGCCCTTGTCGGCGGGGCCGAGCGGATCGGTGGACATCTTGAGAGCCAGCGCGGCGTCGGCCTTGTACTGCGCGACGGACTTCGTGAGCAGGGTCTTCAGCGTCGCGAGTTCGTTGGCGTCAGGTTCGCGGGAGAGACAGATCGAGAAAGCGAAGCGCAGGCGCGTGTCATCCGTCGTGCCGCCTTCCTTGAGTAGGCGACGGGCGAGGGCCTGGCTGGTCTCGACAAAGACCGGATCGTTGAGCGTCACGAAGGCCTGCAGCGGCGTATTGGAGCGGCCGCGGCGAATCACGCAGGTCTCGCGGTTCGGCGCGTCGAAGGTCGCGAAGCTCGGATAGGGCGTGCTGCGGCGGGTGTCGGTGTAGAGGCTGCGACGGTAGCGGTCTTCACCGGTGCTCGTCATCCAGTCGCCCGAGCCGCCGAAGGCGATGCTCAGGCCGAGGTTGGGGCGGATCGGTCGGACCGGCGCGCCGTACATCTTCGCGCTGAGGAGTCCGCTGACGGCGAGGGCCTGGTCGCGGAGCATTTCGCCGGAAGGACGGAAGCGCGGGCCGCGGGCGACGAAGCGGTTATCGGGATCTACCTCGTTAAGTTTGGTGCTGCTAGCGGAAGACTGGCGATAGGCGCGGCTGTTCAGCAGGAGTGAAAGCATCTTCTTCGTATCCCAGCCCGATTCGACGAATTCGGCGGCGAGCCAGTCGAGGAGTTCTGGGTGGATGGGGAGGTCGCCTTGGCTGCCGAATTCCTCGCTCGTTCGCACGATGCCCACGCCGAAGACCGTTTCCCACAGACGGTTCATCGTCACGCGGGCGGTGAGGGGGTTGTCGCGGCTCGCGATCCAGCGGGCGAGGCCGAGACGGTTCTTCGGGAAGGATTCGTCCCAGCGGGCGAGATGGGTCGGAACGCCCTCTTCAACTGGATCGCCGAGCGCCTGCCAGTTGCCGCGGAGTTGGATGAAGGTCTTGCGGCGTTGGGCGCCTGTGAGGTCCTGCATGATCGGAACCGTCACCGGCTTGGCGGCGGCGATTTTTTTCTTCAGGTCGTCCGCCAGGGTACGTTCGGCTTTGGCGGCCGGAGAGACGTTGCGGACGTAGTAATCGGAGAGAAGTTTCAGCTGGGCCTTCGTACGCTTATCTTTCGGAGCGTCGAGGGCGGCCTTGATCGGCCTCTCGGTGAGCTTCGGTCCCTTGGCCAGCCACTCTTCGAAACCGCCGACCCAGGCGGGGTTCGGCTTCTTGAAGACGGCCTCAGCGACGGCGGCGTCCTTCATCCACTGTTCGCGCTGCGCCTTCATGCCAGGCGGGTAGATTTCATGCAGCGGGACTTCGTCCTTCTTGTCGCTATCGGCGCTCTGGTTGAGGAAGGCGTAGGAGCGGAAATATTCCGTGATCGTGATCGGGTCGTACTTGTGGGTGTGGCACTGCGCGCACGCCATCGTGGTGCCCATGAAGACGGCGTAGGTGGTGTTCACGCGATCGATGACGGCGGCGTTGCGGAATTCCTCGTCGCTCGTGCCGCCTTCGTTCTGGGTCATCGTGTTGCGATGGAAGGCCGTGGCGATGAGCTGGTCTTCAGTCGGATTCGGGAGCAGGTCGCCGGCCATCTGGTCGATGACGAATTGGTCGAAGCGCTGGTTCTGGTTGAGCGCTTTGATCACCCAATCGCGATAGGCCCAGATCTCGCGGCCCGGGTCGCTCGGGTAGCCGGCGCTGTCGGCATAGCGGGCGAGGTCGAGCCACTGGCGGGCCCAGTGTTCGCCGAAGGTCGGCTTGGCGAGGAAAGCAGCGACGATGTCATCGTGCTTGGCGGAGGAGAGTTTCGCGACTTCTTCGGGCGTGGGCGGCAGGCCGGTGATATCGAGGGCGAGGCGGCGGATGAGGATGGCCTTGGGCGCTTCAGCGGACCAGGTCAGGCCTTCCTTCTTTTGGCGGTCGGCGAGGAAGGCGTCGACGGGATTGGCTTCGCCGTTCTTCGGGACGGACGGACGGGCGACGGGTTCGTAGGACCAATGACGGCCCCATGGCGCGCCTTGCTTGATCCATTCCTTGAGGAGGGCGACCTGCGCGGCGGGAATCGTCTTATGCTGCTTGGGCGGCGGCATGACCTCATCAGCATCCTTGGATTCGATGCGCTTGATGAGTTCGCTCTGGTCGGGCTTGCCGGGGACGATGACGAAGTCGCCCTTGCGGTCGCGCTTCGCGTCTTGTTCGTCATCGAGGCGCAGCTTGCCCTTGCGCGCCTTCTCGTCGGGGCCGTGGCAGGAGATGCAATTTTCCGACAGGATCGGACGGATCTGTCGGCTGAAGTTGATCGGTTCGGCGGAGCACAGGGCGCCGACGAAGACGCCGAGGAAAAGGGTGGCCTTGGGGGGCATGGGGATAGGACAGGCGACGGAGCAGGGGTGTTCCGCCGGAAGGCCTATAAAAGAGACCGCCGACCCCGGGATTTCAACCCCAACCTCAGGACTAATTCCGCCGTAAGGTCGTCCTTTTCCGCCCGTGCAGCCTTTAGCGGTCGGCCTTCAGGAAGGCGATCGACTGCGGGACCTGGGTCAGGGAGTGGGAGCTCTCGTCCTCGAGGTAGAAATGCTTCACGCCGGCCTTCTTGGCAGCGGCGAAGATCGCGGCTTGGTCGAGCTGCCCAGTGCCGAGCGTGACGTCGTTATCGGAATCATATTTATGGCCCCAAGTGCGCGGCAGCCCCTTGCGGACATCCTTCACGTGCATGAGCGGGATGCGGGCGCCGTATTTCTCGAAGATCGCGACCGGGTCGGCGCCGGGAAGGTAGGCCCAGAGTACGTCGAGTTCGAAGCTCACGTCTTCGGGGCGTGTCTGTTCGTGGAGGAAGTCGTACAGCGTGCCTTTGCCTTCGGCGACGAATTCCATGCCGTGGTTATGGAGTACGAAGGTCAGGCCGTGCTTTTCGCGGAGCTGCTTGCCCATCGCGTTCATCTCGGCGGAGCGCTGGGTGGCGGCGGCTTTGTCGAACGGCGTCTTGCTGCCCGGCAAAGAGACGCGGACATATTTGGCACCGAGAGTCTTAGCGACGGCGGCTACCTCGTTGGTCTTCTTGAGCACGTCGTTATAAGGAGCGCCATAGGAGGAGCAACTGATACCGCGGGCGTCCATGAGTGCACGGATCTTGGCGGGCTCCTGACCGAAGAGATTGGACATCTCGATGTCGGTGATGCCGAAGCCCTTAACCTTATCGAAGGTCGCCGGCATATCGGCCTTGAATTCATTGCGGAACGTATACGAGACCACGCCAGGAGTGCGGTCAAGCAGCGGCGCCGCGATGGCGGTAGCGGACGCGATGACCAGAAGAAGAACGAGGATTTGGCGCATGATGTATTAGGGGATCGCCCAGAGGCTGCTTCAACCCTCAAGCAGGGTACCCCCGGGGACGTCGAAACATCCCCGGGGTCTTTAAATTGGTCGGGCAGGAGAGATTTGAACTCTCAGCCTCTGCTACCCGAAAGCAGCGCTCTACCAGATTGAGCCACTGCCCGACACGAATAGTAAGCATAGACCATTCCGAGGGGGTGTTTTCAAACTAAATCCGACAGGAAAGTGGCGAGGGGTGGTGGACTTCGGCGTTTTTCGGCCCTAGTTGCTGGGATATGAACCTAACGGTACGACGTTCCGGAGAGCGCGGCTTCGCCGACCACGGCTGGCTGGTGGCCCGCCACAGCTTCAGTTTCGCGGACTATTACGACCCAGCCCACATGGCCTTCCGGTCCCTGCGGGTCATCAACCAGGATCTAGTCGCCCCCGGCATGGGCTTCCCGTCGCATGGCCACAAGGACATGGAAATCTTCACCTACGTCCTCGAAGGCGCCATCGAGCACAAGGATAGCATGGGCAATCACGCGCAGCTCAAGCCGGGCCAGATTCAGGTCATGAGCGCTGGTAGCGGCGTGAAGCACAGCGAAATCAATCCCTCGAAGACCGAGCGACTCCATCTCATCCAGGTGTGGATTATGCCAGACCGCGCTAACCTTGCGCCGCGCTACGCCGAATGGACGCCGACAGTGGAGCAGCTTGATGCGCCCAAGGTGCTTATTATTTCGAATGATGGACGCGAAGGCTCGGCGCACATCAGCCAGGATGCGGACGTGTATCGCGTGAAATCGAAGTCCGCTGGAACGATCTCGCATGACCTGCGAGCGGGCAGGGGACTTTGGTTCCAGCTCATCGGTGGCGACGTCGAGGTCGGGGGCGTGCAGCTTTCGCCCGGCGATGCGGTCAGATCCGAGGACGCCGGCACCTTCGCCTTCAAGTCCGCCGGCGCCATTGAAGCCCTCCTTTTCGACCTCGCCTGAAATCGTCACAGTATCCCAATTTTTTATCCTCCCTCTGTCATCTGCCCTCTGTCATCTTCTCGTCATGTCCTCCCCCCATATCCCCCAGAAGTCTCCTCTCCCCGTCCTCGTTGAAGCCGGCAAGACCTACTACTGGTGCTCTTGTGGACACAGCAAGACGCAGCCCTTCTGCGATGGCGCCCACAAGGGTTCCGCGTTCACGCCGGTCCCTTATAAGGCCGAAACGAATGGTACCGTCTATTTCTGCGCCTGTAAGCACTCCAAGAAGGGCGCCCTCTGCGATGGCTCCCACAAGGCCCTCTGAAGTTTGCCCTTTTAACCCCCGTCAATTGGGCTAGCCTGCTTTTGCTATGAAAAAAATCTCCTGCATCGCTGCGCTCCTCCTCGGCCTAGCCTTCATCTTCTTTGGCGTCCATTTCTGGGCCCAGTTCGGTTTCGTGCCGAAGCCTGTTCATTCTGAAGCCGCCGGAGCCATGATCGGAGCCATGTACAAGTCCGGCTACCTCACCTTCGTCAAGGTGCTGGAAGTGGTCGGTGGTATCCTCTTGATCCTGCCCCGCACACGCGTCTGGGGTCTGATCATCATCGGCGCGATCCTCGTCAACATTCTCGCCATCGGCATCTTCCTTGACGGTAAGACCGATGGTCTGGTCATCGTCCTGGCTGTTCTCGCCCTGATCGTCGCCTGGTCCAAGCGCTGCGCCCTCTGCTGCGTGAACACCTGTGGTTGCTCTAGCGGTTGTGGTTGCGGTACCTCGGGAGGTTGCGGCTGCAACTCGACCGAGAAGCCTGCCTCGACCGGTTGCTGCGGCGGCAAGTAAGCTTCCCCGGCCATCACGAATCAGCCCCCGACCTCGGGGGCTTTTTGTGCCTGCGCGACTTACAGTCGCGTGCTGGCATGGGTGCTGGGGATCTGCTGCGAAGCAGGGTAGGGACGCGTCGGCGACGCGTCCGCCCTAAGCCCCCAGTCGCGACGCCGTCGCGCCCCTACCTCTCCCGCCACCTATAGCGTTGTTGCTTGATGCCTCTGCTTCGCAGCGGTTCACCATGCCAGCAGGACCCCGCGCGGCCTCCGGCCACGCTTACTTCACCGCTTTCACAATTGCCTCGGCAATCGCGGCCATCCCGCGGTCACCGGGGTGATTGGCCACGCCGGCATGCTTATACGGACGTTCGGAGCGGGCGTAGTTCTGCTCGTCCTTGGAAAGGGTATTGATGTCAACGAACGTGCCGCCGACGGCTTCGCAGGCCTTGCGCATCGCGGTATCCTTGGCTTCGTTCGCCCAGAAGCTGCTACGCACGATGATGGCCGCCTGAGGGTTGGACTTGAGGGTCTTCAGTAAGGCGGTGACTTGTTCCTGATATCTGGCCTGGGCTTCGGGTGTCTTCAGCACGGCGACGTTCTCGCCGATGCACAGGATGACGAGATCGGCTTTGAAGGCCGCCGCGTCGGCGAACTTACCGGCGATATCATAGCCGACATGGTTGCGTTCGAAGTCAGCGACGTTCTTGACCATGATCACCGGCGTGATCCCTTGCTTCGCGGCGAGGGCTTTCGTCACCAGGTGGACGTAATCCTTGTCTAACGAGGTAGCGGCCATGCCCCAGTTGCCGTGCCAGTCGATATCGGCCTTGGGGCCGTGACTCGTGATGCTGTTGCCGACGAAAAGAATCTTCCGGGGTTGAGCCTGGGCCGAAGCTATCGGGCTGAAGCAGAGTAGAGCGGCGAGCGCTAAAAGAATGCGAGACATGGGGTAGGGTGAATCGAGGATACGGGGGCCTGAGGGCCCGATGCGAGACTCTGAATTAGGTCCAATCCTGCCAGCCTGATCTGATTCAACGGCTCAAAGGGCAACCGGAGACTGGAATTAATCCTGCGGACATGGGTAGGGACGCGTCGGCGACGCGTCCGTCTGCACCCTCGGTCGCGACGCCGTCGCGCCCCCACCAATCACCCGGTTTCCCTATGCTGCCCCCTTTGAGTTCGGCCACTCTGCATCGGGTAGGGTCGAGCATCCTTGCTCGACCGCGGCCGGCCAAGGATGGCCAGCCCTACCAGTTGCTTCGCAGCCGTTCACTATGCCAGCAGAACCCCGCGTGGCCTTGCGGCCACGCCTTACTTTGTCGCAGGCTGCGGCGCGGACTTCGCTTTGGTCGCGCCGATGGCGATGACCTTCTCGAGCATGCCGAAAAGCTTAAGCGTATCCCATTTGGCGGTCAGGGTGACCTGATTGCCCTTGGCCTCGACGGGCTGGATGCCGGCGAGGAACTCGCCGAGCAATGCCTTCATGACCTTGTCTTCCTCGGTCTGCGGCTTGGTGGGGTCGCCGGCGAGCATCATCGGGGCCATGGCCAACATGCCTTGGGCCTGCTGGGCCATCGGGGCGGCCTTCTCCTTGGAAGTGAAGTAAGCACTGATCATCATGATCTGGTCGGAGCTCTTTTCGCCCATCGCGAAGACGGCGCCTTGGAAACCGCTATTGGTGAGTTCAGCGCTGGGCGGAAGCTTGGCGGCGTTGACGCTGACGACGGCATAAGGACGGCCGGTGGCGTTGACCTGTGGGCGCAGGGAGGAAGATAGGGCGTAGGAGGCTCCTTGGCCCTTGAGGAGGGCGATAATGCGCACGGCTTCCTTGGGCTGGGCGACCACCAACGTGTTGTCGTCGAGGTCGAAGACGCCGATCGGTTCGGACGCCGGCGCACCGGGGGCGGTGGCGGGCGTCGGGAAATCCTTAGCGGCCTTGGCGAGTTCGTCGCTCAAGGAGGCCAGGAGCTCCTGGCCATTCCAGCCCTTGGTCGCGCCGGCCTGCACCGTGCCGACCTTCTTGGCGGCGGCGTGAGCTGAAAGCTTTTTGCTGTCATGGCGAGCCCGGATAATGACGCCTCCGCTCAGCTGTCCGGCGGCATTGAGGGAAACTCCGCCGGCGATACGATTATCCGGCGATTCAAGGTCCATACCGGTGGCGGCCTTGATGGCCTCCTGCATCTCCTTGCTGTTCTTGGTGCTGGGTTCGATGCCAGCAATGGTCTTCTCCATGCGTGCCTTGAAGGCCTTGGCTTCAGGAGAGTCGCTGATCTTGAGTCCGCGGGAACTCGCCGTCGCGAAGGTAATCGCGTAGTCGGCCGGGACGCCTTTGAAGTCGAAATCCTGCGCGGGCAGGACGGCGGAGGTGAGGACTAGAGCGAGGCAGGAGAGAAGACGCATGGGTCGAATAAACCCCATGGCTGGGAACGAGGTCAAGCCCAGCCTGACCGATAGGGGGTATAGAAAATATCGATACTTATAAGAAAAGGGCAGGCGGCAGCTCACGCCAAGCCTACCCCGTCATCCGAAACGATTTACTGGCTCAAAGGGAAACCGGAGACCGGGATTAATCCTGCGGACATGGGTAGGGACGCGTCGGCGACGCGTCCGTCTGCACCCTCGGTCGCGACGCCGTGGCGCCCCCCACCAATCACCCGGTTTCCCTATGCTGCCCCCTTTGAGTTCTGCCTCGTTGCGTCGGGTAGGGACGAGCATCCTTGCTCGACCGCGGCCGGCCAAGGATGGCCAGCCCTACCAGTTGCTTCGCAGCCGTTCACCATGCCAGCAGAACCCCGCGTGGCCTTGCGGCCACGCTTCACTTCTTCTTCGCCGGAGGGGCCGCCTTGAGCGGGTGTTCCTTGAGGATTTCTTCGGTCATGTAGAAGTTGATGCGCTCCTTGGTGGCTTCGCGGACCTTCTTCACGGTCGCGGGCGAGACGAACTTGCCGTTATTGCCGAAGGAGAGGCGCACGTAGCTGAGCACCGCCGCAGCCTCATCGTCGTTGAGCAGACCGCCGAAGCCCATCATGGGCGGGACGCCCTTGGTCGGGTCGAAGTGCTGTCCGTTGACGGTGATCTGGCCCCAGAGTCCTTTGAGCAGGATCTTGGTGACGCGCTCGTCATCATCGATCCAGTTACTCTTCGCGAGGGGCGGGTAGATGTTCTGGATACCCTTGCCGTCGGCCTGGTGGCAGGTGGCGCAGTGCGCGTCGCGGAAGTAGATCTCGCGACCGAGTTTGAAGACCTTCTCTTCGGCGGCAGTGAGCTTGCGTGCGGGCTTGGAGTCCGTGCCGGCTTCGGGCACGGGTTCGCCGATCTTGAGCTTGCCGCTGAAGTAATCTGAGGCGGCTTGATTGCCGTCGAGGTTCAGCTGGCCGGCGGCCTTGAGGGCTTCGACGTCGTCCTTGAGCGTGTAGCTGAGGGCGTAGTGCAGGACCGGGCCGACCCAGCGGTCGATGGGCTTATGGAAAGCCTCGATAGCGATCTTGGCGCCGTCGGCGTTGTCGAGCCAGGTGGCGGCGACAATCGCGGTCAGGCGGACGCGGGCGTTCTCGTCGCGCACGGCCTGGTTAAGGAGCTCGACGTGGTTCGGGATCTGCCAGAAGGAATGGCGGATGACGTCCACGGCGGCGGCGCGGGCCTCAGGCTGTTTGGCCTTGAGGAGCTGCGCGATGAGGTCGGCGTCGGGCTTATTCTGCGCCCAGGTGGCCCAGAGGGCTTCGCACAGGTGGTGCTCATAGGCCGCATCATTTTTGTCGAGCTTGGCAACCCAGGCCTTCACGGCGGGCAGGACTTCAGCGGGCGCATGGCCGCGAAGTTCGCGACGGGTGCGGTAGCGGGTGCGGTATTCGGGTTCCTTAAGGACTTCGAGGAGCTCGGTCACGGAAGCACCAGCGATTTGGGCAGGCTTGATCAGCGGGCGCTCGGGGTAGGTGATGCGGTAGATGCGGCCGCGCTCGTGATCGCGATTCGGGTCGCGCGCATTATGCTGCATGTGTCCGATGAGCGGGTTGTGCCAGTCGATGAAGTAGAGCGAGCCATCTGGAGCGAACTCGAGGTCTACAGGGCGGAAGTTGCCGTCGGTGGAGGAGAGGAGGTCGCCGTTGGCCTTGCCGGTGAAGCCGGCGCCGTCGTCATGCTTCGTGCCGAAGCTGATGCCGAGGAAGCCAATCGAATTACAGATCATGAAGTCGCCCTGCTGGGCGTCGGGGAAGTGGCGCGACGAGACGAACTCGGCACCGGAGGTCGGGCGTGAGCGCTTGGGGACGAACTGCTCGACCTTAATCTGTTCGATGCCGTAAGGGACCTTGGCCGAAAGCGGGAGCGCCCACCAGTTCTCGCCAGAGGAGGCGTCGGAAAGGAAGGGCTGTTCCCACTTGTCGAACGAGAAGCCCCACGGATTGGAGACGTCGGCCTGGACACGCTCGAGGCGGTAGGACTTCGGGTCGAAGCGCCACGCGCCGCCGTCGTTGCAGCGACGCGGGCCGTAAGGGGTCTCGACCTGGCTGTGGAGGAAGCGGCCTTCCAAGAGGTAGAAAGCTCCGGAGGCGTCGGCGCAATAGGCCGAGATGGCGTGGTGCGAATCGTGGGAGTCGAAGCCGTGGAGGATGAGTTCCGTGCGGTCAGCCTTGCCGTCCTTGTCGTCGTCGATGAGCAGGGCGAGGTTCGGCTCCTGCGAGACGTAGACGCCTTCAGGAGTAATCTCGAAGCCGATCGGGATGTGGAGGTGGTCGGCGAAGACGGACTGCTTGTCGGCCTTGCCGTCACCATCCGTGTCTTCGAGGATCAGGATCTTGTCGTTCGGCAACGCATCGCCGGGACGATAGGCTGGGTAGGTCGGTGTGGTCGCGACCCAGAGGCGGCCCTTGGCGTCGAACGACATCTGCACCGGCTTCTTGAGGTCGGGGAACTTCTCCTCGGAGGCGAAGAGCGAGACCTTGTAGCCCGGCGCGAGCGTCATCTTCTCGATGGCGGCCTCGCCGGAGAGGAACTCGGTCGGGTTACCGTTCTTCTCGCTCGGCTTGAAGTTGGTCGGGACGGGCGGAAGGACCAGCGTCTTGGAATCATCGACGTTCAGGTCGGTGCGCTTACCCTGGGCGACACCGTGGATGAGTTCGTCGCGGAGGACGGTCATCTGGCGGCTCTTAAAGACCTCGTCGGGGTAGTTCTGCGGGCCGAAGGGATTATAGCGCTGGCCGTGGGTGTGGACGCCGTTGAGGATCGAGTAGTCGGTATTCCACATGTAATCCTTCATCTTCACGGCGCCGTTCACGAGGGCTTCGTCGGCCTTGGAGACGCGGGGCGTGGCGCCGAAGAGGCCGTCGGCGAGCAGCTTGGCGACCTCGCGGTAGCCGAAGTCGGTCGGGGCGAAGCCGTTGACAGTGTAAGGCGTCTTGCTCTTGCCGTAGGCGGCGAGAGTAGGGTGGAAGAGGTCGATGTAGGTGATGCCATGCTTCTTGGCGGCGCGTTCCATCGCGGCGACGTAGAGCTCGAGGTTGGCGTTTTCCTTCTGGCCATTGGGCAGATCGCGGGTGGCGGTGAGGTTTTCAAAAGCGATCGGCGAGACGAGCACGAGGCGCGGCGCGGTCTTGCCATTGTAAGCCCGGGTGAGCGAGTGCGCGATGAAGGCGTCGACTTCGGCTTCGTAGTTCGCGGCACGGCCGGGCCCGTCGAAGGATTCGTTGTAACCGAAGAACGCGACGATCGTATCGGCCTTGAGGTGGTAGAGCCACTGGTCCGGCGTGGAGAAAAAGCCCTTGCCGTTATGCTGGGCGTATTCGGGGTGGAACTTCTCGGCGCCCGGGAAGGCCCACTGACTGGCGCGGGCCGGGTGAGGACGGAATGCCGGGGTATCGCCGGAGCGGCCCATGTTGCGTACAATCAGGTTCTGGTCGGGGAAGCGGAGCTGTAGCTCGGTCTCGAGGCGGCCGTAGTAGGTGTCGCGTTCGGCGAAACCGTTACCGATGAAGACGACACGTTCACCGTCGGCGGGCGGGGCGGCCTGCTGGCTGCGCTGGGTCGTCGCGACCGGAGGATTATCGGCCGGAGCGTGCGGCGTCGGCGAGCCCTTGCTGAAGTCGGGCCAGTTGGCGGCGTTGGCCTTGGCTTCCTTGGTCTTAAGTCTTGAGCTGTCGGTGATCACCGCGTCGGCGGCGAAGACGCCGGCGGAGAGGGTGACGAGGGCGAGGAGGAAGGCGCGGTGCTTCATGAGAAGGGAAGGTCGGCATATTTATATGCCCAACTTACAATTATCCAGCCCGACTTCTGGTCCGACCGGCCCCGATTTCCCTCATATACTCTCCGAACTACTGCTTCCAGGTGGCCTTGAGCGAAGCCCAGACCTGACCGATCAGGAAGCCGCACAGTCCGAGTCCGAGGACGCCGCCGGCCGGCCAATACCATTCTACGCCCGCACGAAGGCCTGAAATGATTGCGAAGATACATCCGAAGCAAGCTAGCACCAGGAATAGCAGGCGCACGCCGAGCAGGATGAGCATCATCGTCTTCATGCACCGAACTTGGTCGTCAGGTCTGACCCCGTCAAGGATGGCTCTCTGAATGGATGACTGAGTCGATGACTGCGTAGAGGACTGAATCGAGGACTGAATGGATAGGACGAACCCTTTGAGCGCTGTCTTTTCCCGCGAAGGCTTCGCCTTCGCTCACTTCATCAGATAGGCGAAGAAATCCTTAAGCTCGGCGTCAGAGAGTCCCGCGAGAAGCCCTTCCGGCATGATCGAGATGGGGCTGGCTTCGAGTTTCTCGATATCGACCTGTTTCACCGCAGTGCGATTACCGGCGAGGTCTTTCAGGCTGATGCTGCCGCCGCCTTGCGCGTCCATGAGGCCGGTGAGGATGCGTCCGTCCTTGAGCTTGGCGACATACGCGCCGAAGCCTTCGCGAATCTCGAGACTGGGGTAGGTGGTATTGAGCAGCCAGAACTCGAGGCTCTGTCGGTCGTAGCCGGTGAGTTCGGGGCCGATTGCCCCGCCTTGGTCGAAGAGCTTATGGCATGTCGCGCAACGGCCGGTGAAGATGACCTGGCCCTTGGCGGCATCGCCAAGGCCGGACTTGAGGAGGGCCTTGATGCGGGCCATCTCGCGATCCTTCTCAGGTGTCGGGCCGGTGAGTAGCAGGGCTTTCCAGTGACGTTCGATCGAGGCGTCGATCGTCGCGTCGTGGTGGAGGCTGAGCTGGCGCACGATGTCGGGAGTGAAGTGCTTCTCAGGCACCTTCCATTCGTCGGCGAACTGGACCAGCACGAGGGCCCATTCCTTGCGGGCGGCCAGCATACGGAGAGCGTCCTCGCGCAACGCTTTATCCCCGGCGATGCCGCCTTCATATTTTTCGAGGATGGCCAAGGGAATCTTCGGGCTCTCCAGCTGGGCGGCGATGGGGAGGAGTCCTCGCTTGAAGGCGGTGGCACCGCCCGTGCGGAGGAGCAGGGCGATGGCCTCAGCGGCTTCGGGCTTCTTGGTCTGCGCGAGGGCTTTGGCGATCGCGAGGCGACGAGGCGCTGCGCCCTTGGGGTTAGCGATTTCTTTGAGCGCCTTCTTCAAGCCATCGGGCTTGGCGAGCTCGGCGGCGATGTCTCCGCCGGACTGTCGGGCAAGGTAGGCTTGCAGGCGTGCGCCGAGGTTCGCCGGCAGGGAAGGAATCGCACCGCCTTCGAAGGCGGCGGCGATTCCGGTCAGGAATTTATCCGCCAGTTTGTTGTCTTCGGTCAGCGTCAGCAGGTCGGCGCACGTCTGCAGATTCTCGGCGCCGCCGGCCAAGGCGTAACGCTTGGCGAGTTTCTCGGCGAGGTGGTCGCGGAAGAGGGCGGAGTTACGGAAAGCCGCATCGTCACGGAGGAAGGCGAGCACGTCCGCGCGATCTTTCTCGGCCTTGGCTTCGAGGGCCCACCAGGCGAGCAGGGGGAGGTGTCCGCTAGAGTCATCGACCTGACTGACGCCGGCCCAGAGCAACGGCAGCGAAGCGGGCATCTTTTTGGCCGAGGCCAAAATCTGCGCGCAGACTTCGATCTGCGTTTCGGTCTTCGCTAACTTGAGGAGGGTGGCATCAGACGTGTCATTGCGTTCGCCCATGATCTTCACCGACCAGCGTCGCACATAAGGATCCGCGTGATTGAGCGGCAAGTCTTTGGCCTGGCCGAGTGCGTCCAGCGCCCAAAGGGCTTCGAGGCCGTTCGCGCCAGTGAGTTTCTGACGGAGGAGGGGAGCGAGCTCCTGCAGGTTGCGCCAGCCGATCTCGAGGACGGCTTGCTTGCGGAACCAGACGTTGCGGTGTTCCAGGTTGCCGAGCAGTTCGGCGGGTGGGCAGGTGTGTAGGTCGAAAGGCTTGAGCTTGGGCGCTGCGCCGGCTGGGCGTACGCGATAGAGCCGTCCACGTTCCTTATCCCAATCGTCGACGGGCTTCACGTGGCTGAGGCGGGTATCGTACCAATCCGCCAGGTAGATCGCGCCATCCGGGCCGACCCCGGTCCAGACGGGCCGGAACCAGCGATCGGAACTAGCGACTAGGTCGGCTTCGTCATGTGTCCGGAAGGTGGAGCCTTCGGGAAGGCGTGTGCTGACGTAGACTTTGTTGGCAAGAGAGTTGGGGGCGATAATCTGGCCGTCGTATTCCTTACCGAGCAAGCCGCCTTCGTAGATGGCGAAAGCCTGGGGGAAGCGACGGGTCTCGCCCTCGCTCTTCATGTGTTCGAACCAGCCGAACGCATAGGCATTGGTGAGCGGGCCATGCTTGCCCCATCCTTTGATGCCGTAGCTGCCTTGCTCGTAGTGCATCCCGCGGGTTGCGCCGTAGTTCGTGCCAGAGAAGACCCGGCCTTTACTATCGATCTCAAGGCTGTAGGTATTACCGCCGCCTTCGGCGTAGATTTCAAAGGCCTTACGGACCGGGTGGAAGCGCCAGATACACTGGCCTTCCCAACGGACGTTCTTGCTGCTCCGGCTGCTGACGTTGCCCGTGGTGGTGCTGCCGTTCGCGCCGTAGAGCCAGCCGTCCATGCCCCACTTGAGGCTGGTCGCAGTGCTGTGTGTGTCCTCGAGGCCGAAGCCGCTGAGTTCGACTTCAGGATCGCCGACGGGGAGCCCGCCCTGGGTGGCGTAGCTAAGGAGATAGGGCGGATTAAGCACCCACACGCGTCCCATGCCGGGTAAGGCAGCGGTGGTCATGTTGAGGCCTTTCAAGACATCGGTATGCTTGTCGAAATTGCCGGTACCTTGGGTGTCCTCAAAGACGGTGATGATGTCGGCCCCTTTCTCGCCGCGGGGCGGGGGCAGGGGAACTTTGTCGAACTTGGCGCGGATGTGCTCGTCGTAGCTGACGACCTTGAGTCCAGCGGGGAAAGGGTATTGGAGATATTGGGTGACCCAGAAGCGCCCTTGTGAATCCCAGCTGCCGTAGATGGGCTGCGCGACTGAGGGCTCCGCGGCCATGAGGTCGATCGCGAGGTCAGGTCGGGTGGTGAATTTCTTTAACGCCTCCACCGGCTTCGAGGCCGGAGTGTCATCAGCCATCACGCCACGGCCTTTGAAGGTCTTCATGACCTGTTCGACCTGTTCGTTGCCCGCTTGGGGGGCGTCCGCGGCTATGAGGCCAGCGGAGAGCAGCAGGAGTAAGGCCGAGGATTGCATCTTCACTTGAGAGTCATCGTCACACGCCGAAGTTCCATGACGCTTTTGCCGGGGATGTCGGTGGCACGGAGTCGCAACTCGCCTTTGCCAGGCTCGAGGCGCACTTCGCCGAGGACCATCGTATGGAAAGGCTTCATCAGGGATTCGCCGGTACCGCGCGGTACGACGTCCTGATCTGTGATCAGGGGCGGATCCCAGGCGTCGGCGACCTTACCCTTAAGAATCGTGCCTTCGAAGGAGAGTTCGAGCTTCGAGCCGACGTCGGCTTTCGGGCAAGTGTAGTCCAACGTGACGACATAGGTGCCGGCGGTGATGACTTCGATATTCCAGACGGCGGAGTCGGTCGGCTTCGTCCAATTTACGAAGTAGGAAGAGTTCGGCGCTTTACCGCTGCGACGCATCTCGCCGCGCGGTTCGCCGTCGCGGGCGGGGAGCATGGTGATCGGGAATTCCCGATAGCCGATCGCGAGGGGGCGAGGGTCGACGCCGCTGCCGGGGCCATTGGCGGTCTTGCCCTTGCCTTTCCCGCCCGCAGGGGGAGCGATGCCGAGTTCCTTGCGCCAAGCGGAGACCGCGGTGGTCAGCTCCTTGGCGAGGTCGGGCTGCTTCGCCTGGATCGGAGTGGTCTGGCCCGGGTCTGCGACCATGTCGAAGAGGTTGCCGGCATTGTCGAGGCGATGCGTCTGCGTGCGCACGCTGACGTTGTTGGCCCAGGAGTTGAAGATGTAACGCGGCGCCCAATCAGCGTCCAAACCCGTGCGCAGGAGCGGCGTCAGGTCGCGGCCGTCGAGCGGTTTGTCGCCGACGCGCTTCAGGCCGGCGAGGGCGTGGAGCGTGGGGCTAAGGTCGATGGCGCCGGCGATGGGCTTGACCTGCGAGCCGGCGGCGATCTTGCCGGGCCAGCGGATAAAGAGAGGCGAACGGACGCCACCTTCGTCGGTC
>Ga0209297_1000777_pt1 | contig 19596 bp, 13 predicted proteins | sample S_130805_MF_Meta_FD_187322 | JGI IMG/M metagenome (GOLD analysis project Ga0209297, IMG submission 187322) | Freshwater microbial communities from Lake Simoncouche, Canada to study carbon cycling - S_130805_MF_MetaG (SPAdes) (version 2) | ecosystem: Environmental > Aquatic > Freshwater > Lake ...
ATATTGAACAGGAATCTGTTTTCTTAATTTAGAACAACATTGGTAAAGTTTAATCAAATCGCTTTGATTAATATTTGATTGTAGATTTGTTTGAACTTTTGTTCTATCAAATTCCAAAAAATGATCTGCAACTAAATAAAATATGGCGTCAATTTCATTTTTATCGTAAATATTAGAAAGCTCCGCATGATAAAAACGAATACAATCAATTAATTTATTACTTGCAATGCGCATATACAAAATCAATTAAATACTGTGAGCGTAAAAATAACATTTAACCCTAATCAAAACTTTAATAATTATATATATATTTTATAAAATAATTTGAAACAACCTATGATTTTGAATTACAAAAATAGTATCTTTATAAATCAATAAAATGAGTGTTTACGATAAATATCAAGCCGTAATAGGTTTAGAGTGCCACATACAATTACTAACCAAAACAAAAATGTATAGTAACGATTTGGCTGAATATGGCGGGCTTCCGAATACTCATGTGAGTGTAGTTACGCTTGGACACCCAGGAACATTACCATTTGTAAATGAACGCGCCATTGAATTTGCAGTAAAACTAGGTATTGCTGTTAATGCCGATATAAGAGAAGAAAATCAATTTGCTCGTAAAAATTATTTTTATGCCGATTTACCAAAAGGTTATCAAATTACTCAAGATAAAACCCCTATTTGCTCTGGCGGCTATATTATCTCAAAATTAAAAGATGGCAAAGAACTACGGGTTAATCTTACTCGAATTCACATGGAAGAAGATGCCGGCAAAAGTTTACATGATATTGATGCATACGATACATTAATCGATTTAAACCGGGCAGGAACTCCTCTTTTAGAAATTGTAACAGAACCAGATTTAAGAAGTGGCGAGGAAGCTTATTCATACCTCACAGAAGTTCGTAAACTAGTTAGATACTTAGACATTTGTGATGGCAATATGGAAGAGGGTTCTCTGCGATGCGATGCAAACATTTCAGTCATGTTAAAAGAGGCTTCACAATTTGGTAAAAAAGTAGAAGTAAAAAACATGAACTCTTTTAGAAATGTTCAAAGAGCTATTGATTTTGAAATAAAAAGACAAATTGATTTATTAGAAGCAGGTGAATTAATTGCTGGCGAAACAAGAAGTTTTGATGCAGTTAAAGATTTAACTTTTTCATTAAGAAGTAAAGAAAATGCAAACGATTATCGTTATTTTCCTGAACCAGATTTACAACCGGTATTTATTTCACAAGAATATATTAATAGTATGAAAGCCCAATTACCAGTATTGCCAGCCGAATTATTTAAAACCTATACAAGCAATTATAAATTAAGCGATTATGATGCGAATCAAATTATCGATTCAAAAGAAGTAGCAAGTTATTTTGATGAATTAATTAAGCACACGAATAATTTTAAAAGTGCTGCAAATTGGATAATGGGCCCTGTTAAAGCATTTATTAATGAAAAAGCTCTTAACTTTTCGGATTTTAAATTAGCACCTGAAAAAATTGCCGAACTAATTGCATTAATCGATTCAGGTAAAATTAGTAATGCCGTTGCCACACAAAAAATATTTCCTGAATTAGTTAATAATCCAAACAAAACCGCCGAACAAATTGCTTCCGAATTAGATCTTATTCAAAATAGTAATAGCAACGAATTACAATCACTTATTGATGAAGCTTTATCGAAATTTCCTGATAAAATAAAAGAATATAAAAATGGGAAAATAGGCTTGTTGGGATTATTTGTAGGAGAAGTAATGAAGTTAAGTAAAGGTAAAGCTGATCCTAAATTATTAAATCAATTAGTTAAACAAACACTCGAAAAATAAAAAAAATTATGCAAAAAATATTAATCTCTCTATCTGTCATTTTATTATTATCCTTTTGTGATGGCAATAAAAAAAATAGCTCATTCCAATTAAAAGGAACATTAAGTGATTCAAAAGCTGAAACTTTATATCTTGAAAAACTTGGCACTTCAAAACAAGTAATTATTGATAGTGTTATTTTAGATGAAAACGGAAATTTTGAATTCACAAATTACACACCAAAAATTGGATTTTATAGAATTAAAACTAACGATAAAAATTTCGCTATGTTAGTTTTAGATAGCGCTGATAAAGTTACTATAACCGGAAGCGTAAAAGATTTAGGCAATACTTTTAAAGTAGAAGGTTCATCTGAAACAACTATTTTTATTGAGTATAATAATTTATCAAAAAGCAGAGACATAAAATTAGATTCATTAAATAAAGAATTTCAACTCCTTATGGAAACTAATAAAATGGATTCTAAACGAATGGATTCTTTGAGCGCTATATTTGAAGCTCCATATAATTATATTATCAATCAGACTAATACTTTGATGGTAGATAAAATTAGTAAAAACACCAACATGTATTCTTCTATTATGGCCATCCAGGCATTAGATCCCGATAAATATTCGGACTTATATAAATCATTAGATGCTGGCCTATCTAAAAAATTTCCTAACGATAAAAATGTCATCATGTTTCATGATGTCGTTGAACGGATGCTCTCAACCAATGTTGGTCAATTTGCTCCCGAAATATCATTACCCTCGCCCGAAGGAAAAGAAATTGCACTAAGTTCTTTAAAAGGCAAATTAGTATTAATTGATTTTTGGGCGAGCTGGTGCGGTCCATGTCGGAAAGAAATGCCAAATGTGGTTAAAATTTATTCTAAATTTAAAAATAAAGGCTTCGAGATTTACGGTGTTTCTCTAGATCAAGATAAAGAAAAGTGGATGGAAGCAATTACTAAAGATGGTATTAATTGGCCCCAGGTTAGCGACTTAAAATATTGGGATAACGTAGCCGCAAGAATTTATAATGTTCAAGGTATTCCTTATACGGTATTAATAGATAAAGATGGAAAAATTATTGCAAAAAATTTAAGAGGTCAAGAATTAGAAAAAAAGATTGCTGAAGTCTTAAAATAATGAAATTGATATCAAATAAAAAGATTAAGCGCTTGGCATTTTGCTTAGCGCTTTTTTTTTATAAAAATACTGTTATAGCTCAAAGAAATTATTTTCAACAAGAAGTAAATTATCAAATTAGTGTAAAACTTAACGATAACAATCATAGTTTAAAAGCATTTGAAAAAATAAAATACATCAATAACTCCGATCAAAAATTAGAATTTATTTACTTTCATTTATGGCCAAATGCCTATAAAAATAAGAAAACAGCTTTATCAAAACAATTTCTTAATCAAAACAAAACAACATTTTACTTTGCAAAAGATTCAGAACTTGGTTTTATTGACAGTTTAAACTTTAAAATAAACAATCAATCTATTAACTGGGAATATGATAAATTAAACCCAGATATATGCAAATTAATATTAAACACAGCTCTTTTACCAAAAGATAGTATTGAAATTAGTACTCCTTTTTATGTAAAAATTCCATCTGCTAAATTTTCGCGTTTAGGTCATTCTGAACAGGCTTATTTTATTACTCAATGGTATCCAAAGCCAGCAGTTTTTGATAATGAGGGTTGGCACCCTATGCCCTATTTAGATCAAGGTGAATTTTATAGTGAGTTTGGAAGCTTTGAAGTAAATATTACTTTACCCGAAAACTATTTATTATGCGCAACCGGAAACAGAGTAAATGCAAAAGAAGAATTAGATTTTTTGAATTCGAAAATAATCGAATCACAAGAAAAACTAAAAAATATAATTCCTTCAGAAACAAATATGAATTTTCCTGTTTCAGCTCTTAAATTCAAAACCATCACCTTTAAACAAAACCAAATACATGATTTTGCTTGGTTTGCAGACAAACGCTTTCTTGTTCTTAAAGGACAAGTAGAGCTTCCTCTCTCAAAAAAAACAATAGATACTTGGGCCTATTTTACACCTAAAAATGCAAATAAATGGGTAAAATCAATCAATTATATCAATGCAGCTACTCTATTTTATTCTAACAACGTAGCAGAATATCCATACCAACATATTACAGCAGTAGATGGAACTATTATGGCTGGAGGCGGGATGGAATACCCAAATATTACAGTAATTGGTGATGTTACAACTGATCTTGATTTAGATGTAGTAATTGCCCACGAAATAGGACACAATTGGTTTTATGGAATTTTAGGAAGTAACGAAAGGGATCATCCCTTTTTAGATGAAGGCATTAATTCATTTTACGAAATGCAATATGTTCGTGAAAAATATCCTGAAAAAAAATTAACAGAATACATCAATCGTGATTCGAGTTTTAAATTATTAGGATTAAACAAAATACCCTATTGGAAAGAAAAAGAATTTGCTTATTTGATGTCTTTAAAATCGCATACCGATCAATCATTAGACTTAACTTCTGAGCAGTTTACTGTTTTTAATTATGGAAGCATAGTTTATAGTAAAACGCCTGTTCTACTTGATTATTTAATGTCTTATTTAGGCAAAGAAAAATTTGATAAAGCCATTAAATATTACTACGAACAATTTAAATTTAAACATCCTTCACCTAAAGACTTTATAAATTGTTTAAGTCTATCGAGTGGATTTAATTTAACTGATTTTGATGCTAATTTATTTAAATCTACTAACCACATCGATTATAAAATAAAACGAGTTAATAAAACAAAAAATGGAGATTTTAGTATCACTATAAAAAATAAATCAAATAACTTATTGCCATTTAACTTAAGCGGATTTAAAAATAATAATTTAATAGATATTAAATGGATAGATGGATTTAAAAAAAGTAAAACTTTTTATTTTCCTCCACTATATTTTGATTATTTTAAAATAGATGGGTTAGATCAAATGCCAGATATTAATCGAAAAAACAATATCATAAAAGCACATGGTCTTTTTAAAAAATTTAAACCATTGCAACTCAGTTTTATTAGTCACTTTGAAAATTCAACTAAAACACAAATACATTATTTACCTTTATTAGGCGCTAATTATTACAATGGATTTATGGTTGGCCTTGGCGTTCATAATTATAATTTTTATCAAAACCGATTTGACTTTGCTATAGCGCCAATGTATGCATTTAATAGTAAATCTCTTGCAGGGTTTACAGAATTTAATTTTAATTGCTATAAAATATTAGGTACTCAACAAATTAGTATAGGCTTAAAAACTAAATCATTTGCCTATAATTATTTTAATACAAAAAATTTAAATCAAGAAAATATTACCTCCTACCAAAACCTCTATTTAAATTATTATAAAATATCTCCTTACATTCAGATTGAGTTAAAAAAACTTAATCCAACTAGTCTTATAAAACAGATTATCAATTACACTAACAATAATTTATTTATAGATAGTATAAATCAAGAATCACTTACTAATTATTCTCTTTCGGGTCCCTTAAAAAAAACAAACTATTCATTTGTAAATCAATTAAATTATAACTTAAATAATATTCATGCCATACATCCATTTAATCTCAATCTCAATCTTCAAAATACCTCCACTCTATTAAAACTATCTCTAACTTTAAATTATAACATTAAAATAAATCAAAAAAATGTCATAAACATACGATGTTTTGCAGGTAAGTTTTTTGCTGGCAACAATTCTGAAAGAAATTATTATGCGTTTCGGTCTACCGGATTTAATGGTAACCAAGATTATTTATTCGAAAATCAATTTATAGCTCGCAACGAAACTAGCGGCTTTGGCTTTAGCCAATTAGCTGAAAAAGACGGTAACCTGAAAATATGGACGCCTTTAGGTCAAAGTAAACAATGGCTTACATCAATTAATCTAAAATCGCCAAAACTTTTAAAATTACCAATAAAAATATTTGCAGATATCGTTTTTTGCGACCAAAAAGAACTAAATCGGGATAGTTTTTTGTGGGATATGGGCTTAAATGTGTCTATAATTAAAGATATTATTGACATTTATATTCCATTAGCATTTAATAACGATATTAAATCTATTTTAGAAAAAAATAATATTAATTTTTTTAATAGAATACGATTCACATTAAATATTCATAAATTAGTTGCGAAAGATTTAATTAAAAATAATTTATTTTAAGTGCTCAATAAAAAAATATATTTTGCTTCCGATTTTCATTTAGGTGTTCCTTCTCATGCACAAAGTTTAATTCGAGAAAAACTAGTATGCCAATGGCTCGATAGTATTAAAGCCGATGCTGGTGCTATTTATTTAGTAGGTGATATTTTTGATTTTTGGTATGAATACAAATACACCGTTCCAAAAGGAACAGTAAGGCTACTTGGAAAAATTGCAGAACTTACTGATGCTGGAATACCCGTTCACTTTTTTGTAGGGAATCATGATCTGTGGATGAAAGATTATTTTGTAGAAGAGTTACAAGTAAAAATTCACTACAAACCAATCACTATAATTTATAACGACAAAAAATTTTATATTGGTCATGGAGACGGCTTAGGCCCTGGAGATAAATCATATAAATTTTTGCGAAGTATTTTTGCGAATAAGCCTCTTCAATGGCTATTTAGCCGATTGCATCCGAACCTTGCTTTTTATATTGCGAAACAAAGCAGTAAAAGAAAAAAAGTAATTACCGGCAATAGAGATGAAAAATTTTTAGGAGCAGAAAATGAATGGCTATTTTTATACTGCCGAAATTATTTAAAAACAGAAGCTGTTGACTATTTTATTTTTGGTCATAGGCATTTACCATTAGATTTAGATGTTGACTCTAAGGCGAGATACATTAATTTAGGCGAATGGATAAATTATAATACTTATGCCGTTTTTGATGGAGAAACAGTTCTTCTAAAAAAATTCGAACCAGCTTCATAAAACAATTTTTATTTAATCTCAATTACTTGTAAACCAATGCTTTTAATAATATAATGATTAAAAGCAAATTATTTATCACAAAAAGATTTGCCATTAAAAAAAAAATGGTTTTATTTGTTTTTTAACCTAATTAACAATGAATAGTACTTTAGATATTAGCATTAACAAAATTTCAAATAGTCGCATTTCTCAATACGATATTAACGATGTGCCTTTTGGAAAATGCTTTAGCGATCATATGTTTGTTGCAGAGTATAGCGATGGCGAATGGAATAAAGCCTCAATTATGCCCTATGCAGACGTGCCCCTAAGTTATGCTACCAGTGCTTTACATTATGGGCAAGCTATTTTTGAAGGAATGAAAGCCTACAAAAATGATGCTGGTGAGGTGTCTTTATTTCGTCCATTCGAAAATATTAATCGGATGAATAAAAGCGCTATCCGAATGGCTATGCCTGAAATACCAGTCGATTTTTTTATGAATGCCCTTAATGAATTAATTAGTTTAGATTCTTCATGGGTACCTTCAAGTGAATATGGGAGCCTTTACATTCGGCCATTTCTAATTTCAACAGACGAAGCTATTGGCGTAAAAATTAGCGATACTTATAAATTCATCATCATTACTTGCCCTGCAGGAAAATATTATAGCGAACCAGTAAAAGTATTAGTTGAAACTACTTATTCTAGAGCCGTTCATGGTGGCGTTGGATTTGTAAAAGCAGCTGGTAATTATGGTCGTAGCTTATACCCCACAAAATTAGCTCAGCAAAAAGGTTATCATCAAGTTATTTGGACAGATAGCCAAACACACGAATACTTTGAAGAAAGCGGCACGATGAATGTGATGTTTGTAATTGGAGAAACTTTAATAACTCCTGCCTTAATCGATACTATTTTAGATGGCGTTACAAGAAAAAGTGTTTTAGAATTAGCCCGCGATTGGGGCGTTAAAGTTGAAGAACGAAAAGTTAGTATTAAAGAAGTATTCGAAGCCCACGAAAATGGAACTCTAAAAGAAGTGTTTGGCTGCGGAACAGCTGCTACTATTGCTCAAATTATTACCATTGGCTATAATGATAAAGATTATGAATTAGCTCCAATAGCAGATCGTAAATTCTCAAATAAAGTAGATGAAGCCTTGCGCAAAATTCGTAAAGGTAAAATTGAAGACAAAATGAATTGGATGGTAAAAATAATTTAAACCTCTTAACAATATTAATACTTAAAGCTGACATCTAAATGCCAGCTTTTTATTTTTACAAGGATGTGGTATAGAAAAATTAAAGAGCATCGTGTATTTTTATTAATCTTTGGTTCAGCTGCCATCTTAAGATTATTTCCATTATTTAATTATCAATTTACACTTGACGAATTAAGTGGATTAGATCGAACTCAATTTAATTCATTTAAAGAATTAATCGAAAAAGGAGTAAAAATTGATGCGCATCCAGCATTAATTCAAATAATTATCTTTTACCTCACTCATTGGTTCGGCTATAGTAATTGGATAATCAAATTACCTTTTTTGCTGTGTAGCCTTGCTGCCATTGTATATACCTATCTTTTTTCTTTTCGATTTTTTTCAAAACAAGTTGCTATTATTAGCAGCATAGTATTTAGCTATTCGTTAATATTTGTATTTTATGCCCCTATAGCACGCATGTATATTAGTGGTATTTTTTTTAGCATTGCCTTATTATATTATTTTTATAAAATCATTTTTTTAGATAATATAAATCTTAAATCATTTATTGGATTTGGAATTTTTGCTTGGTTATCCGCTATAAATCATCACATCAGCGCCTTATTCGCATTTACTGTAGTAATTTTTGGAATCTTTTTAATCACAAAAACCAATCGAAAAAATTATTTTATCACCTGTTTACTAATAACAATTGCATATTTACCACACCTTTCTATTACCCTCTTTCAACTAGGAGTTGCAGGAATCGGAATTGATCAAGGGGGTTGGCTCGAAAAGCCAAATTGGCTTTATAATTTATTAATTTTATTGAAAGTTATTTTTGGTACAGGATATTCGTACCTCCTCATTATCGGATTTGTTATAGTTAATTTATTATTCCGTCAATCTGCCAACTTTACAAAAAAACATGTTGTTTTATTTATGTTATTTATTATGAATTATACCATTGTTATACTCTATTCTATTTATCGAGCACCTATTTTCCAAAACTCAGTAATGTTATTTGCATCAGTTGGCTTAATCATATTTATTAGCTCATTCCTTCAATTTAAAAATAAACACTTGTTTTATTGCATTGCTGGCTTATTAAGCGCCACCTTATTATTTTATAGCTATATCAAAAAAGATTATTTTAATCAAGCAGTTAAAACAATTTTCGAATATCAATTCGAAAGAACTAATTATTATCAAAAATTATATGGCAGTAATTCTTTAACTAGCATTTTTTTTGACGCCGATTCGACGATGATAAAAATTTATTCTCAAAAATATAACACAAAATTTAATTGTTACATTTCTTCAGATTCTTCTATAAAATCAATGCAAACATTTATTCAACTTCTTAAAAATAGTAAAACTAATTACCTAGTATTAGCATCTGCCATGCCTATTCATCAAGCTTTTGCTCAACAATATTTTCCTCATCTTATCGAAAACAAAATTACTCAAGCAATTAACTATCAAGTTTATTCTAAACAAAAACAAAATATTTCACCATTCGCAACCAAAGAAAAAATTATTCAAAGCTCGACTATTAAAAATAAAAATAACTTCACATACATTATTTCTAAAGCCATTAATCAACCCATTAATAATGGCATTGTTCTCGATTCAAATCAAGAATTTCCTTTTGAAGCCTCCGCTGATTATAATCAAATTGCAACTCATGAAGGACAAGTGCTGTTAATTAAAACTATATTTAAAACTAATAAAAACCTTGCTTCTTCAACTGCTGCTTGTATTTCTGTTAATACCATCGCCAACAATCAAATAATTAGTTATAATTCAAATAATGCTTCTGAGTCTATATTAAATAAAGATAGTAGCATAAACATGATGACGATGTGTTTTATTGGGAGCAAACATTCTCTAATTAATAAAGAAGGGCCTGCTAAAATAAAATGTTATTTATGGAACAAAGGAAAAGAAAATTTAATTTTAAAAGAATTTAAAATAGAAGTAATAGATTTTTGGCCAAATAAATGGCAGTTTTGGGATTAAAAAAAAAATTAAGATTATCTAAACAAACTTTTCTCCTTTTTTCACTTTAACATCGTTCACAAAATTTCGTATTTGTTGTTCGTCTTGTTTTTTACAAATCATCAAAACTCCCTCGCTCTCAACCACAATAAAATCTTCTAATCCTTGTAAAACAACCAGTTTTTCTTTAGGAACCTGAACAATACAATTATTACAATCGTAGGTAATGATATTTCTACCAACAATCGCATTATTATTTTTATCTTTTTCAATTTGCTCGTGTAAACTTCCCCAAGTGCCTAAATCACTCCAACCAAAAATACTAGAACGAACATAAACGTTAGTTGCTTTTTCCATCACACTATAATCTATCGAAATGTTTTTACAAACGGCATAAGCACGATTAATAAATTCCTCTTCTTTTGAAGTATTATAAATATCCCACCCTTCTTTAAATAAATTTGCAAGTTCAGAATCATGCTTTTCCATTGCTTCAATAATGCTTTGAGTACTCCAAACAAATATGCCCGAATTCCATAAAAAATCTCCACTCTTTACAAAAAAATTGGCCATATCATGATCCGGTTTTTCTGTAAAAGTTTTTACCTTTTTTATTCGTTTATCAACTTCTACTTGGTCACTTTTTACAAATTGAATATAACCATAACCTGTATCTGGCCGAGTGGGTTTTATTCCTAATGTAATTAAACAATTTTCTTTTTCTGCCTTTTTAAAACAAGATAATATAGACTTTATAAAAACAGCCTCCTTCTTAATCAAATGGTCGCTAGGGGCAACAATTACTATAGCTTTTGGATCGCGTTTATGTATTTTATATGAGGCGAATGCAATACAAGGCGCCGTATTCCTTCTTACCGGCTCAAAAAGTACATTCTCCTGTATTAAATCAGGTAACTGATTAAAAACTAATTGCTTATAAATACTACTGGTTACAACATAAATATTCTCTTTTAAACAAATTTTTTCTAATCGTTTAAAGGTTTGTTGCAATAAGGTTTCTCCATTTCCCAAAATATCCAAAAATTGTTTTGGATGATTGGTAGTGCTCATAGGCCAAAAACGAGAACCTACTCCTCCTGCCATAATTATTGCGAAGTGATGTTTCATAAACGAATACAAAAGTAGTCATTTTGAAGCAATTTTGGTTAAAAAAAGGTAATAACTTTTTTTTTTAGATTTAAAAGCGTAAATTTGCGCCGTCTTAAAAATTATCTCGCCATTTTTGTTGGCATGGTTCATTAACTGCGGGGTATTTTTAGCAGTTAATGTATAACCAAATAAAATTAAAATGACTTTTCAAGAAATAGGTCTTAATAGCGACCTTTTAAAAGCTGTTGCCGATTTAGGATTCGAAACCCCAACCCCAATTCAAGAACAAACTATTCTTTTACTTGCAAAACAAGAAACAGATATGGTGGCATTAGCCCAAACAGGTACCGGAAAAACAGCTGCCTTTGGTTTGCCAATTTTAAATTCCATTAATTGTGATAATAAAACTGTTCAAGCACTAATTTTAGCTCCAACGCGCGAATTATGTGTTCAAATTACGAATGATATTAAAAACTACGGTAAGTATTTAAAAGGTTTTAATGTAACTGCTATTTATGGTGGCGCTCGTATTGATGGACAAATCAAAGATATAAAACGTGGCGTTCAAGTTGTTGTTGCTACTCCTGGTCGGTTAATTGATATGATCGAACGACGGGTTATTAACTTAAACACCGTAAAAACTGTAGTACTCGACGAAGCCGACGAAATGCTAAACATGGGCTTTAAAGATGATTTAGATACTATCTTACGCGAAACTCCAGACCAAAAAAGCACTTGGCTATTTAGCGCTACAATGCCAAAAGAGGTAGAGCGTATCGCGAAAAATTACATGACTAATCCTGCCGAAATTAGCACTGGTAAAAAAAATGAAGGCGCTGATAATTTAGAACATATTTATTATGTTGTTCAAGGACGAGATAGATATTTAGCATTAAAACGTGTTGCCGATTATTACCCAGAAATTTTTGGAATTGTATTTTGTAGAACCAAAGCCGAAACTCAAGAAGTAGCAGATTCATTAATTAAAGACGGATATAGTGCCGATGCTTTACATGGCGATTTATCTCAAAGTCAACGCGATTTTGTTATGAAGCGCTTTCGAAGCCATACTTTACAAATGCTTGTAGCTACTGATGTTGCAGCAAGAGGAATTGATGTGAGTGATATTACTCACGTAATTAACTATAATTTACCAGAAGACGTAGAAAACTACACACATCGCACAGGAAGAACTGCTCGTGCCGGAAAATCAGGTATTGCGATTGCTATAATTACGCCTAAAGATAATGGTAAGATTAAAGATATTGAAAGAATTATTAAAAAGAAGTTTGAGAAAAAAGAAGTTCCTAACGGATCGGATGTTTGCGAAAAACAATTATTTAATTTAGTTCATAAACTTCATAATGTAGAAGTAAAAGATGATGAAATTGAAAGTTTTTTACCTGCTATTTATGATGAGTTAAAAGAACTAAGTAAAGAAGAATTAATAAAACGTGTAATTAGCGAAGAATTTAATCGTTTTCACGATTATTATCAAAACGCTCCAGATCTTAATATCGTTAAAGGCTCTGTTGATGGTGCATTCGGTAACAGTCGCACGACTCGATTCTTTGTTAATATGGGAATGATGGATGGCTTTAACATTAACAGTTTAAAAGAATTTTTAGCTGACGCCGTAAAAGTTCATGGCCGAATGATTTTTAATGTGGATGTAAAAAGTAGCTTTTCTTTTTTCGAAACTGAAAGCAAATTAGTAGATTCTTTTTTAACTTTAAATACAAACGATGTAGAATTTAATAATCGTAAAATTTCTTTAGAAGTAAGTAATCGTAGGATGAAAGAAGGTTCTAGCGATGGAGAAAGACGTAGCGGAGGATACAGAGCAGGAAGCGGTGGCGGGGGATATCGTGGTGGAGAAAAACGTGAAGGTGGCGGTGGATATCGTGGTGGAGAAAAACGCGAAGGTGGTGGTGGATACCGTGGTGGAGAAAAACGCGAAGGTGGCGGTGGATACCGTGGTGGAGAAAAGCGTGAAGGTGGCGGAGGATACCGTGGTGGAGAAAAACGTGAAAGTAGTTTTAAGCGCCCTAGAACTAATTCTGCTAACTCTGAAAAAGGAAATTCAGAAAGAGGCTCTTTTAGCCGCGATTCTGAAAAAAGCGGAGGAGAAGCAAAAAGAAGTTTCGGAAAAAGTAAATTTTAAACTCAATTAAATTAAATAAAAATTTAGTTTAATTTAAAATAAAACCCTCTTAGTTATAAGAGGGTTTTTTATATTTGTAAAATTAATACAACATAATAATGCCTACTATCTCAAATAAAGCCAACACAATGCCATCTTCGCCAATTCGCAAATTAGTTCCATTTGCAGAATTAGCAAAAAAACAAGGGGTAAAAATTTATCACTTAAATATTGGGCAGCCAGATATAGAAACACCCATATCTTTTTTAAATGCAGTTAAAAATGCTGATATAAAAGTGCTTGAATATAGCCACAGCGCTGGTATCGAAAGCTATCGTAAAAAATTATGTTCTTATTACCAAGAATTCAATATTTTACTCGATCATAACGATATTATGATTACCTGCGGAGGAAGCGAGGCCATAGAAATTGCACTAAAAACCTGTTTTAACCTAGGCGACGAAATTATTATTCCTGAACCTTTTTACGCCAATTATAATGGCTTTTGCAAATCAGCTGACGTTATTGTAAAACCAATACGCAGTTTTATCGAAACCGGATTTGCCTTGCCTGCTATTTCTGAATTCGAAAAAGCAATTACACCAAAAACAAAAGGCATCATGATTTGTAATCCTGGCAATCCTACCGGTTATTTATACTCTAAATCAGAATTAGAAGCCTTAAGAGATTTAGTACAAAAACATGATTTGTTTTTATTAAGCGATGAGGTTTATAGAGAGTTTTGCTACGATGATAAAGAATATATTAGTGTAATGCACTTACAAGGAATCGAAAATAATGTAATCCTATTAGATTCGATTAGCAAACGCTATAGTGCCTGTGGCGCCAGAATTGGAGCCATGATAACAAAAAACAAAATGGTGATGGCAGCCGCTCTTAAATTTGCACAAGCCCGTTTAAGCCCCCCTAGTTATGGACAAATTGGTGCCGAGGCCGCTTTAAGTACTCCTAAAAGTTATTTTGAAAATGTAAAAAAAGAATATGTTGCTCGCCGAAACTTTGTAATTGAAGCCTTAAACAAAATGGAAGGTGTTTTTTGCCCAAAGCCTAGCGGCGCATTTTATTGTATTGCTAAATTGCCTATTGATAATGCTGATAAATTTTGCCAATGGCTTCTTGAATCATTTAACTACAACATGCAAACCGTTATGTTAGCCCCTGCTACAGGTTTTTATTCTACCCCTCATGCTGGCATAAACGAAGTGCGAATTGCATATGTATTAAATCTAAACGACTTAAAAAATGCAATGGAATGTTTAAACGAAGCCTTAAAAAAATATCCTGGCAAAACAAATTTATAATAAATTTTTATTTTCGCTTATCCTAATTATGGCGCCTGTTAGCAATACAAAATAATTTTTTTATTTTTATTTTTTGCCTGTATTAATTTCTTTCCACAAAACTAAATCCCTAATAACAACCGATGCGCAAGTTAAACCAAACGCAGCAGGCAAATAAGATATAGTGCCATAAGCCGATTTTTTAAACTTACTGCCATCAGTTTTCATAATCGAATACTTAGCAGGAAACTCCGTGCTATAAACAGATTTTATGCCCTTGTAAATATTCATATACCGCAGTCTTTTTCTAACATATTGGGCCATCGGACAAATATTAGTTTGCGAAATATCTACAACTTTTATTTTTGTTGGATCCATTTTACCTCCTGCCCCCATGCTCGAAATAATACGCTGATTATTATAATATGCCGTTTGCAACAAATATAATTTTGGCGATATGCTATCTATCGCATCTATTACATAAGAAAACTTTTGTGACATAAATAATTTCATATCGTCAGGATTTTTAAATTCCTCTATCACATCAATTTCTATTTCTGGATTTATTAATTTTAAACGCTCGCCCATTAATCTGGCTTTATTTTGGCCATGCGTAGAACTTAAGGCCTGCAACTGACGGTTTCTATTCGTAGGGTCTACTGTATCACCATCAATAATGGTCATTTTGCCTACTCCACTTCTACCAATAGCTTCAGCAGCATAAGAACCAACGCCTCCTAATCCTACTATTAACACATGTGCATTATTTAATTTTTCTAAACCCTTTTCTCCCACTAATAAAGCGGTGCGTTCCATCCATCTGATATCCATATTATAACTTTATTTTAAAAACTGTTTCAAAATTATATTTTAATTGCTCTTTTATAATGTCTTCATCTATTCCCAATAATTCAGCAGCTTTTTTGTACACATATTTAATCGATAAATCGGCATCATCTGTTTCTAAGAAAATATTTTTTCTCCCCACTTGTTTGATGGCTTTGGCTGCATTAGAATCATAACCTAATAATGCTTTACCAAACGAAAAATAAAATCCCTCACTTTGCAAAACTCTTGTTATGTTTTCGTTATTATTAAAACCATGTATCAAAACAGGCACCTCATTATTATTTAAATTCAAACAATTTAATAACTCATTAAATGCTTTTACGCAATGTATAATTAATGGTTTTTTTATGCGATTGGCTATTTTTATTTGCTCAATAAACACCTGTTGTTGTAATAAAAAATCTACCGAGCTTAGCTTATCCAAGCCACACTCCCCTATTGCTAAACACTTTTTTTCATGTGCCTTTTGCTCTAATAGTTTTAACTCTAATTGATAACCATTTGCATCTATTTGCCAGGGATGTATACCATAACTATAATTATTAGGTTTTTCTAATGCACTTATATTTAAATTTACCAATTCTATTTTGGCATCAAATAATTGCTTGTGAGTATGGGTGTTAATAAACAAACTGAAACTATTTTTTTTTTAAATAAAATTTACAAATCAAACATATTACTTTTAATTTACAGAATATGATTATGAATGCCATAAATTATAACAAAGTAACGTCAATAACATTTTTATTATTTGAACAAATTGTTGGCAAAGAAAATATTAGTTCAGATAAAGAACAACTCGAAAAATACGGACAAGACGAAACCGAAGATTTAATTTTTTTTGCTGAAGTAATTTTAAAACCCAGCTCGGTTAAAGAAATTTCGCAAATTGCCAAAATTTGTAATGAGCATATTATCCCACTCACAGTCAGAGGGGCAGGCACTGGGCTAAGTGGGGGTGCTCTGCCTATTAAAGGGGGCGTGCTGCTTAGCATGGAAAAATTTAATAAAATTATTAAAATAGACGAACGTAATTTACAAGCTACCGTTGAGCCTGGTGTTATTAATTACGAATTTCAAGAAGCTGTAAAACAAGTGGGTTTATTTTATCCCCCCGACCCTGCCAGTTGGGGTAGTTGTAGTTTAGGCGGTAACATTGCTCACAGCAGTGGCGGACCAAAAGCAGTTAAATATGGCACCACCCGCGATTATGTTTTAAATTTAGAAATCGTATTGCCCAATGGCGAAATAATTTGGACAGGGGCCAACACGCTCAAATACTCTACAGGTTACAACCTTACTCATTTAATGGTTGGTAGCGAAGGTACTTTGTGTATTGTTACTAAAATTGTTTTTAAACTAATTACCTTACCAAAACACGATTTGCTCATGCTTATTCCTTTTAATAGTGCCGAATTGGCTTGTAAAGCTGTTGCCGAAGTTTTTAAAGCAGGCATTAACCCGAGTGCTATGGAATTTATGGAAAAAGATGCCATCGATTGGAGCATGAAATATTCGGGCGAACTCAGTTTTAAAGTAAAACCCGAATGGCAAGCACTTTTAATTGTAGAGGTTGATGGCAATAATTTAGATGTTTTAATGAGCGACTGCGAAATAATAAGCTCAGTAATGCAGCAAAACCAATGCGACGAAATTTTATTTGCCGATAGCGCTGAACAAAAAAATGCCATCTGGAAAATACGCCGTAAAGTTGGCGAAGCTGTTAAAAGTAACAGCGTTTATAAAGAAGAAGATACGGTGGTGCCTCGGGCCGAGTTGCCAATTTTATTAAAAGGTGTTAAAGCCATTGGAAAAAAATACGGGTTTAACTCCGTGTGTTATGGCCATGCTGGCGATGGTAATTTACACGTTAATATTATTAAAGGTGCCTTAAGCGACGATGCATGGAATATAGATTTACCAAATGCAATTAGCGAAATTTTTGAGCTCTGCAAATCGCTTGGTGGCACTATTAGCGGCGAGCATGGTATTGGCTTGGTGCAAAAAAACTATTTACCCATTGTTTTTAGCCCATACCATTTACAATTAATGAAAGATATTAAAAAAGTATTTGACCCCAATTATATTTTAAACCCTGGCAAAATATTTAATTAAACCTTAGCTATTTATTTTTTTTCAACTCCTCTATCTGCTCTTGCATTAGTTTATTCTCTTGCTTGAGCATTTCTATCATTTGCTTTTGCTTTTCAATATTGGTATTTAGCTCTTGTATTGCTTTTACCATGGGCGACATTAAATCATTATAACGAACACCATACATGCCTTTATCATCTTTAGAAATAATGCCATTATTGCTTGCACCTGCATTATTTAGAGCTTCTTCAATCTCCTGAGCTATAAAACCATACTCTAATTTTTTGCTTTCATCATTATTTCTGAAATATGAAACAGGGCGCAATTTTTTTACAAAATCTAAGCCAAGCTCGCTATTTTTAATATCCGATTTCCAACGTTTATCACTGGTGATAGTCCAGGCTACTTGAACACCAGCATAAGTAACAAATGTATTACCAATACGAACTTGATTACTAGAAGTGGCTGTAGGGACTACTGCAAGATGGCCAATACCAGTGTTGTTATTTCCTGAGGTGCTGCCAAGCAATGAATGATATCCAATTGCGGTATTAAAATTACCTATAGTGTTATCAGGCAATGCAAGAATTCCATCTGCAGTGTTGCTATATCCTGAGGTGTTAGAATACATTGAACTTGCTCCATTAGCTGTATTATTTGATCCTGAAGTATTGGAATACATTGCATATCGTCCATTTGCTGCATTATGATATCCTGTGGTATTGGAATACAAAGCTTGATATCCATTTGCAACATTAAAATACCCTGAGGTGTTCAAATACATTGCTTCCACTCCATTTGCTGTATTATACCACCCTATGGTGTTAGAATTTAATGCATTCTCTCCATTTGCTACGTTACTAAATCCTGTTGTGTTAGAATATAATGAATTCGCTCCATTTGCTGTGTTTCTATTTCCTGTTGTGTTAGAATACAATGCACCATATCCAGTTGAGGTGTTAAGAATTCCAGTGGTGTTAGAATACAATGAATTCGATCCATTAGCTACATTATATACTCCTGAAGTGTTTAAATACAAGGCGCGCCTTCCATTTGCTGTATTTTCACTCCCTAAAGTGTTTGAATTACCTGCTTGATAACCCAAAAAGGTGTTATTCAACAGATTATCTATTCTGCCAGCTTTTTGGTTATTTACTTTAAAATTTAAAACTACATTATCGGTAGTGCCAATAAAATTAGTGCCATCTATAGTGCCTGCACTTCCCAATAAACCCCAAGCACTAGCTGCTCCACTTACTCCCGTTGCACCTGTTAATCCTATTGGGCCTGCTGCTCCTGTTGGACCGGCTATTCCTGCTGGTCCGGTTAATCCTGCCGGACCTATTGGGCCTGTTGATCCTGTTGGGCCTGCTACCCCTGCTGGACCTGTTAATCCTATTGGACCTGTTAATCCTGTTGGGCCAGCCACTCCTGCTGGGCCTGTTAATCCTATTGGGCCGGGTGTTCCGTTAGCACTAAACAAAGCATAAGGCACACTTGTTAATTCAGTCATACCTACTATAGTATATAAATTACCACCTGTTGGGTCTGTTTCGGTTTTTATAAAATAAGGCCCTGATGCCCAATCAATAGCTGAAAATGTGCCGGTTATAACTGAGCCGGTTCCTATTTGCAAACTAACTAAGCCATGAGCATTAGTAGTAGCCGTTTGTGTTTCGACATATATTATCAAAAACACTAATGGAGTAGTTTCTTTAATAATACTTATTTTCATACCAACCAAGGTTGATGTTACTAGTGCATTGCTATTATTACGAATAACCGCTTGGTAACTCATTTTTTGTGGCACTTGAGAAAATATTGAACCACTAATTATTAAATTTAATAAAATTAATACAACTCTAAATTGTCTCGTTTTTATTTTCATGGCAAAGTATTTTGTAATTATACTTTTTTATTTTCTATGGCTTCTTGTTATTAGTCCATATGTCAATTACATTATAGCCAATACACTTATTAAACGGCATTAAAAAAGTATTTGACCCCAATTATATTTTAAACCCTGGTAAAATATTTAATTAAACCTTAGCTATTTATTTTTTTTCAACTCCTCTATCTGCTCTTGCATTAGTTTATTCTCTTGCTTCAGCA
>Ga0209297_1000779_pt1 | contig 19563 bp, 13 predicted proteins | sample S_130805_MF_Meta_FD_187322 | JGI IMG/M metagenome (GOLD analysis project Ga0209297, IMG submission 187322) | Freshwater microbial communities from Lake Simoncouche, Canada to study carbon cycling - S_130805_MF_MetaG (SPAdes) (version 2) | ecosystem: Environmental > Aquatic > Freshwater > Lake ...
AATGACAATTTAAATTTCACTTAAAATAAAAAAATTTTTATAAATAAGAAGAAATTAATAATGAATTATGGTAATTATCCAAGTAGTGTTCAATATGCACCAATGCAATATGCATATGTACAACCATCTGTACAACCATCTGTACAACCATCTGTACAACCATCTGTACAACCATCTGTACAACCATCTATGCAATATGCATATCAACAACCAACTCAATATACATCTATGCAAACACCACCACTATCTCAGTCTATACCACCAGCGCCAGTTCATCAACCAGAAAAACCAGAAGTTGAAGAAAAAAAAGATGAGATTAACAAAGACCTAATTAATTTTTTTGAAAACAAAATGAAAAATCATGTGTTTGATACAATAGCTAATCAAAGAAATGATACCGAAAAACATATAATATTTATTATATTATATTATGTATATTTACTAATAAAGATTATTATTGAAAAAAATACAAACGATTTTAGATATCACGAGATTGCTTATAATATTATAGAAATATATAGAAATTTAATTAGACAAAAGACATCAGTTATTCCGTATCCTGCAGATTCAGATTTCAGTAAGACACCTCTAACTGAGCAACAAATTGATGATCGGAAAGAAAAAATAAAAGAAGAAATCGTTATTTTTAGATTAATACAAAAAAAATATTCTGAAAATGGAATTGATTTTGAACAATATAAAAAAAAAAATAGAATTGGTATTATCCCATTTTTAAATGCATATAAATATATTGTAATTCTATATATAAAATTATTTTGTAGTTTTATATCTGTTGATGTTAATGATGTAATATTAAATAATATAAAAATTCCTCCTGAGGAAGGAGGAACTGAAAAAACAAGAGATGTAAAAAAATATAAATTATTAAAAAATAAAGATTACATAACAAACCCTGAAAAAGTGGATTTACCGTCGGTTTTAAATTACACCAACCAAAAAGATAAATGAGACAAACTTTATTATTTAAAGACTAAAATGATATAAAAATTAGATAATATAATAAGATGAATAGCGAGGTTAGTCTGCCAGACCAAAGACCTATATCCAGAACTTTATAATGGTGTGTTTGGAACGAAAGTTCTATTATAAAGTTCAATCGTTTTATTACGCTAGTCTTGATGTAAATATAGTTAAGATGAACAATTCTTATCAGTAGGATCTAAAATCTAAGAAGTCTGCTAAGAATGTAATAAAACAAATAAAAACTACCAACCGCTGTAAAAAGCCGTCAAGTGGTAGGATAGTCTCTTTAATGAGATCAATTACGGTTGAAAGCCAAGCCTAAAGATTAGAAAATTGTGATTTTTGTCTCATTTATCTTTTCGGTTGGTGTAATACTTAAAAGATAATTAAATTACTATAATTATTATGTTTGAGAAATTAAATTTATTTGTCACAGGAGGATGTGGTTTCATAGGTTCTAATTTTTGCAATTATATAGCATCTAAAGTAAATAAATTAATTATAATTGATAAATTAGATTATATTTGCAATGAAAAAAATATAAATGATATCATTAAACTAAAGAATGTGGTTTTCATAAAAGATGATTTACTCAAGCATAATTTTATAGATACTTTTATTAAATATGATATCAATTATATTATTCATTTTGCAGCCCAGACTCATGTAGATAATTCATATGAGAATTTCAACGAATTTATTAATGATAATATTATGGCTACCTATAAATTACTAACATCTATACATAAATTTCCTAAAGAAATTAAATTACTTCATTTTTCAACTGATGAAATTTATGGTGCATCATTAGACCATACATTCTTCAATGAAGAATCTAATTTTAATCCAACAAATCCTTATGCATCTACAAAGGCATCTTGTGAGATGATTATAAATACTTATAAATATACATATAAATTGCCTATAATAATAACCAGATGTAATAATGTTTATGGTAAATATCAATATTTTGAAAAAGTCATACCATTATTTATATATAAAGCATTAAATAATGAAGATTTAACAATTCATGGTGATGGTAGTTATATAAGAGATTTTATTCATGTTAGAGATGTTATTAATGCTATTATGGTTATAATGGAAAAAGGAATTAATGGTAATATTTATAATATTGGAAATAACAATCCAGTTAAAATTATTGATCTTGCAAATATGATTATTCAAAAAACGGGCAGTGGTAATATTAAGTACATAAAAGACCGTGCATATAATGATTTCCGTTATCCTTTAATTATGGATAAATTAGAAGCACTAGGATGGAAGAATGAAATTAATTTTAATGAAGGTTTAGATGAAGTAATCGATTGGATTAAAAATAATATTAATTATTTTAATGAAATCAAAGGAAGAACTTTTAAAGACTTGAGAGGAAAACTTCAATTCTTACCAGTACCAGATAAACCTATCAAACAACAATTAATATCAACAAATAATAAAAATGTACTCAGAGGTATTCATACATCACCTTATGCAAAACACGTAATTTGCATAAGAGGTTCTTTTATCGATTATGTAATTGATTTTGAAACCAATACTTTTAATAAATATTATCTATCAAGTGATAACTTAAATAAAATTTATGTACCAGCAAATCATGGGCATATGTTTATTGCTCTAGAAGATGATAGTATTATGTTTTATCAAATTGAAGGCATTTATAAGGCTGAAAATGAAAAAAATTATAATTATTTATGTCCTTACATTAATTTAGATATTCCTTTTGAAAATAATTATATCATAAGCCAACAAGATATTAATGCACCTTTCACAAAAGAAGTTGAATATGTACTTCTTGGTTCAACTGGATTTCTTGGAAGTAAGATTGAAGATGAACTTAAAAAACAAAATAAGTCATATATAACCTTAAATACTCGTCTTGAAAATATAAATCTACTTAAAAAACAACTTGAATTCTATAAACCCAAATATTTAATTAATGCATCTGGAATAAGTGGCAAACCTACAACTGCTTGGTGTGAATTAAACAAAAAAGAAACATTAAATACAAATATTACTTATCAATTAACATTAGCAGAAATTTGTAATAATTTAAATATTCATTTAACTATTCTTGTTTCAGGTATTATTTATAATCAATCTGAAGTAAGATACACAGAAGAAGATGTACCTAATAATAATAGTAGTTATTATTGTTCTTGCAGAATTATATTAGAAAAATGCTTAGAATGTTATACTAATATCTTAATGCTTCGCATTGAATATCCTATAAGTCTTGATGATAATCCTAAATGTTTTTTAAATAAACTCAAATTAAGAACTAAAAGTATTGATGACGTTGAAATAAATGCAACTGTTATACCTGATTTATTTAAATACATACCATTTTTGGTTGAAAATAATAAAACAGGGCTATTAAATTTTGTAAATAAAAACTCAATAAAATTAGGCGAATTACTTGAATTAATTAATATTAAAGATTATACATATAATTATAACTTTAATTATAAACAAATAGGTTTACTAGATACAACCAAACTGGAAAAAATAATAGATTTAAAAGATATATCAACTGCTATAAAAGGAACTTAAAATTATCGCAAAATAATATATGATTATCCATAGTAATGTAAAAATAGATGCTATTTTTGTTATTCCCGACGAAATAATATCTAAATAATTATAAATAAAAATGCAAAAAATAAATATGATATATATGAACGATAATATTTTATGTATTGATGTTAATAGTAAAAATATTATGAATAATGGTATAGTTTCATAAAATCCTCTAAAAAATACAGATGGGTACATATAAATATTATTAGAATACATATTACAAATAGGTTTTGTATTTTTGTCAGCACACATATATGAATTAAATATATTATGCAATGCGTATAATTCTCTATCTCGTTTTGATGATATTTTTTTATTATGATTACCAAAAAATGTATAATTCATATTTATAGTATTATCTTCCAAAGTAATTACTTTATGAAACCAATATGATGGTATATATAACATTTCATAAGGATTCAGTTTAATTAAATATTTTTCTCTAAATTCAATATCATATGCTATATTACTTAGGGGATAAACAGGAAATGAACCAGGTGGTGCTAAGTAAAAATGTTTAGAACCTTGAATACAAATATTATATAAATCACCTCCATGTCCATCATAATGCCATTTAGTTTTATTATTTTTTTGATGTTTCCAAATACGAAATTTATCAGTTATTATCATTTCATTTTCCATTCCTTTAATTAAATGATTATTACATAAATTAACAGAATCGCCCATCATAGCAGGTACATTTCCAATTTTATAAGTTGTTAAATTTTTTTTATCATTCACATATTTCTGAAATTTTTCTATAGGACAATTAGTATTGTTAATAAAATTTTTAACTATACATGGTTTATTTTTATAAATATAATTATTTCTAAAGTTATCCCACGATAATTCATTAAGATTATATCTATCTATCATTCTTATTAAATAGTAAAAAAATAATTCTAATAATATTAATACTTCGAAGGTTTTTTTGAACATTCTTCAATATCTGATTGGTCATATTGATGCATATTAATGCAATTATTTAATATTTCGCTAAAATTTCCAATAAGTCCCTCATTTTTCTTGATATTAGTAACAGATTCTATTAAATACTTCTTTGCAGTCTTATAATCTCCATATTTATAGTAAATTAAACCTAAAGAATGCTGAAAATCGGCATTATTATTTAATTGATTATTTTTATAAATATTTTCAATAGTAATAATATCTTCACTTGTAATCGAAGTTCTATTAACATAATTTGATAATATTACAAAATCTGAATTTTGATATAAGAAGTTATTAGTATTTGTAGATGATAAATATAACCCTATTTTACTTCCTTCGAGAAATGTATGTTTATTTAAAACAAAACTTTTAATATCTTTATTATCATAAATAAATTTAGACAATCCTATTTTAAGTTGAAAGTTAAGTACATTAAAATAGTCATATAATTTCGAAGCAGTTTCTGATGTTATTAAATAAGAACTTTTAGAAATTAGAATTTTAAAATTTTCTCTACTATCAATTAATCTTATTAATTCATCATTATTATTTGATACACAAGTGAAAATAATATCCCATTTTTCAAATTTTCCAATTACCTTAAATAATAATGAAATATTTTTGTTGTAATCTGTACTTAATAATATATCATCTTCGATAATTAAATGTAATTCATCATTATTATTATTTTTAATTAATTCATATGCCTTTCGGTGTTTTTCAATATTAGATATTTGATTAATATTAAGTTTTTTATTATGAACTAAGAAATCATTATCACTATCTTTAATGATATCATAGTTAATTCTTTTATTATAATCACTCAAAGAACTTTCGATATTTGCATATTCATAATCATTAATCATAAAAATTTTAACCGTAATACCAATATCTTGAATTAATTTTTTTAAATGTTCAATATTATTACCTAAATATTTTTTTCTTATCGTTAAATGCTTTGATGCTATAATATAAATATTTAATTTATTCATTTATATTTATAATAATAATAATTTGTACTCCTTAAATAAAAAAGTAATATTTATATATCACTTGTTTTTGCAACCTCAATTGCAGATAATTTAGCAGTTAATTCGGCATCATTTGATTCTAACGCTATTACACGATTTAAAAAGGAAGAATTATTATTTTCTAAAGCGACAATACGGTTAGATAAATCATAATTAGTAGTTTCAGTCGCTTCTACGCGATTATTTACGTCATTGCTTTTATTTTCAACTGCAGATAAGCGTTCAGCGAGATTATTATTTAAACTTACTATTCCAGATGTATTAACTATTAATTCATTAGTATTATTTTCAACATTGGCAGCACGTTCTAATAAATTTTTATTTATGTTTTCTAATTCGATTATGCGATTAAAAATATCTGAAACATCAAGTGAAGCAATTTTATTTTCTAAAGCAGAAATTTTATTATAAACATCTGATAAATCACCAGTAGAAGAAGATTTTGCGTTATTTTCTAATGCATCTAAACGTTTATTAATATCACTAGATATATCAACATTTCCTTCGCCGGAAGAAACAGATAATTTATTAACTTTTGCTTCTAAATTCGCATAGGCTCTCATTAATCCGAAATTTTCCATTTTCTTTTCTATAATAGTTAATATATAAAAAAAATTTATAACTTAACATATAAAAAAATGATATATTTATCTATATTAGATTATAATAAATGATTATACCAATTCGTTGCTTTACTTGTGGAAAAGTAATGGCTGATAAAATTGATTATTATTTAAGTGAAAAGAATAAATTGGAAAAACAAGAAGACCCAAAATTTAAACATTTTAGCAATGTTCATACAAAAGAAATTTTAGATGAGTTAGGATTAACAAGATATTGTTGTAGAAGAAATCTAATTGCAAATATTGATATGATGAATATTATCTAAAAATAAATTTTTCTTTCATTGATATAATATGAGTAGTAGTACTAATACAGATATTGATGTAAATATAAATAATCAAAAATTAATTGAAAAAACGATTGAAAATAAATTTAATCAGGTTTTAGATAAAATACCGAGTTTAAATGAACCAGCGAAATATAATAAATTATATAGCGAACTTAATTTTTATGATATTTATAAAAATACTATGAATGTTGTCATCGATATTATTAATGATATTATAAGTTTAATCGATGAACAAAAATATATATCATATAATGAATTCTACGTTAAATTGTATAATGTTTTTTTTGTTGAAGAACGATTTTTTTATATCGGTATAATATTTATATTATTATCTATGATTATCTATTTCATAGATGGTGCTACAATATAAAATAAATAATAATAATAGAAATATGACATTAGACAGTAGATTAATTGTTTATGAAAAAATTAATAAAATATTGACAACCGATTTAAATAAAAATAAATGCATCGAATACGATAAGAATTTAGATAAATTAAGATTAAATAATATAGTCTTAGAAAAAAGAATTGGTTCTCCTAGTTTCGTTGGTATGATTATGCTAGGTAATATCAAAAAAAATAAATTAATTATTAAAATTGCTTCAAAAAATAAAGAAAATAAATTAGAGATTGATATATTTCGGAAAATATCGGATAAAATTATATTAAAACATAATATACCACATTTTATCATTAATTATAATTATTTTGTTTGTGAAGCGAAGAACTTGGGTAATATTTGTCCGAAAGATGAGAATTATAAAGATTTGTGTTATTATTTTGGTAGTAAAAAATATTATATGTGCATAAATGAATTAGCAGATGGTGATTTATTTAACATAATAAAAAATATTAAAAAAGAAAAAATATTTAAAAAGGATTATCTTGATAATATAATCGCACAGATGTTTTTAACAATTTATGCATTACATTATTATGTTAAATATAGTCATAATGACACGCATATGGGAAATTACTTATTTATAAATAATAATCTTGATAAAAACTCATATTATCATTATATTGTTAATGGTAAGAATTATTATTTAAAGAATAACGGGATTACATTAATATTAACCGATTTTGGTCGTACAACAGAAGAACCAAATATATTAAAAGAGCAGCAAACATTTAGAAGAGATTATGAATTACCTATTACTTTAATGAAATCATTCCACGACCCTTTTAGTAAAATATTCTACGATACTTTAAATTTTTCAACTATGTTTGAAGATGAAAAAACATTTATCGATAGAAATTTAGATAAAATAATGGAAACTACAATAAAGAAAGATGATAAAGTAATAAATAAAAAATCACCATATATCATCGGCAAATAATTATAATAATTAATTTTAGAAATATAGATGTATGAATATTATTATCTATTAATATTATCATTAGCAATAATTTTCTTTTTAATTTCTTACCGAGATATTAAAACTTTGGTATCAATAATAATTATATTAATAATAGGATATTATTTATATCTTCAAATAAAACAAATAAATGATAATAATAAATTACGAGAAGAGAATAAAAATAAAGAACTAAATAAATTTATTGAAGGTAGAAAAGAACTAACATCAGATAATTTTATAATGGAAATTTTTCCTGGTAAAATTAAATATTTAACGAAAAGTAAGGAATTATCAAATATCATTTTTAATATTAAATATATTAAGATTTATGATAATGCAAAATTTACGGATATTATTAATTATATGGAAAAATTTATGAAAATTTATATATATATATTATCAGATAGATATGACCCTAAAAAATACTTTACAACATTTATTGATATTAGGCAGTCAATTTTGGAAATGTTATATTCTTGTTTTATTATAATACCACAAAAGTCTAAATATATCTATGGGTTAAATACATACGAGGTTTTGTACTCTAATATAAAATTATTTGCTTTACATTCAACAAAAATGATAAATACTATAAAAAAATATTGTTATTTAGAGAAAAAAATTAATTATTTAGAGGATACAAAATTAAGACCCTTCAATAATCAAAGTAAATATGATTTACCTTAAGTATTTTTAAATGTATTCCATTTTTCTTTAATAATTTTATTTGCTAATATTTGTCCACCACATCCACCTAGAGTATAATAAGAAGTATCTGGTAAATTATTTACAAATTTATCATTAAATACAGGAGTACGTTCATTAAAATAACTTAAATTTAAATCATTAACATTATATTTAGCACCATCGACATTATTGCCACCAAGTGTTAATGCAAATGCAGAAGGATAATATGTTAATGTACTATCATTAACTTTTTCAATATTTGGTGCGAAAGTTTTATATGGTGTTGAATTATATGTTATAATATCTTCATTATTAACTCCGCCCTTCTTTTTTTTTGTCATAATCTAATTTAAATGGATAAAATTTATATATCTATATATATAAATTATGTCATCAATTAATGATATATCAATAAGAACATCTAAAAATATTATAATAGGACAGCATTCTACGTATGGGCTAAGTGATAATGACAATACAATTATAGGCAATTTTACGATAGGTAATTCAATTAAATTAAATAATACGATATTGATAGGAAATAATTCATTAAATAATACTTTTAGCGGGTCTTTCAATATTATTATAGGTAATAATATTTATAATAAACGTAATTTTAATAGTTTAATTTCTTCATATAATATTGGTGATAATTCCAGTTATAATTATTCAATTGTAATTGGAATTAATAATCATAGTTATAATTCATTAAATTTTATTATGGGTAAAAATATTATTGCGAATAATAGCAGTAATTTATTATTAGGTAATAATATATCTGCTAATAGTGATAATATAATTATTGGATATAACATTGATAATAAAGATTCAAATATTTGTATTGGAACTTTTAGTAATATTGAAACTAATTTAAGTATTCTTATAGGAAATTCTTCAAATATAAAAGGTAATAATATAATTAATATTGGAAATAATAGTGATAATAATAATAGTAATTTAATTATTATAGGAAATAATAATTATTCATCAGTCGATGATTCAATCATAATAGGAAATAATATTAATAATAATACATTTTCTTTAAATATAGATGATAGTATCTTATATAAAGATGGTGTCATATTTATAAGAAAAGAGAGCGAAGAACAAGATATAATTTTAAATAAAGATATTATTAATATTTCAACTAATTTATTATCAATTGGTAATATTACTATAAATAATAATAGTACATTAGATACTGATAATAATTATATTTTACCAGATTTGCCAGACTATAATAATAATTATTTATGCTATACGAAAACGAGTAATTTAAATCTTATTTGGAGTAATATTAAAGATTTAAATATTAAAGAATTTATAATTAAAGATACATTAACTTCTGCAGATGTATTAGGTTATACCATAACAGGAAATGGTAATAATATTTATAATATAAATTTATCTGAAAAATCAACAGATGATTTAAAGGAAGGTGTGAGAAATTTATATTATAATAAAGATGTTGTTAATAATTTTTATAATATCTTAATTGCAAATGCAATTACAAGTGATAATATTAATTCAGGTACTAGTAATTTATATTTTAATTCTAATATTTGCAATTTTATTGGATTATCTAATATCTATAATAATTTAAGTATCGATAATATCAAATCAGGAACTAGTAATATATATTTAAATAGTAATACTTATTTTAGCAGTAATTATAAAAATTATTCTAATGTTAATACTGATTATATTAACGAGGGAAGTAATAATTCATATTATAATAAAACCTTGTATATCAATTCTAATTTAGTTTTAACTAATTTCACATCATTTAATACAGACCAACTTATAAATGGTACATCTAATATTTATTATAATATAAATAATATTTTAGATTTATTTACTTCATTAAATATTGATGATTTATTACCAGGAACATATAATTTATATCTTAATAGTAATATTATTATACAAGAAGTAGATAATTTTATAACAACCAATGATATAAACATAGAAATAAAAGAAGGTACTAGTAATTTATTTTATTCTGCTGGTAATTTTAATAATTATTTAAGTAATATTAATACGGATAATATTAAACAAGGAGTACATAATTATTATTTAGATAATAATTATATTATTAATAACGATTTTATTAAAAATGGTAATTCAAATAAATTTTTAATAAATAATTATTATGATTCAAATTTATTTATTACAGGGACTTTAGTATTATCGTGTAATATTAATAATGTTTTTAGTAATATAAATTCAAGATTAATGTCAATGGTACCAATCGAAAATATTAATGAAAATTTTATAAATCCCTTAAATGTTAATTTATATCCAAATGAAGATACTAATATTAATTTTAATTATTACGATGATAATAATAATTTAATCGAACAATCATATTGTGTTTTTAATATAGTTGATAATTTTATAGGTATAAATACTGTTAATCCTAGATATGAATTAGACGTTAATGGTTTAATAAGTGCAAGTAATATTATATTAAATAATAATCTACAAGGATTACCAGGTACAGGTGATAAAATTATTTTAGCATCAACTGAAACTTTCCCATTTTCAATAGGATATGAAACATCAAATATGTGGCATTCAACACCTTCGTGGGGTAGTAATAATTGGTATATTGGTGGTTCAAATATATTAACAATAACGAGTAATTTAGTATCAATAAATGGTAATTTAATATTAAATGATATTATATTAAATAATTCGTCATATTTAGGAAATCCTACTGATGGAAGTTCTGATGACGGAACTAGAATAGTTTTATATTCAAATGAAATTTCAAATTATCGTTATGCATTTGGTGTAAGTACAAATAATTTATGGTATTCTGTTCCAGAAGATGCAGTTCATACTTGGTTTTGTAATGGAGTAAATTATATGCAACTAAATACATTAGGAAATTTATCAGTTCATGGTATAGTTACTGATTTTAATAATGCCTCAGATGAGAAATTGAAAAAAAATATTAAACCATTAGGTATTAATTGTATAAATTTAATTAATGAAATTAAACCAGTAGAATTTACTTGGAAAAATATTGAAGAAGTTATTAAAAGCAAAAGAGATACAGAAGATTGCGGGTTTATTGCTCAAGAACTAGAAAAAATATTACCAAATATAGTTCAAGATGCAACATCATATAAAACGATTGAATATGAGAAGATTGTACCTTATTTAGTTAAAGCATTTCAAGAACAAACTAAAATCATAGAACAATTAGAAAAAAGAATAAATATTTTAGAAAATAATATTTTATAAAATTTGTATCATATATATATCAACACTTAATCTATAAGAAGATGCATAAGTTGTTATTGTAGTAGAATCAAGACTTGATAAAGCAGTTGTTGATAATGAGGAAGCAACTGCATATATTCCAGATGTTGATGTATAATTATAAGTAAATGTTGATACAGCACTTGCACCATTTCCACCTGTAGCAGTTGTAGTACTAATAAGTATCCATCCTGAACCAATATTATACCAACATTGATATTTATAATTTGAAATACTTCCCGATTGTCCAAATCTCCCATTGAATGTTACTGAATTACCAGAATTTGCATATAAAATAGCATTATTGTATGTAACGATTGACCTTGTAGATCCAAACGAAGTTCTTGCATTAAATCCGCCACCATAAGTAGATGATAATGCATCACCTGATAAATAAGCAGTTGCGCCCCAAGTTATAGCAGATGTTCCGCCTATATAAAAAATCGGATTAGTAGTTAAAAATGTACTTACTGTAAAACCAATAAACATACTTGCTCTTATTGGTTTTTGTATTGTTAAATTATTTTTTGCTAATTCGTAGAAATATCCATATGACTTAGGTTTTGTAGATTGGACTCCCAATTATGTACTTATAATTGTACACCCTAAGCCTGGTATTTTTGATGGATTAACCCATCCAGAAGTTCCTATTGTCATATAAATAACCCCTATATATTATTGGGTATAAAAAAAGAGATTATTAAAGTAATATAAGATGTCTAAGATTTTGCCGACAGGTGAAGTTACCTTTAGTATTGCAGATATACAAACGAGAAATTATAATTCTGTGGCAATTGGTTATGAAAGTGGTAAAAAATTGGAAAATTATGATAATGTTTTCATTGGTCAAAAAGCAGGTTATTATTCTACGACAACATCTAATTGTATATTTATTGGTAATAACGCAGGTAGATATGAAAATAACGTTGATGGATTTAATAATATTATTTTTGGCGATGATAATAATTCTAAAATAGTAAATAATATAATATCTTTCGGACATTATAATTCAACAGATGATAATTGTATTACTATTGGTAGAAATGTTAATAATAAAGGAAATAATAATTTATCATATGGATTAAATAATAATTTAAAAGGGACAAATATTATTAATTATGGTAATTATAATAATATAATTACATCAGAAGTGTTTTATCAAAATTTTAATAATTCAAATATAACATCTAATAATTTAATTAATAGAATTACTTCAAATTATAATAATATTAAATATTATTTAAATGACGATAAAATTAATAATCATTCATATAATATATTAATTAATCTAAGATGTATATCAAATAATTGTAATTTAAATATCAATTTATATAATAATGATAATTTAATCGCAAATAATAATAAAACAAAAGATATATTAAATATAAATGATATTATTACATTAGAATATGGTAATAATATTACAAATAAAATAGAATTAGATTACACGAATTTAATAATAAATGAAGTATATATAATTGATAATAATTATAATATTTCTAATATTTATAATATCGCATATGGTTGCAATATTAATATAATTGGATTTAATAATATTGGTATTGGTAATAATTTTACTATCACTGGTGATAATTCAATTATTATTGGAAACAATTATGATAATCCTATTGGTAATTCAATAATAATAGGTAATGATAATTTTAAAGATTCATTTGCAAATAATGCTATAGTAATAGGAAATAATAGTAGCAGTAATATAATTTATGATGATAAATCAAGTCCAATAATAATAGGAAATAATATTAATAATTCTAATTTTAAATTTTCATTGAATATCAAAGATATCATTTGTAAAAATGATAAATTATTATTATTTAATTCACCAATTGCGGTTGGATATACATTTGATGAAATTGATAAAATTAATTTAAATAGTTTTACCAATTCTTCATTATTAATTAAAAATGGATTAAAAACAGATAATGTCTCTATTATTAATTCTAATAATTTTTCAATAAATATATTACCAAATGAACAATTAACAAAAAATATTAATTATACATTACCGATATTGCCAGACGATATTAATAGTGTATTTTTAACAACTGATATATATGGTAATTTAATATGGAATGAAGTTGGTTATATCTACACAAATAATATGAGTGTTGATACCATTGTAGTCAATAATATAATAGCAAATAATATATCAGGTGATGGTAATAATTTAACAAATATTAATATCAGTGATAAGAATACTAATAATTTAAAAGAAGGCAATGTTAATTTATATTATACAGATGTAAGGGCATGTAATCTTTTTGCAAATAAAATCAGTTTGATAACAATTGATAATATCAAAGAAGGTACTAGTAATTTATATATGAATAATAATTATATTGATGAATCATTTTTCAGATTTATCAATATAATTAATTCAGATTATATTAAAAGTGGTAATTCAAATTATTATTTAAATTCTAATATATTTACTCAATTTTTTAATTTAAGTTTACGTGATATCACTACTGATAATATTAAAGAAGGTTCAAGTAATTTATATTATACTCGTGAAAGATCTTTAAATGATATTGAAACAAATCTTCAAAGTATAATATTAAATAACATTACATCGGATAGTATAAATGAAGGTAATACAAATTTGTATTACCACGAAGACCAAATATATAATGATTTCTATTCAATAATAAATAGTATAAATGTAGATTTATTTCAAGAAGGTAATATTAATAAATTTTATAATGAAACAAGCGCATCTGCATTAATTAGTAATATTGTTTCTGGTTTATATTTAAAGAATAATGATTCATTTAATCAATTTTTAAATTCAAAAACATCAGATAATATCATAGAAGGTGTTGATAATTTATATTTTACACAAAATAGATTTAATGAATCTATTAATAATATAACTACTGATAATATAATTCAAGGAACTTCGAACTTATACTTTACACCTGAATTATTTTATTCAAATATTGTTAGCAATATAACATTAGATGATATTAAACAAGGCACTAGTAATACTTATATAATTAACAATACACTAGATTCTGATTTATATATTAATGGTATTTTATATGCATCTAATATTATTATTAGAGGTTCAAATTTAGTTGATTTATATGATAGTTATTTTAGTAATATTAATAGTAATAATTTATTATTAACAAACTATTATTTATCATCTAATATCAATATTAATAATTCATCAAATTTAAAAAATATTAATTTAAATATTTACGATAATAATAAACCAATATTAATAAATAAAAGAGGACCACCATTATGTGTTATAGGTAGTAATGTTGGAATGAATAATATTACACCAAGATATAATTTAGATGTGAATGGTATAGTTAATTCAACATATTTTAGAGGAGAAGGTTCTCTTATCAGTAACATAAATTTAAAAGATAAAACTACTGATAATTTAAATGAAGGTACTAGTAATTTATATTTAACTTATAGTAATATTAATAATTTATTAAATTACAGCAATTTATATTTTAATGATATCAAAATGAAGGGAACTTTATATACAAGTAGTATAGTTGTTAATAATAGTGGTAATAGTGGTAATAGCGATGCTTATAGTAATTTAGCAACAAGCAATTCAATTAATTTTATTGGTGGTTCAAATACCCTTTACAATTTAAATCTAGATTTACGAAACAATAATGGTTTAACAATTAATCATACTGCACCACCTTTTATTATAGTAGGCAATAATGTTGGTGTTAATAATATGACACCACAGTATAACCTTCATGTGAAAGGTTATACGTGCTCTGATTATTTCGTAGGAAATGGTTCATATTTAACAAATGTTAATATTGAATCATTAAATATTGGTGGATTAACAAATAATCAAGGGAATATTAATTTTATTGTTAGTAATTGTTTTAGTAATAATCTTAAAATAATAGGAGATTTAACTGTAACTAAAAATATTATTTTAAATGGCTCTCTAATACCAAATGCAACAAATATATATGATATTGGTACTTCAAGTTCAAAATGGAGAAATATGTATATTTATAATTCTATTAATCTCGGTAATCTATTATTGAAAACTGATATTAATAATTATTTAAGTATTCTTGAACAATCAACAAATATTTTTTCTGGTTTGAAAACATCGACTATTAATATATATAATAGTTCGTTAAATTATACTACATTGCAAGTTAAGGATGATGGTTCATTATTATGTTATTATAATGGTAATGTAAATAATAAAGCAATATCATATAATGATTTAAGTAATCAGTTGATATTTATTAAACCATTAGTTAAAAATAATACTAACAATAATATAACTTTGGATATAGATGAAAATAAATTATTAATCGATAATGATAAATTAACATTAAAATTAACAAAAAAAATATTTAATTTTACTTTAATTCAAAATTCCCAATATCCTAATTTATGGTACTACAGTTTACCGATATCAACATATTCATCGTTTGTAACAATCGATACAATCCAATATAATATCTTTAATATTAAATCATGGACTGCAAACAATAATATATTTGATAGTTTTGTATGGATTAATCGCAGGAATAATAATAAAAGATTAATAAATAAATCGGCAATTACACCAGATAGTATTAATTTAAATAATAATATATTTAAATCACAAGGATGGCAAACTGATGATAATGATTGCAATAATTTAGTATGGTTTTCTTCATATCCAGACACAATTTATAATATTCTAGAAGATATTATTTCGTAATAAATAGAAGATTAACTAAATAAATGGTTTCAATAACTTCAACTCCTAGTATATCATCGGGGAGTGGAAGTACATTGCAAATCAAACCAACTCAATATGATTCTAGTTCAAGACCATCTTTATTTTTTAATACAAATCCTTCAACAGGATTTTTTAATAGAGATAAAGATACCATAGGTCTTAGTATAAATTGTAATATTGAATTAATCATAAATCATAGTAATATTTTTGCATCAAATATAGTTTCATCAAATTTTATGGGTTCCGGTTGTAATATAACTAATATCAAATGGACTAATATTATTAATATACCAAATTTTAATAATATATACATAAGTTCAAATGATTTGATTTTGCAAAACTTTATAAATAGTAATTCTGTAAGTTCAATTGTTGGTAATTATGTAAGTTCAAATGTTGATAATTTAATATTATCATCATATATAAGTTCGAATATTGAGAATTTAATATTAGGGAATTATCTAAGTTCAAATGCTTTAATACAACAACAATTTATAAATAGTAATTCTATAAAATTAATAACAAATAATTATATAAGTAGTAATACATTAATATACCAAGATTTTATTAATAGTAATATAGTTAATTTGTTGATAAATGATTTAAATATCCGAACAAGTAATTCGATTGAATTAATTACAGGTAATTATATTTCAAGTAATTCATTGATAGACCAGCAATTTATAAATAGTAATTCAATTATTAATATTACAAATACTCTTCTGAATAAATATGCATATAGTATTGAAACATCTAATTATTTAAAATTTTCAAATATTACTAATGGTACATATCCGTCTATAGGAATAAATGGTAGTTTTGGTGATAAAATAATATTAAAAGAGGGAAATGATAATAATTATCCTTATTCATTGGGAATTAATGAAAATAGTTTATGGAATAGTATTCCTTCATCGGCAGATTTTTCATGGTTTATTAATGGGAAAAATGAAATGTCGCTATATAAACAAAATAATGTTAAAATAATTGAAAATAATATTATCAATGAACCTATTCCTGTAAATGATAATTCAGGTGATTATTATTATCAATTCACATCTACAACAGGTAATAATTCAATTACATTTCCACGTGATACTATAGGTTATGTATTAATAGTTGGGGCAGGAGGAGGAGGTGGTGGTAATCGTGTTAGGTCTGGTGGTGGTGGTGGGGGCGGTGGTGTATATTATTCTGATTTTATATTTCAATCTAATATAACATATAATATTATTGTTGGAAATTCCCAATTTTATAATAGTACAGATTTAACAACGCGCGATGGTTTGGACGGGTTACCATCAAAAATAATATATAATAATACGCAAATAATAGCATATGGTGGCGGTGGAGGATATTCATATTTATCTACTATCAAAAATAATTTAATTGCTTCCGGTGGTGGTGCAGTAGGACGAAAAGATAATTTCAATAATCCTATGAAAGGAGATAAAGGTCTATCGAATAGTAGTATTATAAATATTAATGGTGGTTTAGGTTGTAATGGTGGTGATGGTACTAATATTGATTTAATCAACAACTCCATAAATTATAATTATTTTTTAGCAGGAGGAGGTGGTGGTGCCGGATATTTCGGCTCTTCTGGAAATTCGATTACTTTAAAAGCAGGAAATGGTGGCGAAGGTTATTATTCTGATATAACAGGAACCACATATTGTTATAGTTCAGGTGGTGGTGGTTCTGGTTATTATGTACAAAGTGGAACTTATATATTTGAAGATCAAAGTTTATGTGGTTTAGGAGGTAGTGGTGCTGGTAATGCTGGTACTTATTTAGGATCGCCTGGAATAAATTATGGTTCTGGTGGTGGCGGATGTGCTGCATTTAAAATAGGTGGTTATGGCAAACAAGGTGTTGTTATCATAAGATTCAAAACAGATAGTGTTTTAAATGTTAAATCAAATATTTTAACATCTAATATATATTTAAATGGAAATAATATTAATAATATATTTATTTCAAGTAATAATTTAATAGAACAAAAATTCATTAATAGTAATTCTGTCGCTTTGATTACCAGTAATTATATTTCATGTAATGCGTTGATACAACAACAATTCATCAATAGTAATTCTGTTAATTTGATTACAAATAATTATATTAGTTCAAATGCTTTAATTCAACAACAATTTATAAGTAGTAATATAATTACTCAATTATTATTTAACGTAAGACCAGTATCTTATATTAATTCTAATGCATTAATTGAGCAACAATTTATTAATAGTAATTCTGTCGCTTTGATTACCAGTAATTATATTAGTTCTAACGCTTTAATATTACAAAATTATATCAATAGTAATTCTGTCGCTTTGATTACTAGTAATTATATCTCAAGTAATGCATTTAATAATGTTATAAGCAGTTATATATCAAGTAATTCATTAATTGATATTGTTAGCAGTTATGTAAGTTCAAATATTGATAATTTAATATTAGCATCTTATGTAAGTTCAAATGTTGAAAATTTAATTGTAGGCAATTATATATCAAGTAATGATTTTATTACTAATATAATAAATATAAGTGAAGTTATTAAATTATCAACTAATTTTGATGCAATAAGTTCTTTTACAAGTAATTATATTACTTCTAATGCATTAATTGAGCAACAATTTATTAACAGCAATTCAGTAGCATTGATTACAAGTAATTATATTAGTTCCAATGCTTTAATAGAACAACAATTTGTAAGTAGTAATATAATAACTCAATTATTATTTAATGTAAGACCTGTAACATATATTAATTCTAATGCATTAATTGAGCAACAATTTATTAATAGTAATTCTGTCGCTTTGATTACAAGCAATTACATAAGTTCTAATAATTTAATAGACCAGAAATTCATTAATAGTAATTCAGTATCATTAATAACAAGTAATTATATTAGTTCTAATAATTTAATAGACCAGAAATTCATTAATAGTAATTCAGTAGCATTAATAACAAGTAATTATATTAGTTCTAATAATTTAATATTACAACAATTCA
>Ga0209297_1000781_pt1 | contig 19541 bp, 24 predicted proteins | sample S_130805_MF_Meta_FD_187322 | JGI IMG/M metagenome (GOLD analysis project Ga0209297, IMG submission 187322) | Freshwater microbial communities from Lake Simoncouche, Canada to study carbon cycling - S_130805_MF_MetaG (SPAdes) (version 2) | ecosystem: Environmental > Aquatic > Freshwater > Lake ...
CTCAGAGCTCTTGCCCGTATAAAGCTTGGGGGCAGTAGCCTTCTGGCATGAGTTGGATAGCAAAGCTTGATCGAGATAGTCGTCTCGCATTTATCATCGGAGCCATACTTGGCACCATTGCAATTAAAACTCAACCCGATGGCAACTTGCTCGTCACAACAGTCTGTGCGCTCATGGGTGGCTCAATAACATTCATCGCTTGGGCTTTGCTCAAAAAACTGCGTCAGGGCTAAGTAGTTCGAGCCAAGTCCGGTGATAGTTCACAAGTCCGAGCTGTTTTAAACTTGTCACCGTTTCGGTTATAGTTTGACTGCACCCTTATCCATTTCGATGGCTGAGTACGAGAGCTCAGCGAAAGCTGGGCTCTCTGTCATTCTTAAGAATGAGCACTCCAAGGATACAATTCTCTCCAATCAGATGGAAAGCCAGCTTGGTCGAGACTAAGTTTTCCCGATTCCGGGAAACCATTTAGCAATGACATTATTTCCAGAACTCGATTTTCATCAGAGGGATCTCGAGAAAATACCCAAGCTAATACAGTTAATTGTGAATAAAGCTTTCGAAGTCGCCATGCTTCGCAATCTTGTAAGTACAGAAGTTCTTTAGGGAAACCATTTCCAGTAATCTTCGGATTGTTGACGAACTGCTTGTTCCAGACACGGGAGTGGTGAGCCGCCAAGTTTCGTAGGTCGTTGAATGAGGTGGCCCAGGACTTTAGAATTCCCGGATCAACTCCAAAATCATTTGAAATGCTATATGCGGCTCCTTGGCTAAATCCTCGGTAAAGCTTTGTAAGTTGACCAAATTGTAGAATTTCAACGGCCGCCCAAATTGGCAGCTTGCTATCGAATTCCGAAATGTGCCATTTTATAAAGTCCTCATTTGAAGATTCATCGAATCTTCTCTGATACTGGCTAAGCCAATTTGTGTGCTGACTTTCCCCGCGTGAATTAATTTTAATGAATTCCGAGTTTAAACCATTTCCGTTCAAGTGAATATGCGGATCAATTTTTCCAGCATGATAGGCGATTGATGTGCGGAGGCGGAGTTCGAATTCAGACAAAGCATCGAGGAGTACTCGTCTTAACTGTGTATCAAAATCATATATTGCCAGAACGTTCTCAAGTGTTGTTCCGAGGAGAAATCTATTTGTTCTTACTTGAACATTTGTTTTCGAGTCAATTTCTTGTTCCAAGAAAACGTGAAAATATCCTCGAAGTCGATAGTAGTTGTATCGGCCGAGTGCTCTCATTGCTAATTCAGTATTATCTACCTGAAGCCCTCGCTCAATGAGCATGCCCACTTGCTCTGCAAGGGAAAGATGAGGTTTAGATTCTCTTGGTGTCATATACAGACCCTAAATGAAAACCCGCCCACCGCTTTCGCTGCGTGGACGGGTCATTACTGTTGAACTGTAGCACTCGCCTCGTACTCCCTTCAACCTCGGACGACTTGCGCCGTGGCCATTGTTGTTTTCCACAGCAATTATCCGTAGAGATAATCATCGCCAAAGAAGCCACTGATCTGATCGCGATAGCCATCAAATCCACATCCACTACAACGACAGTCCGGCGGATTAAGAGAAGGCACAAGGCAACCTCCAGAGGCGAACTTCAAGTAATCAAACTCGGCTTCAGGCATGCCCCATAAAATCGTTCTGAGAAGTCCTCGTTCGTTGCATTCAGGACAGGTCAATGTCCGCAGCTGCGGCCTCCGCTTCGGTTTCATGCTTTCCACTTCAGGCACTGATTCCGAAACGCCACCGACAGCCAACATAGGAGTACTCACCTTCTGCTCGTCAATCATCAAAACTAATCCAGTGGAACTGGTCGACTCGCTCAATGTCGCCAGAGAGATCCTTCGCTAACTCTGCGCCTCGTCCCGAATCCGATATCTGCTCTATCGCAATATCCATTGGCACGTTCGGATCGATTGCGTATTTCTCATAGACCTTGTGGTATTCACTATGCGGCATAGTGAAGATAATCTCTGAGTCACCGGAAAACGCCGTTCCCTTTTTCCCGTAGACCTCAAAATTAAAGTTAATGCCCTTATCTACAACGCTCCAGTAATAGAGAACCCTGCCCCTTGAATCCTTTAGCTCCTTTTCCGCCATCAAACCCACCTCCTAAGGTCAACGCCTTCTACTTTGACTATAGAACCGGCCACTGACATTTAAAGCCCAACGCCTACAAATAGCTTTGAGCGATGTTTCAAATACAAAAGCATCACAGAGATTGCCGCGGGGGATAGCGACTGGGGTGGTAGCACTGGTTCAGGCTCGACTTTCGAGAACTTGTGAAGAATAATTATTCTGTGTCTTCGATCAGCAAAACCCGCGCTCTCAATGACAATGTTTGGTCGCATCTAAACCAAATAATGAGGAAGCTCGTCGTTGCCATTCTTTGCGCCTCAATTACGTTGGTAATGGTTCCACCGGTATCTGCCGCACAAATGACACGCTCACAAATCGACCGTCCAGATGACACAACTGGATATCAGATCCATTTGGTTTATGTCTCCTTAAAAGGCTCCGTTGATAATGCCTGGGACACAAATGGACAGATAGATTCCTGGGCAAAAGAGGCAAACACGTGGCTAATGGCGCAAGTGGGCCACAAGTTCATCTTTGATACCTATCAAAGTGATTCAGATGTGACTTTTATGAAGAGTAATTACTCGGCCGCTGAACTTTGCTACGACACTTGTAAAACATTAGCCAAGCTTGAAGCTGAGTATCAAGCTCAGGATGTCTCATACAACTCCTCGAAGACTCTTGTTTTTATCATTGCCGATGAACTTGACCCCGGTTCATGTGGCTGGGCAAGTCGTCCCAGTAATGTCGCACTTCTTCATGACATGGGGCCAGGAACTTGCACCACACCTACTTCCCAAGCCAGATTCGGGTTGAGTTGGCCAGCTCAATCACTCGCTCATGAATTAATCCACACCTATGGAATCAAACATCAATGCTTTGATACCTCAGACATGATGATTGGCTCGCCGGAGTGCCCAAAGGCTAGAACTGAAAAACTTATGACCCTAGACCCAAATAGAAACCACTACGTGGGTAGCGAAGCAAGCGACGGCATCGATTTACTCAAAATGCCAATCTGGTCAGATGGAAGTGGAAGTACTTCCTACTCACTCATCAAGCAAACTAGCGACAATGAATATATTCCCGCGTTAAAAGACGGCAAGGTCTATGCAGTCGTCGGCCAAAAAAGTGGCTCATTTGACTGGGCTTGGGATAAGAAATTTTACCCGACCGGTTCTGGCGTAAAGTGCCAATTCACCACCGGTTCAGTATCGGTAGTAGGTACTCTAGAAGACTCATCATGCATTTTTGATGTTCCCAATACATTACGTGCCGGTAAATCCTTTACAGTCACTCAAAATTGGGTGGACGGGCCTTGGCACGGAGAGGCAGCGGTTACCGGAGTTTTGGTTCGTAAAGATTACAGCTCGAATATCTGCACGCCGAGCACGTGCATTGTTGGCGGTTCAACACCTGCGGCGTATGTATGTTGGACTAGCGACATTAAAACCCTAGTCCTTCAGCAGCTAATTGAAGGCAAATGGATTGATATCAAAACTGTTGCAATGTCAACCGGAACACTGTGCGGGAGCGATCAAAAGTTTGTGAGCTACCCAGAGGCGACATTAGATTTTAGTCAATCAGGAATCTTCATCTACCGATGGTTATCTCCTGCGCAATCTGGTTATAGCAAATATGCCGATACTCCCTTTGCTGTAGTTGTTAATGAAGAAACCTCTCCCGAGCCTTCCGAAGCCGAAGTCGACGCAGCTGATGCGCAGGCGCTTACATTAGGAAAAGCTGCCGACCTTGCGAAAGTGGCAGAAGAGAAAGCGGCAGCCGAGGCCATTGCAGCCCAAAAAGCGGCAGAGGCAGCAGCAGCTGCAAAAGCCGCGGCGGCCGCAGCAGCAAAAAAGAAGACAATAACCTGCATAAAGGGAAAGCTCATCATGAAAGTAACGGCAATAAAGCCAGTCTGTCCCGCTGGATACAAGAAGAAGTAACCAACCAACGCCAGCTTAAGCCGTCAACTCATAGCCAGGCTTAACTAACTTCCACTTAAGCGCTAAGCGATACATCCACGCCGGCACACTGCCGCGATCTATCCAGAGCAGCACCAGCGCAAGCCCACAAAAGAGAGATACATTAAATAGCGGCGCACTCAAACCCTCCCACAACCCAGGCTGCCACTTACCCTCATCGCCCGCATCTACAAGCGCCTTATCAAAGACAATGCTCCAATCACACAGGGCGTGAAAGATAACGGCGACCCAGATACTTCGCGTCACAATCATCAGCGCACACGCAAAGACCCCAAAGGCAAAGGTATTCATCACGTGCAAATACGCCACCCATGAATCCCAATCGGCCCCCACATAAAGATTCAAATGCAGCAGCCCAAAGAGTGCAGATGAGATAAATATTGCACCCACATTTCCAAATCGCCGAAGCACCCCATAGGTAAAGCCCCGAGAGAACATCTCTTCACCAAAGCCAATTGCCAGCAAGAAGCCAATCCCGCGCACAGCAACCCATGGCTTCAGATGAACATTGTCAGAGCCAGCTATATCAGAGATAACAATGAAGGATGCGATCAAAAGTGCCAGAAGGGTTTTGAAATGAATGCGGGGCAGTCGGAAATACTCCAGCGATTGCAGCCCCAAGAAGTAAATAGCTACATAAAAGAACAATCCCATCACAACGTAGCTAAATGTCGAATCCGCATAGCGCATCTCATTAGCCCACGGCCCAGGCAGATAATTCAGCACCAAGAGCGTAAAGATCGACAGCCCAATCAGGCTGATTCCCAGCCGTAGATTTCTCATACCCAGCACCTTAGAGATGCCCACTGACAAAGCAGATCTTCAAAACGACTTAGACATACAAAAGCCCCACAGAGATGAATCTGCAGGGCTTTTGCTCTGTAACTCTTTGGGATAAGAACGTGTTGTGACTCAACCGTTTAAATATAACACCTATATCCACAGTTAGCAGGTCATTGAATTTCTTCCCGAGTTCCTTATTTTATCTTTCATCCCGTGTACCTCTGTAGCTCAGGGGATAGAGCGTGGTTGTGACTCAACGCAAGGTCGCGGGTTCGAATCCCGCCAGAGGTACACACACCAAGTGGCCTCACGGTTAGTCGCGTGGGGCCACTTCGCTTTTCGCTCGCACGAGCTTGGTGCACACAAAAGCCCCACAGAGATGAATCTGCAGGGCTTCTGTTCTGTAACCAGCGTTGTTACGCGCTCTCTTTGACTAAGTGTAAAAATGATAGCAGTTTTGTTGCTATCCACAGTGAATTCGATTCTCTCTAAATCGGCCAGCACCTGAGTGTAATTTCCCACTCGTGTACCGCTGTAGCTCAGCGGATAGAGCGACTCTTTGACTAAGTTGTAGGTCGCGGGTTCGATCCCCGCCAGTGGTACACACACCAAGTGGCCTCACGGTTAGTCGCGTGAGGCCACTTCGCTTTTCGCTCGCACGACTTTGGTACATACAAAAGCCCCACAGAGTTGAATCTGCAGGGCTTTTGCTTTGTAACTCAGGTACTACTTGCACTCCCATGACTTGGTGGCAAAAGAATAACACTTAATACATTGGTGGTATTTATCCACACCAAAATTACCCCCGCTTCGTTCTCGTTCAAGAGTCAATAAGTTCACCCCTGCGTGTCGCTGTAGCTCAGTGGATAGAGCACTCCAATGACTTGAGAAGAGGTCGCGAGTTCGAATCTCGCCAGTGACACGCACACTAAGTGGCCTCACAGTTAGTCGCGTGAGGCCACTTCGCATTTCCTGTGCGGTATCAATACTCACTCTGAGTCACCAGAAATGTCACCGCCCTTCGCTATAATTCACTTAGCTCAAGAAGGTAATCATCTGGCCTATGGCAGATTACCTACCAACCGTAACTTCGTTCACGGTGGTCCTACAGGAAGAGCGGCCCAGATGCATTTGGCCCTGGGAAAACGAAAGGGAATGATCATGGATGCACCTGATAAGAAACAACCGCACAAGCACTTCTTTAAGATCCCAGATAATTTCTATGAACTCAGCGAGGAAGAACAGGACGCCTGGACTCGAGAGATTGCGCAGGTGTTACATGGGGAGATAGTTGTTGGGGAGAAGCAAACCGGTGATTAAGAGTTAACGGATATAGCGCACTTCACGCAAACTTCTTAAAACTTCCTAAAACTCCCTAGACTCTCTCCATGAAGCATTTTCCATTCATACGAGTAGGACTAATCTTTGGTGTCTCACCCCTATTGCTTGCCTTCGTTACATCTATCTTTCAAGGTGGATCAATGTGGGATGAAGGCGGCGGTACTGGTACGTATATCTGGTTCATGATGCTCACAGTGCCGGTGGGATTTGTGTTCGTTGTTATTGGGTTGATACGGGCGATAATACGTAAGATGAGCAGATGATTCTTATGAAGAAGGCAAGTCAAGTACTCCTAGGCATCGCACTTGCCTACGCAGGTTTCAAGCACCTGACTAGCAGCCGACTTGAGTTCCAGGCACAGGTTCCTAGCATGTTGCAGTCGCAGGCTGATCTTGTTGTTCTGGCATCGGGAGTAGTTGAAATTGGGTTGGGTATTGCTTTGATTGTGGCGTGGAAGTATCGCGTGCAGATTGGTTGGGCTGTTGCATTCTTTTTTGTCGCAGTTTTCTGGGGCAATATCTCGCAGTATCTAAATGGTGTAGATGCATTTGGTTTAGATAGCGATAGGGCTAGGGCGATCCGGTTACTGTTTCAGCCCCTGTTAGTTATGTGGGCGTTGTGGAGTACGGGTGCGTGGAGGGCTTATCGCGAGCGGGGGCGGGGGAAGTGAAGACGTTCCTGCTGATATTTGCAGGGGCTGAGGTTTTGGCCTTGGTCTATATGGTTTGGTATCACTTCAATAAGGAGAAGTAGCGGGAAATAAATAAACCCCGCAGATTTCTCTACGGGGTTTATTTCTGTAACTCAATAAATGAACAACTCTCTAACGCATCTAAATCCTAACACCATATAGTCAGTGACAATCTGCCCTAAAAGGTTAAAGGTATTGGCGGTGGGTATGAAAGTACTCTGAGTAACGAGTATTTATGCTTTAATTAATGAAGTTGAGCCGGGCTGTTAGGCCCGACCCAACTGCCTTATGCGAAATCAGGTTGCTGTCTGATCGGGTCCGTCGGTATTTCTCCGACGGCCCTTTCGCATTTCCCATACTCGAAGTATGAGATTGGCTGTTGCAATGACAAGCATTGCAACATCATTCAGTTCCATTAATTTGCACTCCCTTTCTCTATTCCCAACGGACGTTGGGAAATCAATGGGAGACGCTGGCGGCGTGCTCATTGATTTGAGATAAGGCATTCAGGCGAGTGCAAGGTAAGTGAAAATATTGTTGAGAATTTCAATCACAACGTCGCCTGTGAATAAGTTAAGTTGCTTTCCTCTTATGCGAATTGATCAGGTTGCGTCTAATTTCGCCGCATATATGAATAACTAAGTGTTGCGGCCGTTATTAGCCATATCTGGTAGGGGATAAGGGCGATAGCTGCTGGCATGGATGCGCGGGCGGTGATTACCAAAAGGGGAAGGGTTAGGGCGGCGCAGAGGGCGAGTGCGATTGTTGCGATGCCTAGATTGTGTGGGCGATAGAACTGATAGGCCCAGGTCAACGCCGATGCAATCGATAGGGCCATGAAGGATAGAAATATTATTGTGGTGGAGTCAGAGGATCTATTTGCAACGATGACGGCAGCTACTGCAAGGACGATGAAGTTATATGGCCAGATGATTCCGAATATGAAATCAGGTGGCTGCCATGATGGGGCGTTGAGGGTGCGGTACCAGTTATCGCCTGTGTTGACCCAAGCTCCAGAGCCGATTGCGTAGATAAATACCAGTGCGATCGCTGCTATCTGGCCGATTGTCTTCATGGGTAAAGAGTAGTAACTGTGTTGGTGATTTGTGCACTTAATCAGAAATGAAAAAATAAACCCCGCAGATTTCTCTACGGGGTCTACTTTGTAGCTCAATGGAACTTCTGTGCACTTTTCTCGCGATGTAGCGTTAGGTTAGCACGAATAGCTGTGTCTCAAAAGTTATCCACCTAAAATATTTTTGAAAATCTGTTACGCACCGAAGTAACTACTTTGCGTAGGTGCCCTCGTAGCTCAATGGATAGAGCGCTTTTCTCGCGAAAATAGAGGTTGCAGGTTCGAATCCTGTCGGGGGCACCACCTCGGTGGCTCTACGTAATTTAATTGCGTGGAGCCACTTCTAATTTCGTAGGGATTATTTAATTGGTGCGGAAGCGAAACTACTCTGAGTAACGAGGATTTCTGCTTTAATTAATGAAGTTAAGCCGGGCTGTTAGGCCCGACCCAACTGCCTTATGCGAACTCAGTCGTCACGCTGATCTGGTCCGTCGGTATTGTGTCGACGGGCCTTTCGCATCGCCCATACCGCTCAAGAAGGGTGCATAACAATGTCGATTACCGTCTCGCAGGCAAGTACCCAGCTATTTTCATTAATAGAGCAGGTCAATAAGGATATGAAACCCGTGGTTATAAAATCGAAAAAGGGAAACGCGGTGTTAATTTCCCAGAGCGAGTACGAGTCCATAGTTGAAACTGCTTACTTACTTTCATCTCCTGCAAATCGCGAATGGTTATCAGAGTCCCTTGCACAGGCGACACGCGGCGAATTACTTGAATTTGAGCATCCGATTCAAGCCAGGAGGAGTACGCGGAAGGCTACGAAGAAGCGTAAGTAAGTCCCTGGTGTGGGTGAATGAAACTACTCCGTGTAACGAGTATTTGTGCTTTAATTAATGAAGTTGAGCCGGGCTGTAAGGCCCGACCCAACTGCCTTATGCGAAATCAGGTCTCTATCTGATCAGGTCCGTCGGTATTTCTCCGACGGGCCTTTCGCATCTCCCATAATCGAATTATGAGATTGGCTATTGCAATGCCAAGCATCGCAATATCATTTAGTTCCATTCATTTGCACTCCCTTTCTCTATTCCCAACGGACGTTGGGAAATCAATAAGTGACGCTGGCGGCGTGCTTACTGAAGTGAGTTAAGGAATTCAGGCGAGTGCAAGGTAAGTGAAAATGTTGTTGAGAATTTCAATCACGACATCGCCTGTGAATAAGTAGCGAGGTGTGAAACTACTCTGAGTAACGAGTATCTGTAGTCTAGAAAATAACTCTTGTTATTACGAACGAGTTGTTAAGAAAACCGTTGCAAGGAAGATTACAAAGGCAAGAGCGATAGGCATGTTAGAGACGAGTAGTTTTCTCATGGTGGAATTTCCTTTCATGGGGTTGAGATTGTTAAGCGATGCGACGGGTGAGATCGATGACCACGGCCTGGCGCAGGAGTTCTTCATCATGGGCTTGGGTCGCACGACGGATGCGACTAATGCGGGAATGCTGGTCTAGCTCTAGCTGGGTGTATTCATCGACGGGCTGGCGGTGGGTATGAAAGTACTGAGTGAAACTCCATAGGTTCATGCCTACATGATGAAGTGCCGAAGTAACGGGAGTTATAACTGAAGATGAATGGTTGGTGCTAATTCCAGATGCTTTGCGATTTCCACGATTATTTACCTGGTATTTGGCAAAAGGATAGATTGCGTTGGGCAAATGCTCACTTTTGCGCTTAAAGATGCGCAGATGACAAACCTACTCACACGCAAGGCGCTCAAGCGCACATTGGCACTACTACTAGTCGGCTCATTTGCAGTCGCACTATCTTCTGCAGCTGGCACTCAGGCAAATGCTGAACAATCTCTTAAGTACAGTATCGCTCTCATCGGCGATATGCCATATGACGCTAAGGGTCAAACACAGGCGCCGAATGTAATTAATGCAATCAACGCAAACCCTCTCATCAACTTAGTTACATTCGATGGCGATACAATGAGTGGCAAGGGCAATAAGTGCACCGACGAGGCTTATCCAGCGCTAAAGACTGGCTTCTTTGACAAGTTTACAAAGCCAATTTTTTACTCGGTTGGCGATAATGAATGGGTCGACTGTGATCGCGCTGTTAAGGGCGCCTATGATCCCTTGACACGTCTTGCTTTGGTGCGCTCAAACTTCTTCCAGAACAAGGATGGTTCATACATCACACTTGGTAAGCCAAGTGATCGCATTAGCGTCTCACATGATGCTAAGTACCCAGAGATGCAGATGTTTACATACAAGTCGATCACCTACATCTTCCCTCACGTTCCGGGATCTGCCAATAACTCAGCCGTTGCAACACCAACATTTAAGGCATACAACGACACTGCCAAGGATGGCGATGATCTTGAATACAAGGCTCGCGATGCTGCAAACGTTGCATGGATCAACAAGGGTTTCGCAAAGGCTGGAACTGATGCGTCAATCGGCGTAATCGTTGTTCTGCAGGCAAATATGGACTGGTTTGGATATGCACGTGATGCGGCATCACCAAATAATGAGAATACAGCCGCCTTTGCAAATGTGAAGCAGGCGCTATTGACGAATACATTGAAGTTTAAGAAGCCAGTATTGCTACAGAACGGGGATGATCACTGGTTCCAGGTTGATATGCCTATGAATGAGACAGCTGGAAAACTTGTTGAATTGGACAAGGGTTCACTAGTTGAAAACTTCACTCGCGTTCAGACATTTGGTTCAGGATTTAACCACTGGGTCGAGCTAATCATCGATCCACGTGCTGAGAACCTATGGACATTCAAGGTTCACATCATCAAGGAGAACTTGGACGTTCACACTGTTCCAGCTTCGTAATTATTACGTAGAAGGCCCCCTTGGTCATTGTGGCCTTGGGGGTTTTCTGTTTTAAGAAAATCTCCACCCGTACCCCTTCGCCTTTCCCATTGCGAAATTCAAAGAGCGGAATATCTAGGCGCGCATTAGATTTACGCCCATGCTCGGTGGAATCGATAACGGACTCTTCTTTCAAGGCTTCGGCGGATTTTTCGGAATAGCCATCCTAATTCTTATTATGAAGTGGGCCTTTCCGACGAAGAAAGATCCTGTGGCAAAGGCAGAGCGCAAGGCGTTGAAGGCCTCGCTGCGACGTCTTCAACGCAAATAGGCGGGATTATCCATATGTCACTTGCAGTTATTACCGGGGGATCACGCGGACTTGGCCTTGAGTGCGCAAAGGCGCTGCATCGGTTGGGTTATGAGCTTGTCTTAGTTGCTAAAGATAGTGATCGTTTGGCGCAGGTGGCGTCAGAATTAAACTGTGAATTTCGCGCAGTGGATTTAGAAGATATCGATGCGGCCAAGCGATGTTTTGATGAGATCGTGCAGAGTTTTGGTGCACCGGAAGTATTGATTCTGGCCCATGGTGTTATGAGTGCAAAGATGTCAAAGACACTAAAGACTGACATCACCGAATGGCGCCGAGTGATGAGCGTTAATTTAGATGCAGTTTTTTGTGCGCTTAATACGTTGGCCGCGCCAATGGCAGCTGCTAGAAATGGGCGGGTCATCGTTTTCTCTGCATGTTTAGGGCGCATGTCTGGGCCGGGAAATACTGGGGGATTAGCGCCGTATCGTGTCAGTAAAGCCGGCGTGAACGCACTCGTTCGTAACTTGGCACATGAGACTGGGTTAGGTGCTCGTGGTTTGTTAGTTGATGCGGTGTGTCCTAATCATTCTCGTACCGATATGGGTGGGCCCGATGCGCCGTTATCTGCAGAAGAAGGTGCGCGCACTGCGGTGTGGCTGGCAACGCGTGAATTTGATGTTAATGGAGAAAGTGATCAAGAAAAGTTAACGGGAGTGCTGTGGGAGCAGATGCAGGTAGTGCCCTGGTGAATGCCTTCGTCGAGAGTAGTCTGAGGCTATGACTAAGCGACAAGAGTTTCGAGTAATTCGCACGTACGATGGCTTTGAACTCCGTGAGTATGCGCCATGTGTGATTGCCGAAGTGAGAGTCGCTGCAGAGTATTCAACCGCTTCTAGCACTGCCTTCGGTTCGCTTTTCAAATATATCTCGCAAGGCAATAAGGCATCGCAGAAAATTGCCATGACGGCTCCAGTTATTGCCGCTCAAAGAGAGAGTAACTCCGATGCCAGTGAATGGTATGTATCTTTTGTAATGCCGGCCGGCAGCACATTTGCTGATATGCCGGATCCAAATGATCCGCGAGTTACATTGCGCGAAATAGGCAAAGAGATTTGTGTTGCCACATCATTTCGCGGCCGAGCAACCGAAGAGCTATCAGCCAAGAAAACGGCTCAACTGCGCAAGGCTGCCGCTGAGGAAAATATTGCTCTTTCGGATGAAACGCGAATCTGCCGCTTTGACCCACCCTTTAAACCGGGAATCATCCAATACAACGAAATCGTGATTCCCACTTCTTAACCTGGTTTTTACCAAGCGGCGTCGATGCATATGGATTTTATGGTTTGGTAACACTTCAATAAAAAGAAGTAGATAGGGAAAAAGATAAACCCCGCAGATCTCTCTACGGGGCCTATTTTTGTAACTCAACGGTAAATCAATACGCTTCTTTGCCGAAGTCGCTCAACCATAGCAGAGGAGCAGGCACCGTATTAGTTATCCACCGGAAATTTTTCATTCTGATTAACTAGTCTGAATATCTCTACTTTACGCAGGTGCCCTCGTAGCTCAATGGATAGAGCGCTACTTTGCCGAAGGAAGAGGTTGCAGGTTCGATTCCTGCCGGGGGCACGACCTCGGTGGCTCTGCGTAATTTCATTGCGCGGGGCCACTTTTAATTACACGGGGTTTTATTAATTGGCGCAAAAGCGAACTACTCTGAGTAACGAAAGCTGATTCCCTATTCGCCTTCGGCTATTCGCATCTTTGCTATGGCGTGTAGAAGTTTTGTATCGACTTCCCAGTCATTGGGTACGGCGATAGTTTTCTTGTTGACTTTGTAGGCAGTTAACTTCGGGCGAAAAGCATCTAATACATCTGCGCTAAAGGGAGCTAAGAGAAGGTAGTTCTTGGTAGTTGATACGCCAAAGATGTATTTCTTATCAAGGCGAAGCATGGGTTGGTTCCAGGCGATGACAAGCTCAAGCTTTGGATATTTGCTTGTGATCGCTGCGAAGATCGCCTTAATTGTCTTTCGCTGATCAGGGCTTAGGGTTTTAAAGTACTCACTCGGTGTTTCAAAGCGGCGAGATGATGTAGAGCCACGTGAGTACATAACAAGTGCGTTGGCGTGGGCTTGGGAAAATCCAAAGTTTTCTTTTAGGTGAGCGATCTGCTCTGGATATTTCTTGCCCTTAAGAGTTGCCATGGTTTTAAACCAGTAGGCCATCTTTTCGCCGTATCGTTTTTCGATAGCGGGGAAGTGGGCTTCACGGGAAGGATCTTTAGGTGGCATTTGGCAAGGTTAGTGCTCCTGCCGCCTCAGCGGAATGCGACGTATCTGTTTTCCAATGTAGTTGAATGAAAAAGGCACGTGCTCTGGTGAATTGTGGATGAGGATTGGGTTAATAAAGAATATTTTGGGCCATTGCTAGAGTTGGGCCAATTAGATTGGCGCGATGGGCGCAGAGAGAATCATTAAACGGCGAATCATTGTGAGCACAGGAGCGGCAGCAGTACTGGGACTCTTCTTTCCCTCACTTGCCACCGCCGCTGGCCCCACGCTTAAACCGACTCGGCTAGGGCAGAGGATAATCTGGCGGGGATATCAATACTTCGTGGTGAAATCAAAGGGAAAGTTGATCTGGCAGCAGGGTGCAAAAGTTGTTGCAGCATCGGCGACTGCTACAGCAAAGAGTCCTGCCAGCCCATCGGCAACTGCCACTCCAAGTGCTACTACCAAGGCGACGAAATCTGCGGAGCCATTTGTTCCAGATGATGTACGCGGTGTCGTCATGGCGAAGTCATCAGAGTTAGCAGATGGTCAGATGAAGATCTTTGAAGCGCTCAATGAAAATAGGCAACGCGTCTCTTATCTCTTAAACCGTATCGAAGGCAAGATCATTGCGCTGAGCGCTACGTGTACCCATCAGGGCTGTGCGTTGGATGTGGAGAAAAAGAATCTTGTCTGCAACTGCCACATTACGTACTTTGATCCAATTACCGGTGATGTTATAAGCGGGCAAGCGCGATATCCCTTGGCAGCATTTAAGGTCACCGAGGCCGATGGGAAGATCTTCGTAAGGTAGCCCGTGAGGAAACTGGCCGATGAAACAAAGGGGCTGGCACTGATGACGTGCGATGAGGGCAGGTCTAAAATTAGAGGTGGAAATAGAGAAAAGGTTTAGTGCGTTACTAATAGTGGATGCGAATGTCGTAGCGTGTCCGGAAGGAGTCGACCGTGAGCCAGTCCACCCTGGAACAGGGGCAGGAAGAAAAGAGTGCGCTAGAGCAGTACGGGGTGGATATCACCCAGAGGGCGCGCGATGGAAAATTAGATCCAGTCATTGGGCGAGATAACGAAGTTCGCCGAGTCATACAAGTCTTATCGCGTCGGACAAAGAATAATCCCGTACTCATCGGTGAACCTGGCACGGGCAAAACGGCGATCGTTGATGGTCTTGCCTTGCGCATTGCATCGGGGGATGTGCCATCTGGCCTTAAAGATAAGAAAGTCGTATCCCTTGATCTTGGCGCAATTATCGCCGGAGCAAAGTATCGCGGCGAGTTTGAAGAGCGATTAAAGGCCGTCCTCGATGAAATCAGAGCCGGTGAGGGTCAGATTATTACCTTCATCGATGAACTACATACCGTTGTTGGCGCAGGTGCAATGCCTGGCGCCTTAGATGCCGGCAACATGTTAAAGCCGTTGCTTGCGCGCGGTGAGCTGCACATGATTGGTGCAACAACGTTGGATGAGTATCGCAAATATATTGAAAAGGATGCAGCCCTTGAGCGCCGCTTCCAGCAAGTATTAGTAAATGAGCCATCGGTTGAAGACACGATTGCAATTTTGCGCGGACTTCGAGAAAAATACGAGGCACATCATAAAGTAACGATTAGCGATGGAGCACTGGTCGCGGCTGCGACTCTATCTGATCGCTACATCACACATAGGTTCTTGCCCGATAAGGCAATTGATTTAGTTGACGAAGCGGCATCACGCCTGCGCATGGAAATCGATTCATCGCCGGAGGAGATAGACCAACTTCAGCGAAACGTTGATCGTTTGCGTATGGAAGAGTTTGGTCTTGCAAAAGAAAAGGACGAGGCCTCAAAGCTGCGCTTGCATGATTTGCGCGTTGAGTTAAAGAGTTATGAAGTCTTCTTAGCCGAATTTCGTAGCCGCTGGGAAAAGGAAAAGAGCTCTCTGGATCGAATCGGCTATCTAACCGAACAGTTAGATGCAGCCCGCATACAGGCCGAAAAGGCCCAACGGGTGGGGGATCTAGAAACAGCAGCGCGATTGATGTATGGAAAAATCCGTGAGATTGAAAATGAGTTAACGAAGGCGCGCCATGAAGTGAACTCTGAAACGGCGATGGTGAAGGAAGAGGTTGGCGCCGATGATATTGCCGAAGTAATTTCGGCATGGACGAAGATCCCAACTGGGCGATTGCTGCAAGCAGATAACGAGCGGCTACTGGGGTTAGATGAAGAGCTTGAAAAGCGTGTAGTCGGACAGGCCAGCGCCGTGCATGCAGTGGCCGATGCCATCCGTAGATCGCGCGCAGGCATTTCAGATCCAGATCGGCCTACGGGTTCATTTCTATTCCTTGGTCCAACTGGTGTTGGAAAGACCGAGCTTGCTAAAGCTTTAGCGCTTTTCTTATTCGATGACGAGCGCGCGATGGTGCGCATCGATATGAGCGAATATGGCGAAAAGTTTTCAGTCTCACGTCTAGTCGGTGCACCTCCCGGATATGTCGGATATGACGAGGGTGGACAGTTAACTGAGGCGGTAAGGCGTCGTCCATACTCTGTAATCCTGCTCGATGAGGTTGAAAAGGCGCACCCAGAGGTCTTTGATCTGTTGTTGCAAGTCTTTGATGATGGGCGCTTAACCGATGGTCAGGGACGTACCGTTGATTTTAGAAATGCAATCATCATTATGACCTCTAACTTGGGCTCGCAATACTTAATCGATCAAAGTTTGGGCCGCAAAGAACAGGAGAGCGCAGTCATGGAAATGGTGCGTGCAAACTTCAAGCCTGAGTTCTTAAACCGAATCGATGAAATCGTGATCTTTAATCGCTTAGGTGTCGGCGAGATTTCAAGAATCATGTTCTTACTAGTTGAAGAACTAGCCCAGCGATTAAGCGATCGACGAATCACAATGGCGGTCGATGAGAGCGCGCAGAGCTATCTCATTGAACATGGCTTTGATCCCGCCTATGGCGCAAGGCCTCTTCGCCGACTAATTCAAAAGATGATCGGTGATCGCCTTGCAAGCCTATTGCTCAAAGGTCAGATACCTGATGGTTCGCATGTAACGGTGAGCGCAGGAGATGAAGAGGAGTTAGTTTTCACCGTCACTTAACTTCGAAGCGGTAGTTCGCTATTTAGTAACGGTGAAGCGCGTTGCCGCAGAGACTGCGTAGCTATCATCGGATAGATAGCGAAGCTCGTACTCTCCAGCAGGTAGTGGGCCAGCTGTGTCAGCTGTAGTGATCAGAACCTGACCATTAACAGTTGCCTTGGTGTAGTAGAAGCTCAACTGCGTGTAGTAGATACCCGGCTCTGTAAGCGAGAAGATTCCTATCCAGTCGAATTTTCTCGCATATGTATCTGTCCACGTTGCAGTGATGGATTCTCCATGTGAATAGCGTGATTTATCGGTATCGAGCATTGGAACTGCGCCTTTGGCAACGACCCAGAACTGAGATCTCTGTACCACTTTCTTGTTTGAGACAAGTGCTGCCTCATATCGTCCAACTGGAAGAGTCTGAGTGCCTAATGTGAGTGCACCGAAATATCCCGCCTCTTGTGGTGTGCTCGATACGACCGCTTGAGTTAGTGGATCATCTCCGGCCCTTACGATTGTGAGTAAATCTTCATCGCCCAAAGGTGCGTGATAGGCAACGATCAAAGCATCGCCCTGTTCGTAGCGGAGCTTATTAACTGCGATGTAGGCAGGTGGTTCAACTGGATCTAACTCAAAAGTTGAAACAACGGCTAAGTGATCGGATGGATAAGGCGTCAGTCCGTAAGTAACATCTGGTCCACCAGTTGGGCCAACGATTCCGCTTGTCTTAACTTTTGTACCCTTTGGTACCCAGATAAAGTCGATGCGATCTACGGCCTCATCCTTTGCGATGCGTGGGTATGGGTAGCCAAGTGTCCATGTGATTCCTGGAACTTTCTTTGGATCTGGGAAAACCGTGCGGAATGTATCTATCATTCCTAAATCTGCGATGGCTTTTGATTCGGGCCATACAACTGCGTACTTATTTGCGATCCGCTCTCCAACGGTACTTTCAATCCAATCTAGATGGCTTGGAGAGTTAAAGTCACCGGTAATAACAAGTGGCATCTTGGCTTTTAAAAGTCGCTTCCATGTGGGAATAAATGAATTAACAGTAGGCATACGTGTTGCAACCTCTGATTTTAATACCTCTTCAAGTTTCATTCCCTCAACGATTTGATATGGGCCGTAAGGATCAGATGGAAGGTGAATGTTGGACATTGCAAAGACCTGTCCAGGTGCAATCTGAACGTAGGTGTAAAGGCCTGCGCCATCGCCAGGTTGAATGAGTGGATATTTAGAGATGATTTGCAGACTCTCATTTACAAATGGCCAGCCAAGTAGGTTAGCTATGCGGACTGCATTTCCATCTGATTCTTGTAGTCCGACAACGTCGGCGCCAGAGTTTTTAATTGCTTCGATAACTTTATTGAAATCAACAACGCTTCCACCGATCCAGATATTAAAGGTCATTACCTTTATCTGTGTCGCACCAATTTCTTCATGAATTGCATCGGCGGGGTATTTTGTGACCGATTCAGGGTTTGAGTTGATGAGTAAGGCCGCTAGCCCTAATACTGCAATAGCTATGACTGCAATGAGGCCTTTGATTCGATTTTGCATCGATGCAACTCTCTTGGTTCCTAGGTTTTAAGAAGCCTATATGGTGGATGAAGCCTTTAGGCGCTACGGCGGCCCTTAGGAAGAGGAATCAAGATGAATGAATTAGAGATTTTGAGTGAACAGATACCTGGTTGAGCGTGAAATGCTAACGCGAATCTCTGTGGAACTAACTAGAGTGTTTTAAGAGTGAGAAGCCACCCAATAAATGCTTGCGGCATCACGCTCCATGATTCCGTATTCGATCATATGACGGCGGATAGCTGCGCTGTCGGGATGAAAGGCCTCGATAACTTCGTTGAGAACTTTTTCTGAATATTTAGCGTTCGGCGAGAAGGTATTGGCAATGCGATGTAAGACGGCAATCTTTTTAGTCGCCTTGACTGGGATTCTTATAAGCGAACCGTCAGGGCGAAAGAACTGATCGACATTTTCTTGCATTTTGGAATTTTAAACTAGGGGGATGGGGGCTGTCTATATTTCTACCGTAACTTTTCGATTTCACTGCCTCACATAAAGTTTTCAATTTCCTAACGCAAATGTTAGATATGTACGAAAGCCTTCGAAACCATTCCAATCTCATTTGCACGGAAGTAAATTATCTCCCACAGGTGAGGGGTTTTCACGTCTACTGAAACGGAGAGCACGATGAAAAAGTTTGTATTTCTTTATAACTCAGAGCCAAACGCCGTTCCAAATGATTCTGATATGGATGTCTGGATGGTTTGGTTTGATTCAATCAGGGAAAGTATTATCGATATGGGTAATCCCTTGATGGATGGAATGCTTGTTACATCGGGACCAGCGGCCAAGATCGCGCCAAAGATGAATCCAATAAGCGGATACACCCTTATCAGGGCCAAGGATATGGACGGGGCTATTGCCATAGCCAAGACTTGCCCAAGCCAATCCGGGTTGCAGGTATATGAAGCGTTGGAGATGTGATTGCAGGTAATTCAATGGGTAAGACCATGAATTCAACCTGCAAAAATACTCGCAACTGGTTACGGTACTTACTATGAATCTACTTCGACGTAATTTCATTGCGATTATTTCTGGCTCAATTCTCTCTATCTTTGGTCAAGGCGCACTCGCCGCTGATGGCCCACTGATAAAGCCAAAACGTCTTGGTCAGGTAGTTATTTTTCGCGATAAGAAATATACCTGCATCAAGAAAGGAAAGGTACTTGTTTGGGATAAAGGTGTTGCAATCAAAGCATCTGCAAAGCCGTCGGCCAGTGCAACTGCCAGTGCAACAGCTATGGCAAGTGCAACGCCAAAGCCGAGTGCGAGTGCAACTGCATCTTCTTTAACTTTCGTTTCAAAGATGAGCGATATTTCAGATGGTGAAACAAAGGTAATACTTCTTAAGCCTTCATCTGGTCCGAGTGTTTCGGTAGCCGTAACGAGATCGGGTAGCACTGCAATTGTTTATAGCGCAACATGCACACACAATGGATGTATCGTCGAATCGGTTGGTAACGAGCTTGGTTGTCCGTGTCATGG
>Ga0209297_1000782_pt1 | contig 19528 bp, 17 predicted proteins | sample S_130805_MF_Meta_FD_187322 | JGI IMG/M metagenome (GOLD analysis project Ga0209297, IMG submission 187322) | Freshwater microbial communities from Lake Simoncouche, Canada to study carbon cycling - S_130805_MF_MetaG (SPAdes) (version 2) | ecosystem: Environmental > Aquatic > Freshwater > Lake ...
CAGTTCGTCGCGTGGAGCCAGATTTTTATTAATCTTTTTTATTTGTTACGCAGAGTAGGCAATACCGAATTTAGTAACTTTCGGCGTATTGTTTACTAATGCGAGGTAATAAAATTGCGGCCGGAGTTGGCGCATTAACTGGATTTATCTTTACCCGACTGCCCTACATGGAAGATGGCAACTTCTTGGTCACAAATGTCGTTGTTTTGATTTCCGCATCGAGCACCCTTGTTACATGGCTAGTTATTAAAAAATTTGTTAAGCGGTAAGAGGTTGTATTCCGCAAGAGAATTTGAACCTATTTCTTGCGGTATCCGGTTGGGCATTTTGGATTGATTCCGGTTATTTTCTTATTTAACTTTCCTTTTATGCAGGTGATTGTCGCTTTATTACTTTTCGCAACAGGTTGATTAGATTGCACCGGGCTTGCGGCAGGGGCTGCAACTTTTTCTTGGGTTAGCTTTACACGAAGTCTTGGGGAAGAAAAAGTAAATCCATATTTACCTAAGGTTATCCATTCCCCACTTGCGTTATTACGCTCGGCAATCTGTTCTGTCGCAACAATCTCTTCACCATTTGCGTTTATCACTGAAATGCTCGCCTTAATTGGTGCGTCAGAGAAACCGTAGAGACAACGTGCAACATCTTTGCGCATCATCAGGTCATAACTCCCCCGAAATAATGTCTTGCCATCTCTTTCAAAGTGTGGACCAGCTACTTGATAAATTAATGATTGCTCTTTCGCATCAAACTGGGGTGGCCCTGTCGAGGTGATCATGGCGTTACTGGTCACCATCCCTGTCACTCGCTTTTCTTTATATTGCGCATTGTTTGAGTCAAAACAAGAACTCGCGGTATTCATCTCGTATGGTGCCAAATTGCGGATAGACCAAAAACTCGGAGCCGCTGATGCTTTATCGCCAGTTATCGGCATCCAATAATTAAGCCAATTGATTGCGGTATCTACCCCACCAGTATTAAGAGGGTTGGGAATTCGCACTTCAGTTTGCGGGCTAGTTGTTTTATCAAACAAACCAGAACTTGGGGCGCTCTCCCAATTCTTGGCCTTCCAATCTGCGAAATCTTTAGGCATCGAAGCAAGCGGCACGAACTCCCAAATTTGAGGGATGCGAACTGGAGCTGCCGTCAAATCCCACTTCTCTCCCCCTGGTATGGTTGTAATTGCAACATCGGGTTTTTGCACTCGACCGTATAGCCACCCATTTGTAGATGAGCGAAGTCGAATTACAACTTGATACGTAAAATCAGCTGGGAAAGCTCGCTGGTTCATACAGAACGTATCTTCTTCAATTGCGCAATTATTGAAAGGGCTTTTTAGCAACATAGATTGTTGTGCAGCTTCATCGAAGAGCCATTGTCCTTTTTGATACTGCCCGATCTGACTGCTTTTTACATAATCGACTGGAATTATCGAAATGTTAATATTTTGTGGAACAAACTTTCCAAATTTCTGACCAGGTTTGTGTTCTCCTTCGGGAGTGGCACCTTGTACTCGTACTGCCAACGCATACCGATTGCCACCTGAATGTTCAGCCCCTGGAATGGCAAAGATTAAAGGTGAACCTGGGCCTATCAGATTATCAGCGGCATCTGTTTTGTAAGCCGATAAAGAAGGAGTGGGTTGAATCGCATCTGGTCCGGCCGGAAATTCTTTACCCTCTATATTTTTAGCGGCAAATTTTTCAACACAATCTACTGCTGATGCATTTGAGCAGATCGGTAAATACGTCGTGTAAAACAAAGAAGTTCCATCATCACATTTTGCATCTTCTATTGATGTGCATGGCCGAGATTTGAAAAATCCATTAGCTTGGTTTGGATAACGGGCGGCTAAAATTGATTCACTGAACGTTTCACTTGGATTTCTAAACATCACTCCTGTATTTAATGCAGATGTTTCAGTGGGAACTTTAATTAACTCATCTTCAATTTCAGCACTAGAGGCTGGAGATGTTGAGAGGAATGAAGTGAGTGCTAAAGCCAAAAGGGCAAGTAGCGCTGAAAACCGCCTTAGGCCATTCATCATTCCCCAAGCATAAATCAACAGTTAGCCGTTTAGATAGCAAATCTTTCTTAAATTGAAAAATTTTACTCGTCTTCGTCCTCACGCAATATTTCTTTTGCGCGACTGGCATAGATGTCTACATACTCTTGACCACTCATCTGGCCAATAGCTCTCATGATCTTGTCAGTTGCTTCGCGCAAAGTAAATGGATCAGTTGCATCACCAGCGAAGTGCATTGGTTCACCAAAAAAAATACTGACGCGAGCGATCTTTGGAATCAGTTGTCCGGGAGGTTGAATTTTTTCAGTATTTTTCATCGCAACTGGAATTACAGTGGCACCTGATTCAATCGCAAGTCGGGCGATACCGGTACGGCCACGGTATAACTTTCCATCGGGTGATCTAGTTCCCTCTGGGTAAATACCGATGCAATGACCGGCATTTAATAGTCGCACTCCAGTTAAAACTGCGGCTTCACTTGCTCGTCCTCCAGAACGATCAACAGGAACTTGACCTAAAGCGTGGAAAGTAATTTTCTTCAAAAAACCTTTTAATCCTGGTGCAGTGAAGTACTCCTGTTTGGCAAGGAAGGTAACTTTGCGAGAAACAACAAGCGGCATAAAAATTGAATCGCTAAAAGATAAATGATTTGATGCAATTATTACTGCGCCGGTGTGTGGCACATGAGCGAGACCGCTTACCTTGGGACGAAATAGCAAAGTAAGAATGGGCATGAGGAATGCCTTTAATAAACGGTATGCCATGGGTAAAGGTTACTGGCGAGCCAGATCAGCCACACCCACTAATCCAGCGTCATTTCCCAATTGAGCAGGCACGATTCGTGGCAAAGGGTGACCAGAAAAGGATGCGGCACGCTCAAGTGCGCCTCTGGCTGGTTCAAGTAAGAAATCTCCGGCTTCAACTAATCCCCCACTAATAATTATTAGATCAGGATCAAAAGCCACAACTATTGATGCAATTCCTAGACCCAACCATTCGCCAGTAATCGTGAATGCCGAAAGCGCTAATCGATCTCCATCTTTTGCGGCTGCTGTTAAATGCGCACCAGTTAATCCAGCAGGTGTTCCATCACCGCGTTTTAACAAATCAAATGCACGCTCTGGTGCGGCTGCAATACCTTCACGCGCATGGCGTAAAAGTGCAGGACCGGCTGAATACTGTTCAAAACATCCACGCGCACCGCATCCACAAAGTTGTCCATCAATGACCATGCGAATGTGTCCAAGCTCTCCTGCAGTTCCATAAGCACCGCGATACAACTCGCCATTTAAAATAATTCCGCCACCAAGACCAGTACCAAGAATTAAAAGAATTGCATGAGTTGAACCTTTGCCAGAACCAAATTTGTATTCACCCCATGCGGCAGCGTTTGCATCATTTTCAACAATTACATCAAGACCGAGTCGGTCTTTTAATTCTTTACCTAAATTAACACCAGTCCACCCGGCAATATTTGGTGGAGCCAACATGGTCTGGCGATCAGCGGAGACAAAACCCGCTGCGGATAATCCAACTTTGGTAATTGGTGATGGTGCTTGTGCCATTAATTCTCGGACTAAATCGGCAACGCGATCGGTTAGAGCGACGCCACCTTCTTTTGGAGTGTCCTTACGAATTCGAGCAAGAATTTTTCCATCTTCATCAACAATTCCACCAAGTAATTTAGTACCGCCGACATCAATGCCAATCGCAAGTGTCATTAGCCCTCGATGTGTGCTTTCAATTCCTTTAATACTTGGTCAATAAAAGATTTCTCGGCTTTTTGACGCATCATCGCTGGCACTGGCATGCTTAATTCAACAGTTAGTGCGTAAGTTAGAAGAGTTTCATCGCCATCGGCTTCTAATTTATAGAAACCATCCATCGCGGTTAATAAATCAGCATCACTCAAAGAAAAAGAAATCTGTGCGGGAGCAGCACTCCACTCATAATCCAAAACCACTGTGTCTCGCAAAGGACCTGAATTAACTTTCAACTCAACTTTGGTAGCCCGTCCTTGTGCATCACTTTCAATCACTTTCACAGCAGTTATTGCTGAGGACCAGCTTGGATAATTAGACAAGTCGCTGATCACTGCATTTACGTCAGCAAGAGGGGCTTCAATCGTGGCGGAGGCTTGGGTTTGGCTCATAAGGCAAAGATACCCTTCTCAGGGCCATAACTCCTGCGCTAGCGTGTGACCTGTAACCACCCCTGGCACACCAAATATAGGAGCGCGTTTTACATGAATCAGATTCACGTACCGGATTTAGTTACCGCCCCTACAAGTGGCAACTTGACTGACCTCGTCGCTGATCGTGCGCACTTCGAACCAGAGCGCGTAATGCTCTCTCGTCCACTCGGTGAGGGTTGGCAAGAAGTTAGTGCTCGGACGTTTGCTGCCGAAGTTCGCCAAGTCGCCAAAGGTTTAATCGCTTTAGGTATCAAGCCTGGTGATCGTGTCGGAATTTTGTCACGCACTCGTTATGAATGGACAATTTTAGATTTTGGAATTTGGTTTGCTGGCGGAGTTGTAGTTCCAGTTTATGAAACATCATCTGCCGAACAGATTCAGTGGATTCTCGAAGATTCTGGCGCGGTCGCCATTATTGTTGAGACGCCAACACATGCGGCATTAGTTGAGACAGTGCGAACAAAAGATTTAAAAAATATTTGGACTATCACCGAAGGTGCGATTTCAACACTTACCGCTGCAGGATCAGCAATCGCTGATGATCAAGTAGAAGCTCGTCGTAACGCTTTAACTCCTGATGATTTAGCAACATTGATCTATACCTCCGGTACAACTGGGAAACCAAAAGGTGTAATTCTCACTCACGGAAACTTTTTATCCGAATGCGGAAATGTTGTTGAAGGCGCTGCTGATTTATTCTTACGCAAAGATGGCTCAACTCTCTTGTTCTTACCTCTCGCACATGTCTTTGGTCGAATGATTGAAGTTGGCGCAGTAAGAGCCGGTCTGCATCTTGCTCATTGCTCAGATCCAGTTGGAAAATTAACTGCCGACCTTCAATCTTTTAAGCCAAACTTTGTTTTGTCGGTACCAAGAATCTTCGAAAAAATTTACAACGGTGCAGAAGCAAAAGCTGAAGCCGCTGGCAAGGGAAAGATTTTCCGTAAAGCCGCCGCAGTTGCAATTGAATATAGCCAAGCGATGGAAGAAGGGCATATCTCCTCTGCTCTGCGAATTAAGCACGCGCTGTTTGACCGCTTAGTCTTTTCGAAGTTGCGTGCAGTCATGGGCGGAAATGTTGATGCAGCAATCTCAGGTGGTGCGCCACTTGGTGAGCGCTTAGGACATTTTTATCGTGGTGCAGGAGTTCGAGTTCTTGAAGGATATGGATTAACTGAAACCACAGCTGGTGCAACTTTGAATTTAACTCAATCATCCAAAGTCGGCTCTGTGGGCCGGCCTTTGCCAGGTACAACAGTAAAAATTGCCGATGATGGTGAAGTATTAATAAAAGGTCCAATCGTGATGCGTGGATATTGGCAAAATGATGCTGCCAATAAAGAAGTCTTCACTGAAGATGGATTTTTCAGATCCGGTGACCTTGGCAAGTTAGATGACAATGGCTTTTTATATATAGTCGGTCGCAAGAAGGAATTAATCGTTACCTCTGGTGGAAAGAACGTAGCGCCTGCCCCACTTGAAGATCGCCTACGTGCTCATCCACTAGTTAGCCAATGTGTAGTTGTCGGAGATAACAAGCCATATATCGCGGCACTAATTACCGTTGATGCTGATGCGATCAAAGGTTGGGCTGCCACAAATAACAAGGGTGGCGCGACCGTAGCCGACCTCGCAAATGATCCGGCGTTAATTGCCGTAATCCAAACAGCGGTTGATGAAGCTAATAAATCTGTCAGCAAGGCTGAATCAATTCGTAAGTTTAAGATTCTCCCAGTTGATTTCTCTATTGCTGGCGGTCAATTAACAGCCAAGATGTCAATCAAACGACATGTGGTGCAAAAAGAGTTCGCGAACGACATTGAGAGCCTCTACAACTGAGCGGTCCGAGCGGATTCGAATCGCCCGTGACCTACATGACGGCATTGCTCAAGAGTTAGTCGCGCTCGGTTATTCACTTGATAAGACCTTAACTGGGTCCTCATTAGATCCAGAAGTAAAAGCCCAATTACGTGAAGTTAGATCGCAGTTAACTAACCTTACAAACGCACTGCGCGCTGAAATTTTCTTCTTGCGTAACGCCGGCTCACAAAACTTGGGCCAACTCGTTCAATCACTTGTGGGTCGGTTAGAAAAACAGCATGAGATAAAAATTGCCACCACTATTCCACTAGGACTAACTCTCGATGAAGATCTTTCCTACCAGATTTACCGAATCATTCAAGAGGTACTAACTAACTCAATTAAGCACGCTGATTCAACCCAAATTCAAATGCAACTAAAAACGACTGGTAATAAATTAGAGCTTTTAATTATTGATCAAGTAGTTGCAAATGAATATGACAAGGAAGAGAAAGATCCAAATACTTTTGGCCTGATCGGCATTCAAGAGCGCAGCGACCAGATAAATGCAATCTGCGAGTGGCTCCATAATCCTGATACCGGTTTGCGTTTTACTCTTTCAGTTAATCTGAGCTAAAGATGGTACGTGCACTGGTAGTCGATGACCATCCAGTGATTCGCGAGGGTGTTATAAATGCGCTAGCGACTGAAAATATTGAAGTAGTTGCCCAAGCCGGATCAAGGGCACAAGCACGCGCTCAAATCGCTAGTTTCAATCCAGATTTACTCATTATGGATCTTCATTTACCTGATGGAGATTGTTTAGATTTAATTTTATGGGTGCGCTGCATTTCTAAGACCGCAGCAATTGTCGTATTTACATTAGAGGATGATCCCAATTATTTACTGGCCGCTGCAAAGGCTGGAGCTAGTGGATATGTCAGCAAAAGTGCACCGATTAGTGAACTAGTGGAATCTGCGCGACATGCTCTGATATCTCCTTTGGCATTTTCAGCAAGTAATTTACTAAGTGCCATTAATTTTGAAGCAAAAAAACCCGTACTTTCGCTTCGCGAACTTGAAGTAGTTGAGCGATTGGCGCGTGGTTGGAGTGCAAATCAAATTGCTGAAGATCTTTACTTAAGTACAGCCACAATCAAATCCCATGTTGCATCTCTTTATCGAAAACTGGAATGTTCAAATAAGACAAGTGCAGTGACGAAAGCCAATTCTTTGGGATTAATAAAAATCTAATCTGAAATTATCTCTTCAAACCGTGCGCCAATTCCTTCCCAGCTCCACAGTTGCTCCATCCAAACTCTTCCATCCATGCCCATTTTTTGGCGAAGCGGCTGATCGGAAAGTAACTTAATTAGGGCCGAACCAACTTCACGATAATCACGACCATTAACCAATAAACCAGTTTTTCCATCAAGAACTGCATCGGGTGCGCCTCCAGATTTACCAGCTATCACTGGCACGCCACAAGCACTTGCTTCAAGATAAACAATACCTAAACCTTCAACTTCCAATCCCCCATAACGAGACCTACAAGGTGCAGCGAAAATATCACCGAGTCGGAAATAATCTGGCAATAGATCATGATCGACTCGTCCGGTGAAAACTACTGAATCTTGTACCTTTAGATTACGTACTAATTTTTCTAAACGCTTTTGATAATTTCCCGTCCCTACTAATAGGAGTTTACTTTTAGGAAAATGCTTAAGAACTTCTGGCATTGCCTTAATCAATTGATCGCTGCCTTTGCGCGCAACCAATCTCCCAATTGAGACAATTACGGGAGCATCTTCTATCCCCCATTTTTTCTGCAACTCCACTGATTTAGCCGCAGGTGTGAAGCGCGATAAATCAACGCCAGGTGGAAGATGCACTAATTTGCTGTGATCCTCGCGAAGCAATGCATTTGCAACGGCTCCTCGTGTGAACTCTCCAAGATAAGTCATCTGATCTGCTTGAGCACCAATTCGGCGCAATGCAGCCGAAAACAGTGGCATTCTCGCCCACCAAACTTCATGACCATGCGTTAAAGCCACAATATGTTTGGCGCCGGCCTTGCGCAGAGATTTTGCCAACAAACCCAATGGTGCACTAGCTCCGAAAATTACATTCTCACATTTATGACCAACAAATAAATCAGTCGCTACTTTTGCTAATCGCCGAGTTGGCAATAAAACTTTTGCGGAATCTCGAATCACTTTAATTCGATTTTCGTCCCACATTTGCTGATCAAACTTTTTTACTTCTTCGTGCGGAGATTGTCGTGAAGTTAAAACCACGAAATTTCTTTGATGATTCTTGCTTGCTTGAGCAAGAAGTCCGTGAATAAAGGTTTCAATTCCTCCCGAACGTGGTCCAAAATCGTTTGTCACAACTAGGGTGGTGATCACGTTATAGACGCACCGCTCCTGCGAATCTCATCTGATTAATTGGTGCAATCTTGACTCGCGAACCAGGTCTTGGCGCGTGAACCATTCTTCCGCCGCCTAGATAAATTCCAACATGGCTAATTGGGCTTTTAAAAAATATTAAATCTCCTGGTTGAAGTTGCGAACGCGAGATTTTACGTCCATATCGAAATTGAGCTCTTGATGAATGCGGGAGTGAAACTCCAGCCGCTTGATAAGCGCGCATGGTTAAACCAGAGCAATCCCATGTTTGCATCCCTGCTGCACCAAAAACATATCGATCGCCGATTTGTGCGAGGGCGTATTTAATTGCTTTACCCGATCGTCCGCTTACACCTTTGTAAGATTTGGCTGCACTTTTTGATTTAGCGTAATCATTGGCTTCGGCACGCTTCTGTGCTGCAAGTAATGCTTTACGTTCTGATGCCTTTAGTGATTTTAGAATCTTCTCAGCATCAGCTAAGTTTTTTTGAGCAGCTTTAGCTTGGCGAACAAATTTTGCTTGGGTGGCTCGTACTAATTGCACGCGATCTGTGACCACTAAAGTAGTTTGTTGTAATTTTTGTGATGCTGCTGAGTATTTACGAAGCTCAACCGACTTTCGTCGCGTTAATGAATCCAAATCGCCGGCAGATGCTAAATATGCTTTTGGATCAGCAGCAAAAAGTAGTTGTAGTGATGCGCTGTATCCACCGTTAATGTATTGATCAACTGCAATTGCGCCTAAGCTTTTTTGGATCGCTTTAAGTTCGCGTTTTTGCGTGGCAGCTTTTTTCTGGACTCCATCTAGTTCTCGATTTAACTGTGACAATTTAAGTTTTGCTTCTTGGGCGCCCTCAGCTGCAGAGGCGGCCGCCTCGCGCAAATAGTTGACCTTGGCCTGGATCTGCAATAGGCGAGAGGAAGGGGCTGCGCTGGCTGGAACGCTCAGAGTCCCCAACAACATGGCTGCGCCGGCCAGATAGAGACCGATGCGGGTAAACATGTTGGCTAGGTTAACCCGCTCATGGGCGCCGGCTCAAACCCAAAGTGCGTTTGCGCTGGTGAGAGCGGTATGGCGAGGTGGGGTGGGAGTCGCAGGTGGGGCAAGTTAGATTTGCCGCCATGAGCGCCAAATTAACGCCAGGAGTGAATGGTTGCCTCCTGGTTGGGGCAAACCTCGCTACCACAATCGCTGGGCGATCTCACCCGCTGCGGGCTGGGGCGAAATCAGATCGCGAATTCTTTAGATCCTTACGCTCGCAAGCAGATCTAATCCTGATTGGTGGAAAAACCTTTATGGCAGAGCCGTACCGTCAGAGTTCAGTTCCGCTGGCGATATATGCCACGACTAACTTGCTCGCAATTAAATCAAACCCAGTGGCGCGAGTAGTTAGCGGAGAAATTGGCTCTGTTATTTCAAAATTGCGTGCTGCTTTTGGTAGCGAACCTAAGATTTTGTGTGAAGGTGGGCCAACTTTAATCAGTGCACTGATTCAAATGGATTTACTAGATCAACTCTTCCTGTCACGTTCTAAATTAGATGGAGATAGTGATTTTTTTGATGTTGATGCAACTAAGAAAATGCTACTGGCAAGTAGTTCTGTCGTACTTGATCAGTATCTAAAGCGTTAATAGAGGCGCGCCTACCCGAAATTTCAATCAGTGCTCTTTACCCTTAGAGGATGGTTAATGCAGTTGGAATCAATGATTTTCCAGCAGCCGCCGCAGCTTTAAGAAATTTCACTCCTCGAATTGAAATTGAAATAGAAGAAACTCCAGCACCGGCAAAGTTAGCTACACATGCATTGGCATTATCTGCCGAATGTATTGTCGATGATGAAGAGTTGGCATCTGGAAGGTTTGTTTTACTTTATGAACCAGAGGGTCATGACACATGGGATGGAAATTTTCGATGTGTCACTTTCATAAGAGCCCAAATGGAATTGCAAATGGGTGTTGATCCACTTCTTCCTGAAGTAGGTTGGTCTTGGTTTGAAGATGCACTAAATGGTCTGGAAGTAACTGCAACAAGCGGAACCGTCACACAGGCAACAAGTGCATCCTTTGGCCAATTGGAAGAACGTGGCAGTGATTCTGAGATTGAGATACGCGCGTCTTGGACAGCAATCATTTCAGCAAAAAATCCAAGTGAGATTTCTGCTCATTTTGCAGCGTGGTGTGAATTACTAGCGCAATGTGCCGGCTTAGCACCGATAACATTGGCTGATGGAGTCGCATCAATTGCCCGAACCCGTTCCTGAGAAAGCAATTGATTTAGACGACGCACCAAATATAGATGAATCAACAGATTTAGTTGAGTTACCACTTCGCGATAAACCAGTCGAAGGAATGCCTGAGTTAATTACTGAGTTATCTGGTCTAAAAGATGCCTGCAATCAATTAGCAAAAGGTACGGGGCCAATAGCGATCGATGCTGAGCGGGCTTCTGGATACAAATATTCGCAACGTGCATATTTAATCCAGATTCATCGCAAAGGTGGCGGGCTACATCTAATCGATCCGATTCCATTTAAAGTCGAAGATTTTGCGGAATTAAATGAAATCTTGCAAAGCTGCGAAACAATCATTCATGCAAGTACCCAAGATCTTCCATGCATGCGTGAAATTGGATTAAACCCGACATCTTTATTTGATACCGAACTAGGTGCACGAATCGCCGGGATGGCAAAAGTTGGTCTTGGTCCATTAACCGAGGAGTTGTTGGGCTTTCGTTTAGCGAAGGAACATTCAGCTGTGGATTGGTCAATCCGACCATTGCATCAAGATTGGTTAATTTATGCCGCACTTGATGTTGATGTGCTGCTTGATTTAAGAGATGCAGTAGAAGCAAAATTGATTGAGAGTAATAAATTAAATTGGGTTAATGAAGAGTTTGCTGCGATTTTGGCAGCCCCTCCTCCGCAACCGAAAACTGATCGATGGAAAAAGACTTCAGGCATTCATAAAGTTAAGCGTCCAGATCAGCTTGCAATCGTTCGTGAACTTTGGCGTGTTCGCGATGAGATTGGTCGAGAAAAAGATATTGCTGGCGGCCGAATATTAAGTGAACATGCAATTGTCGCCGCCGCCGCGACTGTTCCAAAAAATATTAATGAACTAAAAGGAATTTCAGCTTTCACTCGCCAACCACCAGAGTTGTTAAAAAAATGGTGGGATGCAATCGCAATCGCAAGCACTAATCCAGAGTTTAAAACTAAGGGTCCAACAAGTGATGCTCCCCCAACACAGATGCGAGTTTGGCGCGAGCGTGAACCATTGGCTTATGCCCGGTTGACTCATGCCAAAGCCAGATTGAAAGAGGTGGCCGAAGTCAACTCACTTCCTGTCGAAAATATGGCTTCCCCAGAGGTTGTCCGAAAATTGTGTTGGTATGAACCCCTGCCTGAGTTAGCCCAGGTTGAAGCGGCGTTAAAAAAAGCCGGCGCTCGAGCCTGGCAGATCCAGCTAATAGCCCCGACTTTGGCTCAGATCCAATTTGAGACCGAACCGCTAGTAATTGCTGCCGAAGAGGCTGAACCTTCCCAAACCGAGTGATAAGTGAGTGATGGAGGTAACTCTGAATTACGCAACGAAAAAGTTGCGTAATTATCCGGCTCAGACTAACTTTTAACCATGTTGAGTAACTTCTTAATCGGCCTTCGTGAAGGTCTTGAAGCCGCCCTTATCGTCGGCATTTTGGTCGCTTACATCGTTAAGACAAATCAAACAAGCAAACGAAAACTTTTAACAGCTGTTTGGGTTGGTGTATCAACTGCAATCCTTGCAAGTCTTGCACTCGGAGGATTTTTATCATTTACCTCTGCTGAATTAACGCCCCGAGGGGAAGAATTTTTTGCTGGCACCACTTCATTACTCGCAGTCGGTTTAGTTACTTGGATGGTCTTCTGGATGAAGCGAACTGCTCGATCATTGCGTGAAGAATTGCAAGGAAAAGTTGCAACCGCTTTGTCTTCAGGTCCATTAACCCTTGCTGCAGCTGCATTTTTTGCAGTATTGCGCGAAGGTTTAGAGACAGCGCTTTTTGTTTATGCAAATTTTAGATCAATTGATGGACAAGGTGCTGGTTCTGGACCTGCAATTGGATTAACAATCGGTTTGGCTGTTGCGGTGTTTTTAGGTTGGGCAATTTATCGTCGTGCGATTACTTTGAATTTGGGAACGTTTTTCAAAATTACCGGCGTCGCTTTAATTGTTATTGCTGCTGGAGTTTTGTCTTATGGAGTTCATGAATTTCAAGAGTTAGGTTGGATTCCAGGAGCTGATCTATACATCTGGGACACCACCTCTTGGATGACCAAGGAATCTATTCCTGGATCAATTTTGGCCGGCACTATCGGCTTTGACACCACTACTTCATGGTGGCAATTTGGCTTCTGGGGCCTCTACTTGGTGGTCACTTTGCAGGCGTATCTTGCCCCGGCTCGCAAAAAAACCTCTGTCTAACTCGATCGCAACTTCCAGTTTAAGTTACCGGCTAGTAACATAAGTCGTAACCGCTTTTGAGATTGAGCGCTAGAGAAAAGGCAAGTAAATGGCAGCTTCAGGTAATTCAATAAGTGATGTCTATTTAATTGACGCAGTTCGAACTCCTTTTGGCAAAGCCGGATCTTTATACGCCGGAACTCGTGCCGATGACATCATGGTTCGTTGTATTCGCGGATTATTGGAGCGCAATCCAAGTATTGATAGCGCAACCATCGATGAGGTTGCTATTGCCGCTGCATCACAAACTGGTGATCAAGGAATGAACATTGGTCGCAGTGCAGCACTCTTAGCCGGGATTCCAAAAACCGTTCCTGGTTATTCAATTGATCGTTGGTGCGCAGGCGCGATGACTTCCATGACAACACTCGCTGGTGGAATTGCTATGGGAAGTTATGACTTAGCACTCGCTGGCGGCGTCGAACATATGGGAAATCATCCAATGGGCGAATTAATGGATCCAAACCCAAGATACATTGCGGAAAAACTTGTAGACCAAGATGCGCTTGCAATGGGCGCAACTGCGGAGCGTTTACATGACATGCTCCCCCACTTAACTCGCGAACGCGCTGATAAGTACGCACTCAATAGCCAACTTAAAACTGCGAAAGCTTATGAGGCTGGAAAAATTCAAAGAGATTTAATTCCAGTTGCAGTAAGAAGTGAAGAACTTGGTTGGGGAGTTGCAACTGTTGATGAACCACCACGTCCTGGAACAACATTAGAAGCACTTGCTGGTTTGAAAACTCCGTTCCGTCCCGCAGGTCGAGTAACACCTGGCAACGCTGCAGGATTAAATGATGGCGCAACCGCAGCATTACTTGCTAGCGGAAAGCGCACAGAAGAATTAGGACTAAAACCAAAAGCTCGATTAGTAACTTTTGCATTTGCCGGAGTAGAACCAGAGATCATGGGATACGGACCAGTGCCAGCAACAGTTAAAGCATTAGCAAAAGCCGGTTTATCAATTGATGAGATTGGCGCATTTGAAGTTAACGAAGCTTTTGCAATTCAAGTTTTGGCATTTCTAGATTACTTCGCAATCGCAGATGACGATCCGCGCGTAAACCCTTACGGCGGAGCGATTGCTGTTGGACATCCACTTGCATCTTCTGGAATTCGCTTAGCCCTAAATCTTGCGCGTACTTTTGAAGAACATCCAGAGATTCGTTATGGCTTAACCACAATGTGCATTGGACTGGGAATGGGTGGAACTGTGATTTGGGAAAATCCAAATTGGAATTTTGGTAAGCAAGATAATGCTAAAGGTGGAAAATAATGAGTACTCCGGTTTCAACTCCCCAAGCACCTGAAGAGGTAGTTACAAACGCAATTGTTCGTGAAGTTGATTTAACGCCATTTGGATTCAAAGGAAAGATGGCTTTAATTACTTTAGATAATGGATATGACCACAATCGTCCAAACACTCTTGGCGTGCAAGGCTTGCAATCACTTAATGCCGCAATTGATGCCGCACTTGCCACAGATGCAGATGCAATCGGGATAACTGGCAAACCATTCATCTTCGCTGCAGGTGCAGATCTAAGTGGCGTAGCCGGTGTCGCAGATCGATCACTTGCACATGCATTTACCAAGTTAGGACACGATGTTTTCCGGCGATTTGGTGAATGCGGGAAACCTACCTTTGCTTTTATTAATGGTTTAGCTCTTGGTGGTGGACTTGAGATTGGGTTGCACTGCCAATATCGCACCCTTGCTACTACTGCGATGGTCGGCTTGCCTGAAGTATTCCTTGGTCTAGTCCCAGGATGGGGCGGAGCTACTTTATTGCCGAAATTGATTGGTCCAGAGTTAGCAACCCGAGTGATTATCGTCAACGCACTTAATAACAACACCATGCTCAAATCTCCAGAAGCTTTAGAGATCGGTGTAGTTGATGCCGTATTTGAGCCAGCAGATTTTCTAGAGCAATCAATTACTTTTGCTAGCCATGTATTAAGTGGTGCCAAAAAAATCACGCGTGCAGATCACACCAAAGTTGATGCCTCTTGGGAAAATGCAGCCAAGATTGGAGCTGCTGCAGTTTCTAAAAAGTTTGGACGTGCAGACATTGGCTCGCCTAAAGCCGCTTTAAAGTTAATTGCAGATGCCCGTACCGCTACCCGTAATTCAGGCTTCGCTGCAGAAGATGAAGCACTTACTGAATTAGTCATGAATGATCCACTTCGCGCTTCCTTGTATGCCTTTAATCTAATTCAAAAAGGAAAAAAGAAGATTGAAGGAGCACCAAAACCTGCGCTTGGACGTAAAGTCACTCGCGCTGGAGTGGTTGGCGCTGGATTAATGGCTTCCCAATTAGCGCTATTGATTATGCGTAACTTGAAAGTTCCAGTTGTGATTACCGATCTTGACCAAGAGCGTGTGGATAAAGGAATGGCTTGGATCAACAATGAAATAGATACCTTGGTCTCCAAAAAACGCGTACGCCCAGATGAGGCTTCACGTTTGAAATCTCTACTTTCAGGATCAGTCGATAAATCTGTATATGCAAAATGTGATTTCATTATTGAGGCAGTTTTTGAAGAGTTATCAATTAAGCAAAAACTCTTTAAAGAGTTGGAGGAGATCATTTCGCCAGAATGTATTTTGGCGACCAATACCTCTTCACTTTCAGTCACAAAAATGTCTGAAGGTCTTAAAAATCCAGAACGCGTTATCGGTTTCCACTTCTTTAATCCAGTCGCAGTAATGCCATTGCTGGAGATTGCACGAACTGAAAAAACTGACGATGCAACTACGGCTACTGCAGTTTCTGTCGGCAAAGATTTAAAGAAGACGATGGTGATCGTCAAGGATGCTCCGGCTTTTGTGGTCAACCGACTATTAATGCGTTTTATGGGTGAAATCACTGATGCGTTAGATGAGGGAACTCCACCCGAGATTGCAGATAGCGCAATGGATCCACTTGGTTTGCCAATGACCTCATTCGAATTACTTGGTCTAGTTGGACCAGGCGTTGCTTTGCATGTTGGGCAGTCTTTGAATGGCTCACTTGGAGAGCGTTATCGCATTAGCCCAACGATAGAGCGATTAGTAAAAGCTGGAGTTAAAACTTTCTACGTTAAGGATGAAAAGGGAAATCAAACAATCAATCCAGAAGCCGCTTCTTGTTTGCAACCTGGTGACAAACCATCAACTGCCGATCAAGTTAGATTGCGGGCGCTCAATGCTTTAGCAAGTGAAGCTCGAATGATGCTTGATGAAGGAGTAATTGCTACACCTGCCGAAATTGATTTGTGCATGATTTTGGGAACAGGTTGGCCATTACATCTTGGTGGGATTTTGCCTTACTTGGATCGTGAAGGAATTAGCGAGGCTGTGACTGGTCAGCGTTTCCATCAACGTGGCGTTGCATCTCTTCCATAAAACCAAGTTCACCGGTACTGCGCAATTCAACAAGTGATCGGGCAATTCGTTGTGCGGTAATTCCTAAATCATTAAGAATTTCACCACGTTTTGCATGCTCAATAAATGTAAGTGGAACGCCAATCGAATGGACTGGGATAATTAATCCAGCATCTCGGAACATTTCAGCAACACTGCTGCCAATTCCAGAGTGACGAATTCCATCTTCAACCACAACAACTGCGCTATATCTTTGGGCCATAGTGAGCAGGGCTGATGGCAATGGTTTAACCCAAAGCGGATCTACAACTGTTACGCCAACACCTTCGCGGTAGGCCTGGGCTGCCGCTTCAACACAGATCGCAGCCATTGCACCAACGCTAACAATCAAAATATCCGCACTTTCGCCACGGTATAAAACATCGATGCCATCTCGTCTTTCAAATGCTGGCAAATCTGCGACAACAGCGCCTTTTGGAAAACGAATCAAGGTTGGGCGATCATTGATATTGACTGCCTCATTTAACAATTCCCGGAGTCGAGTGCCATCTCTTGGTGCTCCAATTTGCAGAGTTGGAACGATTCCGGCAACTGCTAAATCCCAAATACCGTGATGTGATGGTCCATCATCGCCAGTAACTCCAGCTCGATCCAATACAAATGTCACCCCTGCTCCGTGCAATGCAACATCTAGGAGTAGTTGATCAAAAGCGCGATTTAAAAATGTTGAATAAACCGCAACAACCGGATGTAGTCCGGCAAAAGCCATTCCGGCCGCACTTGCTGTTGCGTGCTGCTCAGCAATTCCAACGTCTATGGTGCGAGAAGGAAACTCTTCCTGAAATTTATCCAAGCCTGTAGGCCCAAGCATTGCTGCAGTAAGTGCCACAATATCTTCACGCTTGCGCGCAATTTGAATTAATTCATTTGAAAATACCGAAGTCCAACTTGTTGCTGTAGTGCTGATTGGCTCCCCAGTTTCAGGATCAATCACTCCGACTGAGTGGAATTTATCTGCCTCGTTTTGTTCGGCAGGTGTATGTCCGCGGCCTTTTTCAGTAATTGCGTGAACAATAACTGGAGCGCCAAATTGTTTTGCTTGATCAAGCGCCCGCTCTAGAGCCAAAATGTCATGACCATCTACTGGTCCTATGTATTTAATTCCTAAATCTTCAAACATTCCCTGTGGGGCGATGATGTCTTTGATTCCTTTTTTCATCCCATGCAAAGTTTCAAAAATTGGTCCGCCAACAACCGGAGTCTTCTCGAGTACGTTCTTTCCCCAATCCAAAAACTTCTCATACCCTTGAGTCGTCCGCAAAGTGGTTAAGTAATTTGAAATTCCACCAATTGTTGGGCTATACGAACGCTCATTGTCATTAACAACAATTACCAGAGAGCGCTTTTCGGCTGCCGCAATGTTGTTTAACGCTTCCCAAGACATTCCACCAGTAAGTGCACCATCTCCAACAACTACAACAACACTTCGATCTGTGGCACCTTGAAGTGAAAATGCGCGCGAGATTCCATCTCCCCATGAAAGAGCAGCGGATGCATGAGAGTTTTCAATTACATCGTGCACGCTTTCTGAACGACTTGGATAACCAGACAATCCCCCACGCTGGCGAAGTTTTTCAAATCCCTCCGCACGGCCAGTCAGAATCTTATGTACATAAGATTGATGTCCAGTATCAAACAAAATTACATCTTTTGGAGATTCGAAAATTCGGTGTATCGCGATACTTAATTCAACAACGCCCAGATTCGGCCCAAGGTGACCGCCGGTCTTGCTTACTGAGTTAATTAAGAAAGTTCGGATCTCAAGTGAGAGTTGATCCAATTGATCTTGGCTTAAGCCTTGCAAATCCGCAGGGCTGTTAATAGAGCTTAATAAATCACTCATTTCGCCCCCCGTGAAAGATAAGGCTCATATTCTACTTGGTGAGCTACTTTCCGCTCGGTAGAAGGGATCTGAGCACGTACTGCATGATGCCACCGTGTCTGTAGTAATCGGCCTCACCAGGGGTATCAATCCGCACCAGGGCGCGGAAGAATTTATCTCCGTATGAAACTGTTACTTCGCGAGGTGTTGACCCAGAATTGAGTTCCTCAATCCCAGTAATCGAAAACACTTCATCACCAGATAAGTTTAATGATTGCGCACTTTCGCCTTCGAGATATTGAAGAGGCAGCACTCCCATTCCAATCAAATTTGAACGATGGATCCGCTCATAAGATTGGGCAATTACTGCTTTGACACCAAGAAGTGCAGTTCCTTTCGCAGCCCAGTCACGTGATGATCCAGAGCCATATTCTTTGCCGGCAAGAATTATTAGTGGCACTCCACTGTTCTGATAATCCATTGATGCGTCATAAATTGTGGCTTGCTCTCCACCACTTAAGTAATTCCTAGTGAAGCCACCTTCAACTCCATCTAGTAATTGATTTTTCAATCGGATATTTGCGAAAGTTCCACGAATCATTACTTCGTGATTTCCACGTCGTGATCCATATGAATTGAAATCTTTACGATCAACACTGTGCTCTGCTAAATACTTTCCAGCAGGTGAATCAGCTTTGATGTTTCCCGCAGGTGAGATGTGGTCAGTTGTTACTGAATCTCCTAATTTAGCTAACACCCGTGCATCTTTAATATCTTTAACCGGGACGGGATTGCGTGGCATTCCTTCAAAGTACGGAGGTTTGCGCACGTAAGTTGAATCTGCATCCCATGCGAAAGTTTTTCCAGTAGGAGTATCAAGTGCTTTCCAACGATGATCTCCATCAAACACTCCGGCATAATCTTTGGTGAACATTGCTGAAGTTATTGATGATTCAACAACCGCTGCAATCTCTTGTGCTGATGGCCAAATATCTCGCAAGAAAATAGGTGCACCATTTGCATCGTTACCGAGTGGATCTGTTTCAAAATCATGATCCATGGTTCCAGCAAGTGCATATGCAACCACTAGTGGCGGAGATGCAAGAAAGTTCATCTTTACATCAGGACTGATTCGGCCTTCGAAATTTCTATTACCTGACAACACGGCCGCTACTGCTAAATCTTGCTCATTTACGGCTTTGCTAATTTCAACTGGAAGTGGGCCTGAGTTTCCAATACAAGTTACGCAACCATACCCAACCAAGTTAAATCCAAGTTTTTCCATGTAAGGCATTAAACCTGCCCGCTCGTAGTAGTCCATAACAACTTTTGAACCCGGAGCAAGAGTG
>Ga0209297_1000783_pt1 | contig 19516 bp, 16 predicted proteins | sample S_130805_MF_Meta_FD_187322 | JGI IMG/M metagenome (GOLD analysis project Ga0209297, IMG submission 187322) | Freshwater microbial communities from Lake Simoncouche, Canada to study carbon cycling - S_130805_MF_MetaG (SPAdes) (version 2) | ecosystem: Environmental > Aquatic > Freshwater > Lake ...
CGGCGAGCAGCCGAATCTGGCTGTCTTTGTCGAAGCGCTCTATCGTGATGCCGTCAACGCCGCACGCCCCTGCGTTAGACTTCACCTTTTCCCATGCCAGACCAAGTGTCCGTTCCGACCAAACCTTGTCGATCAGACTGAACCACTTGTTTCCTTCTATCCCTCGTTCGAGGGCCATCAGCATTGGCTCTGTCCATACTCCGCGTTCGGCTTTGTGGCGTAGCCACAAGTCCTCTTCCACTTGTTTATCCCCTATGGGAACTGGCGCGGAGGTTTCTTCGCAGTTCATGGCCTTTGCCTCTCCACCTTCCTGCCGCCCTTCGCTCCACGGGCATTACCCCGCTTCTTCGCTACTATGGCGGCTCTGACTCCTGCGCGGTCCCGTCGAAACGGGTTCCTGCCCGCGCAGGTCTCAACGCTTCCATATGACACCTTCCCTGCGTTCCCACCCCAACCATCCCCAACAGCCCATTTCTCTCCCTTATACGAGGTTTGTGAGAGGAAATGGATATGACTCTGGCCACTGGCTTCGCCACTTGCTCGCAGGCTCGCCGCTGTTGCAAACCGAATCGGGTTCACTTTCGTTTGGGACCACAAGTCCGCCTCGGGCTGCTCCCCACCCCGTCTCACGACGTCGCAGTTGCCTCCGGCTGCTATCCCGTTGCTCGTCTCGGGATGACTCAGACTTTCACTGGTTGATTTCATATATGTGCGTTCGCACGAGCACGCTCGTCTCGAGCGTGAAAGACACTCGCACCGCAACCTCATCGATAACCAAACCACGCCTTCCGCCTCAACCTGCTCGGATGTTCCTGAACCACGAATAGCCCGAATGAACACGAATAAAACCAAAAAGCAGATTTTCTGGCGAAGCCTCTCCCCATGCCTGAAAATTCGTTCTATTCGTGGTTCAAATGTTCCGCGCTTGGACATCCAAGCAAGCCGGGCATGTTGGTTTTCCACGGCCTGCGAGGAAAATCTCGACTACACGGCACCGTAGGGTCGGAGCGCCAGCAGGCGGTCGTCGAATATCTGACGGTAGCGGGCCTTGGCCGCCTCACTCAGAAACGAGCGGTCGATGAGCTCGTGCACGGCGGATTGTTTTTCTGGCAGCGAGAGGAGAAAGGCTGTTGCGACCTCCGTGGCAATGCTGAAGCGCCGCGATAGTTCCACGAAGTCCTCGTAGCCATGAAATCCATTGGCCTCGAAGAACGGCGTGGCGAAGTCCCCGTGAAAGAGGTCGAGAGCCAGACGCGATTCATTCGGCAGGTGCAGCGTGGTGCTCAGCAAATCGTAGGCGGGGCTCAGCGCATGGTCGCCGGATGGCGTCTCGAGTAGTGAAAAATTTTTGAGATGAGCGTCCCCATTGCCGACCAGGTAATTGAAGACGACCTGCCGAAAGAGACGCTCGATGGCGATCCTCCATGCTGGACAGAACGTGCGGACAAGCCGCCCGCATTCCTCATAACTTCCCTCATACTTGAAATTCCTCCCGGCGGTTTGCCCGCTCCGTCCGGAGAGTTGGCAAAAGTCCTCCTGGCGCAACTTGCCTCCGGAGTCCACGGCGCGGTCAAATCGCCGCACCACAAGCGCGGGCGCGCCGTCCGGAAAGAAGACGAGTCCGCACGGCGCCGTGCTGAGACGGAAAACCTGCGCGGCCAGTTGCATGGTCAGGTGCTCGTTGGCGGGAACATCCTCCGGAAGCTCGAGCGCTGCCGCCATGGCAATGGGAACCGGCTTCAGGAGGTGCGTGCCGTCCTGCGTCGTAGGCTCGAGGGTGTTGGTCGCGAGGCGCAGCGAGATTTTTTCCTGAATTCCCGAGATCGACATGCGTCCCGAGTTTTCTCCGCGAAAGCTCTGGAATGCGGCGCGGTCGAAGGGCAGCTTCCACGCGACCCGTTCACCACCCCACAAGTTTTTGCGGGCGGCGGATGAATACCCGGAGCCTTTGATCGGCTTCAAGGTCGAGAGACAGACGGACTTCATGGTTCAAGCCTCCTCACGGTCACCGCACCGATGACGTCGCCTCCCGCCGTTTCCAAGAGGAGACCGAAATCATCATTCTCATCAATCTGGTGAGTCCGACACTGAATCTCTCGCAGCGTCCCTTCTGCCAGCAAGCCGGAGAAAAAGGGAAAGATCCGCTCCGCCTCGTAGGGTTCCGCCCGGCAGGGGAGAGTCAGACTGATCGCGCGCGGATTCGGACTGGCCAGAAACTCCCTGAGATACTGAAAGCGGTATCCCCTCTCGGTTTCCTCGATCAGCCCGCAGTCCCGATTATCGAGCAGGACGATTCCACGCCGCCCGCTCATGATTCCCTGCTTCCCTCCGCGGCGTTCGTATAAGCCCCAGGCGCGGTGGGCTTCAGCAAAATCTGGAGCCCGAGCACTTGAAGCACTTTTAACAATGTTTCCATCGTGGGATTTCCTTTACCCGTCTCGATGTCACTCAATCCATGAAGGCTCAATCCCGAGAGCCTCGCCAAATCCGCTTGGGACACCCCCAATTCACGGCGTCGCTCTCGTAATGTTTTCGAAATTTCCGCCGATCCAATATTCATTTCAATGAATAATTAACCATTCCAATGGCGCCCGTCAAGGGTTAACGCGTGTGATATTCGCTAAAATGAATACCGTTTTGCCGTGTTCTTTTTCCGTCGGTGGCGTCGTCGCTTGCGGAAAGCTAGGTGTTTTCACATGGTCGGCGGCACGGACACTTGAACCACGAATAGAACGAATGAACACGAATAAAAGCGACAAACAAATTCTCCGGCTAAGCCGCTCCCCATTCGTGAAAATTTGAGCAATTCGTGGCTGAAAATGTGTTTCGCGCGGGCGAAGCCCCTTCCCGGCGCTCATAGAGGCGTTCGGCTTTCGCGTGTGGTTTGGCTCACTGGACGCAAGGCAACAGCCCAGCCAGCAAGGGAAGATCGCTTTCGTCGGTGATATTGCAGTAGGTATCCGCGCCACGCCCGTAGCCGATCCAATCGGTGGCCTCAGCCGGCCGGTTCAAGACAAGTTGGATGGCCGAGGCCTCCTCCGGATCGCGGGAGGCCTCGATGACCCAGCAGTCCGGGGACGCAGAGCCATCGGCGCGATGGATGCCGAAACCGGCCATACGATGTTGCGGTTGCAAGGCTCCGAACACTCCGCTGCAATGAATCCGCAACCCGCCCAACCCGGAAATCTGGCTGGGCACGGTTTCGACCCGTCTCATTCGCGGGCTGCAAGCCAGTCCCGGCAAGGATTCCACTCGCAGTGCCACCGTGGCCAAACGCCGACCGAGGCGGATTTGCGATGCGGTATCAAGATGCACTGTATCCACCAGTCCGAGATCGAGGGACCCGACGGTTGCCGTAAAAGGTATCCGCCCGGGTAAGGCCGCCTGCGCATCACGAACCGCGAGCCAGCCCTCCTCCACGGCGGGGGTGTTTAACGTCCTCAGGGCTCGACGGGCAAGCTGCACCACCATGACGGGAAGTTCCGGTATTTGCAGATCGGCGCGAATGGCCTCGATCCAGGTGGCGATTCGATCGCCATAGGATGCCGCAGGCTCGGGCATTACGGCATCCGCTTCCCCCTGATACCAAAGAATGCCCCGTAGGCGTCCTCCGGCGTGGTGGATGCGCTCCAGCATGGACCCATAGAGGGTTGCCGAGCCCTGCGCCTTGCCATCTGGACTCCACTGCGCCAGTGTCGTTCCGCCGTGCGCTGCGGGAATCAGCCCAACCGGCCGACCGGTGGCCTCCGTCATCGCCTGTCCGAAGGCCAAGCCCAATCCCGCGCCTTGGTTGCGGGTTCGACTCGCCTCCTCGGCAAGGGCGGTATCGGTCCAATCCCGTTTCTCAACGGGCAAGCCCGGTCGCAAAAGTGCTTGATGCACCGGCGTGAAGCTCTCCCAATGCCGGTGAAGGGGCTCTTCCGCCACGGCCCAGGCGCCTGCACTCGTGAAAGCCAGAACACGCGGATCCGGGGCAAGTGCGCCGGCCAACAGGGCGCAGCCTTCCCCATTTGACTGACCGGCCAGCACCCACACATCAAGATTCATTTTTTCGGCAGAAGTCATGCGATTTTCGGGGTGGGGGAGCCGATTCAAAAACTCCAATCCTTCAGGTGAACCGGTTGCCCGGACGCGATGGACGCGTTTGCCCCGGCGCCGATGGCTGTGCTTCTGGCTCCATGAATCGCCGAAGCAAAGATATTTAAGCTGTCCTCCTCCGGATAGATATCCGCCAATGCCGCGTCAAAAATTTTAAAGTCTCCCCCGCCATGCCCTTCGGCAATATTGGGGACCGTGACCTCAAACGCAGCCTTCTGGTGGGGCATGACAAAAATCCTGTATTCATCCGGCCATTCCACATCGCGCCCTTCATGCTTGCGCTGAAACTCGGCGGGGAGCCAAGGCGGGGAGGGTTTGGCATCGGTGATCTTGCTCTCCAGGCGTCCCTTTGTTCCATTGATGGCGAGATTCCAACCTTCGAATGGCACCGAGGCGTTCAAGGAGTAGTTGAGAATGCCTCCGTTGCGGTAACCGACCTGCACCGCCATGGTGTCGTGGATATCCACATCTTCTCCAAAAGGGCAATAATCACGAATGTATTCGCGCACACCCTTGACCTGGTAACCCAATTCGCGGCTGAGCTCTTCGGTGCGGTCTTTGATGCAAGCATCCGTATACCACTCGCAATCATGGGAATGCGCGCAGGTTGAGCAGCGCTCGCCTTGGTATGGGTTGTGGCCCGGACCGAAGAAGTTGCGTCTGCCTTGGGCAAAAACCGTTTGCGGAATATCGTCCATCCACCAGTTTGCCAGGTCGAAATGGTGGCAGGCCTTGGTGATCAGCAGGCCGCCGGATTCGCGCATGAGTCGATGCCAGCGCCGGAAGTAGCTTGCGCCATGGCCCTTGTAGTCAAGATACCATGTCAGGTCCATGGAAACCGGCCGTCCGATCGTTCCGGCTTTGATGATTTCCCGAATTTTCGAGCACAGCGGGATGTGGCGGTAGTTGAACGCCATGAAGACCTTTTTGCCGCTGCGCCTCTCGGCCGCGACAATGGCATCCGCATCCTCGATTGTGGTGCAAAGGGGCTTCTCCGTGGCGACATGGCAGCCGGCTTCCAGGGCCTTCACGATATGCTCGCGGTGACAACTTTCGGGCGAGACGACAATGACCAGATCGGGCTTCACTTCGGCCAGCATGCGGTCGTAGTTGTCATAGACGGCGGCCGTGGTGCCGTAGGCGGCATTGACATCGCGACACCGATCGAGATTTAAGTCGCACAAGCCAACAAGCTGCGTGCATTCAGGATGTTGCTCGACAATGCCGGATAGCCAGCTGTGGGTGCGGTTCCCGATGCCAACGATAGCACATTTTTTTTTCATGTTTTCAAAACTCGAGCAGACCCCTCAATGAACCGGCAGAGCGTTCCTATTGCCCTTCATGACGCCACATCAAACAACAAGGCCGAACGCCCATCCAAGCGCTTGGTGATAAATTCACCATCCAGCGTCTCCCGTTCGCCGGTCCAGAAGTTCTCAATCTTAACCGGTCCCGCATGCCCCAGACGGGAGCGGCGCACCGAGATGATCTGCGGCTCGTCCGTCCAGTTGAAGAGAGCCAACGACTGGCGGACGCCCGCCTTGGCGGTGGGACTCTCTGTCGGATAGTCCACATACAGCACCTCTGGGAGAGGCACCCCGGTGAAGGCGCGGTCATCGGGACAATGCACGCGATAGCCGCGGTCGCAGCGGTCGGTGAGCTTGCGCATGGCCTGCACCCATTTCTCCGGCCAAGTTTCCATGCGGCCGCCGGTTTCCATGAGCCCCATGTTCATGAAAGTCCAGGTGAACCGGAATTCGTTCTCGTTATCCGGATACTCCGCCATGATACCGACGCTGTCGTTGTTAAGCAGGAAGGTCTTTCTCCCCTCGAACCCGAGGGTCGGCAGCGCCCAGATGCAGTTGCGCACCTGCTCGTCCCAATGCCCGACGCCCACGTCAATGGTGTTGCGGTAGGTGTCGGCATGCTGGCCGATGAAGGGATTGCCCAGCCCGGTGGCCACGCAGGTCATGAAGATGCCATCCGGCGGCAGGTGCTTTCGGATGGTCTCAAAGAAGCGAGTCCGCACTTGCACCGAGGTCAAACTGGGATTCTGCAGCCGACCATGCCGGTCTTCAACAATCTGGCTCCAGAAGTCCATTTTGCAGGCGTCCATGCCCCATTCGCCGAGGATCACCGATAGGGTGCGGTCGAGGAAGGCCAGGGCATCCGGATTGCTGTAATCGAGAAAGGCATTCTGGCCACCAATCAGGTAGAGTGAACCGTCGGCATTGCGCAGGAACCAGTCCGGATGGTCGGTATACAATTGCGACGGCACGCGCGCGGTCGGCGACCACCAGAGGCCGGGGCGAAGGCCAAGGCTTCGGAGTTCATCGGTGTAGCCGCGAATCCCGCACGGCCACTTATCGGCTGTAACAAACTGGTTGGGATCGGGATAAAAGCGGTCGAGGAAGGTCGTGTCGATATCCCCTGCCAGATAGCCCGCATCCATCAGGAACCACTTAAGATTCGGAAAGTTCTTCGCGATGAAGCGCGCCGTCGGCAAAAGCGACTGCTCACTCTGGTCGGCGAAGACACCATAGTTCCAAGTGCAGTGGAACGCCTCGCGCAGGATCGGCGTTTTCGGTCCTCGGAAGGTGAAGCGCGTGGTCAGGAAGTTGATGAAGTCCGCAAAGGCCTCTTCCGTCGCCAGGTTGCCGGTGATCTGAATGAACACGCCGTCCAATTCCAAGATCCCACCCGCCGGCACTTCGAAGCCGGCGGTCTGGCCGGGGTCGTGCTGGATGGCGAACTCCTCGAAGATGCTGTGGTTGACCATGCCACCCTTGCGTAGTTCGAACGTCGTATAGTTCAACGCCTGCGAGGCGGCGGCAAAGACAATGCCCTGCTTACCCTGAATGTCCTTGATAAAAAATGCCGGAAAGGCCTGATCCTGTCCCCGTCCGAGGCGCACCGTTTCAGTCGGCAGCATCCGGAAGTAGGGATACTCCATCTGGCAGTGTGGATAATGCTCGGTGCGGACATGGTCGGTGTGGCAGCAACGCAGGTCCCAGCCCAGCCAGCTCCCCTTGCCGTGCAGCACGGCTGCGGACTCCGCGAATTGCCCAGTGGCGGCCGCGTTGATCCAGAGGGGTTTATTGGACGAGTTCGCCAGCCGGTGTTGCAGGACAACGGCGCGCAAGCCGCTCACGGGTGTTGCCGTGGTGCGCACCGTTAGGCCACTCCCGGCGTCAGCCTCGGCACTCACCACACCATCCGCCTCGGTCGCCGCCCCATAACGGACCATGACGTCTTTCCCCGCCATGGTCAGGCGAAGCCCAAAATCCTTCACCCCCATATTTGCGTCGGCATCGACGAAACACAGGCCATTTTCATTCATTGTCACGTTTTCATTTTTCATTTTTCTCAGATTTTCTTGATCAGGCTCTCGACTTCGGTTGCCATTTGGAGTCCAATATTGGCCTGAACCCCGTCCAGGCTTTGGACGATTCTCAGCACTCGGGCAGACCCTTGGGTGAGCTGAACCCGCAGCGTTGCGGACTCAGGATGCCACTGCCAAGCCACTGGACGACGGACCGGATACGCGGCATCGATCTCAAGCGGTTGGCCGCGAAATTGTGGCAACGAGAGAGCGATCGAGCCTGTTTCGTCACCCATGTTCCAGAGTGAAAGATACGAACGGCTCCCCGCCGTGGTGCCGTAGGCCAGCCAGGCATCGGGATACTCGGGCATCCCCAACGGCCAGAAGGGAACACCCTCACGAATATCATTTCGAATCGTCTTGTAGGACACGATTGCCTCCGCCATCAGGGCGCGGCGGGAATCGGATAATTCCGCCAAATGCCCACTCACAAACATGCGAAGCAACATGGCGTTGACCATATTGACGGCTACCGCCTCGTCGTCATCATGGCGCAAGGGATAGGCCCAAGCCCCACACTGTTCCGGGGCGATGGCCGAGGCGACGGCCGCCGCGATGTAGGCCGTTTTACGATAGTCGGTCTGATCGCTGATCGACTGCACGCTGTGCCGACTGAGGAGATCGTAGGTCATGCGCATACCGCCGCTGCCGCAGTTTTCGATCACCAGCTCCGGGTAGCGCTCAAAGACCCGATCCAGCCAGGCGAGGTAGGCGCGGTTGTGCCTGAGAAGTCCATCGCCAAAACTGTCGGCATGCGACTCCGTGCCCAGCCCGGCACTCGTGTTATAATCCATCTTGATGTAGCCGATGCCATACTCGCCCACCAGGCGATCGATCACCTCATCGGCAAAGCGAATCACTCCGGGATGACGAAAATCGAGATGATAACGGTGGTCCGTCACCACTCGGCGGCCGTGCCGGACAAAGAACCAGTCATCGGGCAGCGTCGCGGCCAGCGGACAATTGATGCCCATGACTTCGAGTTCCAGCCAGAGACCGGGAACCATTCCGTGCGCGCGGATCATCGCAATCGGCTCCTGGATGCCACCGGGATACCGGGCAGCGGAGGGCCGCCACTCCCCGACATTGTCATGCCAGCTCCCCTCGGCATACCAACCGCAATCAATGCAGAATACCTCGCAGCCGATTTCCGCCGCCAACGGAATCATCGGGCGGAGGTTCTCCATGGAAGGATTGCCCCAAAGACAAAAATAGTCATTGAAGATCACCGGCAGTTTCTCGTTGTCGGGGCTTGGACGGCGGATTGTCCGACGGTATCGCGTCAGGGCTTGGATGGCTGTTTCAACGGTTCCCGTGACCACGCCGACGGCCGCCGTCACTGAGGCAAACCGTTCGCCGGGCGCCAACTGCTTGAACCAGTGGTTTTCGTTTTCCGTTGGACCGCTCAGGCGCAGGGCAACATCGTAGCCGTAAGTGCCCAGTTCCCAGTGCCAGGACCCACTGTGCTCGATCTGCCATGCGAGTGCTGTGCCGCGCTTGGCATCGGCAAGCACAGCCAACGGCAGGGTGCCATTGCAAGGCCACGTGCCCGTCTGCTGAAAGCTGATGCGCTGGGTGGATTCGGACATGGGGGCCCAGCCAAGATCAAAGAGGCTCTTCTCCTTCCAGCGAATCTCATTGCCCCAACTGTTGTAGGGAATCCACAGCCTGAGCCCCTGCCCAAAATCCCCCTCGGTGACCCGGCCTAACCCGGTGAGTGCAAATGACGACACATAGGTCAGCCCCACCGGCTTATCGCTCCGGTTGAGCAGCTCCGTCCAGACCCGCACCAGCGGCGCGCCATCGTGGAATTGGAAATGGCTGACCACTTCCAATCCCTCTCCAACCTGCAGGATTTCCAACTTGCGCCCTACTGGTGTGCGGTGGTCCCGATGGCTTCGATAGCGCAGCGCGGAGCCCGGGTGACAGCCGATGTAATGCGCCCCCTTCGGAGCGCTTCCGCCCGCGATGCCCGTGCCGCGAACCTCAACCAACGGGAAGCAGTGATAAAGCTTCTCCGGCACATCCAGCGGTGTGCCCTCCGGCGCGAACTGCAGCAGCCGCACCGGTGCATCCGCCGGGGTTTCCAGGACAAGCTGAATACCATTTTCATGGATGGCAATTGTTGGCATTTTGCTGGTCTTCAGTTTTATGATTCTAAATAACGCACTATTTTGTCTTGCCCGTAGTTTGACGCTCGTAGAGTTTGGCAACCTGCTCAGGCGAGAGTGTTTTATCGAAGACCATCGCCGTGGAGAATTTGGAGATTTTTTGCGGATCTTCATCTCCTGTGGGATACCCGCCGCCAAGGGTGAATTGCTTTGTTTTAGCATTGAAGTCGTCAAAATTGGCATCACTCGGAAAACCATCCGCGACATGTGCTATTTCTTCGCCATCGCGATAAAAATACACGCCATCCCCGACTGTGGCGACCACGGTGTAAAAATGCCATTCGTTGGGAATGGTAAAATCCTTTGGGGATTTGACAGTAACCACTGATTCGGAGTCGTCCGATTTTTTGAAGCGCAGATCAGCCTGCATCTGGTTGAGCATGCCGGGCCAGTTGCCCGAGACCTGCATGGAACAAGAGTATATTCCTGCATATTGCTCTGGGAGCTCTTCCGCCGGATTCAGCCAAAAGGCATAGGTGAGCCCGCCATTCCCGGGAGTTATAGTGATTTCCTCAAAAGGAAATTTGGCGGAGTAGCAAAGGCTCGCCGGTTTTTCGGCGACCGCGACGGTCTTGGAAATCGACTTGCCACCGGGAAGGGGCAATTGCTGGACACTCACATTCACCTCATGCTCCAGCTTTCGAGCCTTTAACATCTCTCCTAAACTTCCGGTATTTTGGATGGAATTCGACTCATCGGCGAGCAGCTCGATGACGGGGGCAGGGAGTTCCTCTGCAAACGAGGCCTGAAACGGCGACATCGTGCAAACGAGGCCCAACAAGCAGGCGAATCCCAATTTTGAACTCGCAACGGCATGGAACGTTGAGTGATGTTTCTGGGGGAAGGGGGTGTGGATTTTCATTTTTTTATGGTTTTTGGTTTTTATGGTTTATGGTTTTTATTTGGTCTGATACCCAGAGGTTCGCCTCGGCTTTGCTTGGTGCTCTTCTGGATTCATATTCTTTTATGTTCTTTCTTCGCGAAACCAAGTCGAGAGGTCGACCTTGATGTCGCGATTCCTGCATTTGCCGATAAACTCGACCAGCGCCACCGCGCTCTACCAATTCCTCCAAGGCTGTGTTCCAGCACTCGTATCCGGCACCGAACCACGACGCTCCATCCATGGGAAATCCCACATGGAGATCGCCCCGGCGCAGAAATGTCGAATGTCTTGTTCATCAATATAAAGTTTCCGATGGATCGCCGGGCGTCTTCCCTAACCAGCCTGGCCTTGCAAGCAGTTCGCGTCTGGTTGAAATGGTGATGCCCGGAGTGATTGCCAATCTTTGGAGAGGCCAAGACTGAAAAGTATTCCCGAACGGATCAAGACAATAATTCAATTGTTCTATTTTAGCTTCCCGGCAGTCCCTCCACCAATCCTTAGGCTTTGCTGGCGGAGGCCCGGAGTAGCCGTCGGGGGCGACGATTTTCAGACTCTGCGTGCCGCAGTCGATGCCGAGGGTGATCACAGGAATTCGTTCAGGATGTTTTCGAGATATTCCTGTCCACCGCTCTCCAGTGTGGGAGCTGGCTGCGAGAGGGCGATTTTTTCGAGTTCGGCGAACGATGCCTTGCCTGCGAGGATTTTCTTTCCGAGATCGGAGTTCCACGAGGCGTAGCGGTTTTTTACGAATTCCTCGATGCGTCCGTCGGCCCGGATGGCAGCGGCGATCTTGAGTCCGCGTGCGAAGGTGTCCATGCCGCCGATGTGGGCGTGGAAGAGGTCGACGGGGTGATGGGATTCGCGGCGGCGCTTGGCGTCAAAATTGAGACCACCCTCCTTGAAGCCGCCCATGCCGAGCACGACGAGCGTGACTTCGGCGGCGAGGTAGATATTGGTCGGGAACTGGTCGGTATCCCAGCCGATGAGTTCGTCGCCTCGGTTGGCGTCGATCGAGCCGAGGCGGCCAGCATTCGCGGCAACGGTCAGTTCGTGGCGCATAGTGTGGCCGGCAAGCGTGGCGTGGTTGGTTTCGATGTTGAGTTCGAATTCGTCGAAGAGGCCGTATTCGCGCAGGAAGTTGAAACAGGCTGCGGAGTCCGAGTCGTATTGATGGGTCGAGGGTTCGCGGGGTTTCGGCTCGATCCAGAATTTGCCGGTGAAGCCGATTTCCTTTTTCCAAGCGACCGCCATGTGCAGGAAGGCGGCGAGTTGGTCGAGCTCATGCTTCATGTCGGTGTTCCAGAGCGAGGAATAACCTTCACGGCCGCCCCAGAAGACATAGCCGCCGCCGCCAAGTTCCTTGGTGACGGAGATGGCTTTTTTGACTTGGGCTGCGGCGTGGGCGAAGACGGGCAGGCTCGGCGTGGTGGCTCCACCTTGAGCGAAGCGTGGATGCGCAAACAGGCAGGCCGTGCCCCAGAGGAGCTTCTTGCCTGTGCGCTGCTGCTCCTCGGCAAGGGTTCCGGCTACGGCATCCAACGCGGCATGAGACTCTGCGAGCGTGTCGCACTCGGGCGCGACATCGCGGTCGTGGAAGCAGTAGAAATCGATGTCGATTTTTTCGAGGAATTCAAAAAACACACGCACACGCTTCTGGGCGTTTGCCACAGAGTTCGATCCATCGTCCCACGGCATGAGGGCCGTGCCGCCGCCGAAGGGATCGGCGAGAGGATTGCGCATGACATGCCAATAGGCTGCGGCAAAGCGCAGGTGCTCGCGCATGGACTTGCCCTCGACGAGTTCGTCGGGGTTGTAGTGTTTGAAGGCGAGGGGATTTTTCGACTTGGGGCCTTCGTAGGAGATTTTTGGGACTTCAGGAAGTATGGCATAGGTATTGTTTTGTAGGTTTGGGATGCGAAAGAACGGAGTAAGAACCGGCTGAAAAATCAATTGGGAACCGTAGCTTTTGCTGAAGCGGAAACCAGACCTGTCGCGGAGAAGGCTGTGTTTTGTTCGCTCATTTTTTGAAGTTTGAGGCGGCACTGATGTTTTGAAGGTTATGCGTTCGGGCGTTCGGCGCTCACCGAGCGGTTCATGAGCCAGCGGTAGACCCACAGGAGCGTGAAGCCTGCAGTGGTTGCAATGATGCCCATGATATAACCGATGCTGTAATTGTGGTGGCACCAGAAGATGATCCAGCCAGCTGCGGCACCGAAGACGGCGTTCCAGGCGTTGCGAATCGCGGAGTTGCTCGAAGTGATCGATCCAACATCCTTTTCAGGAGCTTTTTTGTAAACCATGATATCAACGGCGCCATACAGCGGTGCGACCACTGTCGCCACGAGCGAGAGGGCAATGAGCCCGGCCTTGTCTCCCACATTCATCGCCATGACGAAACAGGCGATCTGGCCGATGAAAAATATAGTGGCCACCTTAATGGCACCCCACCGGTCGATCAGCCATCCGGTCGGGTAGGCCAGCGCGATGTTGAGAAGCCCCGCCCAGGAGAGTGCCTCGAAGATTTCCTGACGCTCGAGTCCTAGGGTTTCCTTGGCCCAGAACCAGAGCCAAGCGTTTTGCATGACGAAGTAGCCGTTGACCAAGGCCACCCCCGCCATGAGCACGAAGATTCGCTTGTCCGCTGCGGCAACTTTGAAGGTGGACCAGAGTTTGAACGACTCCTTGGCAGGGTGGAAAATCGGCGGTTCCTTGATCCAATAGGCCGCGATCGTGGTAATGGCCATGATAGCCCCCGCCAGCACGAAGGGAACCCACTCCGCGATGCCGAGCAGCGGCCCCACGGCCCGCATGGCCACAAATCCCACGATGCCGCCGGCAATCGTAAAAACTGAATTCGCCTGGGCCAGGAGCGGCCGAGGCACGCAGTCGATACTGAGCAACGGAAATGTCGAGGACTTCAAATCCATGGCCAATATTTTTACAATCCAAAAAATAACGATGAGCCAGAGATAGGCCGGGTCATCAATGAATGGAAAAATAACTGTCGATAGGATAATCGGCGGAGCTGAAGCAAAAAGATACGGCTTACGGCGACCGAGCTTGGAAACCGTATGGTCGCTCATCCAACTGAAAAGCATAACCAGAAAACTTAAAAGAATGCCATTGGCGGAGTTGATCGTGGCCTGGATGTTTTCGCGAAGCCCGAGTTCCAGCATCCGCAACGCAATGAGCGGGCCTGTGATCGTAAAAGCAATACCCCAACTGATATTGCAGAGACCGATCAATGTGATATTGCGCACCATGAGCTTCCGGTCCGCATAGTAAGCGACCAACTCTGGGGCTTGGGCCGGAATCGAATCGGCAGCGTTTGAGGGAGGTAGAGAGGAGTGATTTTGCATTTAATTTTATGTGGAAATACTTATTTAATAAATGGAAAGGTTGGGTTCTGCTCCAGCCGCAGGGTTTGTTTTGGGTGGAGGATTTCGATGGTCGTTATTGGGATCATGAATGGTGAAGGAGTGGAGACGTGCTGGTTTTGGCTTCGCGGGCTTCGATCAATCGCGCGGGAATGGCTCGCGCAGAGGCCGATTGGCATTTGAGGGGAGCCGCTCGCCAGGTTTCCATTGCGAAAGAATTTCACGCCTCAATTGAGCGTGGATTTTTTCGTGAAGACGGCTTTTCATTTGTCCAACAATTCATAAATTGATTTACTTGCTGATGGCGACACTTTTTTCTCCAAGCACACCTGATGAAATCCAAACCCACCTACCACTGCGCCGACATCTTCGGCGGCGAAATTCAGAAACCTTAACTCCACTGCGCTTATGAAAATGATCGATACAGACATCCATAATGGCTTCCCCTCGACTGATTGCGTAGGGAAACGCCTGCCCCGAGCGTTTCAGGAATCCTGCTACACGTTCCCAGGATTTTTTGGACTGGGCAATCCCGCCGGGGTTCTCCGCGCCGATGCGAGCGGGCCGAATGGCGAACAACCTGGGACGAGCCTTGAGCAAATGCAGAAGCAACATTTGGATGCCTTTGAGATCGAGGCCGGGATTCTTGTCCCCGATTATTCGCTGAGCATCTGTATTCATCCCCATGCCGACTTTGCGCAGGCGTATGCGCGGGCCTATAACGAGGCCATGATCGAGGAATGGCTGACGAGGGATGACCGGCTTTTTGGGTCGCTTCTCGTCGCTCCGCAGGAACCAGCGAAGGCGGCGGCGATGATCCGGGAATTCGGAGCCAACAAGCGATTCGTTTCCGTGATCATGGCCAGTGCCACCCGCATCCCGCTCGGGCAGCGATTTTTTTGGCCGATCTACGAAGCGGCCGAGGAAATGGGAATGCCGGTCAGTGTCCACCCCGGAACGGAAGGGCGAGGGACGGCCAACGGCTTCATCGCCGGGCCGCCCTCATCTTATCTGGAGTGGCACACGAATCTTCCGCAAAATTACATGGGGCAGGTCGTGAGCCTCGTCCTCGAGGGCGTGTTCCAGAAATTCCCAAAACTCCGATTTGTTGCCATCGAGGGTGGCTTGGCCTGGGTCCCCGGCGTGCTTTGGAGATTGGACAAGAATTGGAAAGCCCTCCGCTCGCTCGTGCCATGGGTGGATCGTTTGCCTAGCGAGATCCTCGTTGATCATGTGAGATTCACCAGCCAGCCGATTGAGGAGCCGAAAAAGAAAGAGCATCTCGTGCAGCTTCTCGAGATGATCTGTGCAGAGCGCACGCTAATGTTTTCGTCCGATTATCCGCATTGGGACAACGACGGCCCCACGGCGGTCTTCCGAAATCTGCCGGAGGAGTTGAAGGCGCGGATCTTCCGCGAGAATGCACTGGAAACCTTTCCTCGACTGCGGGAGGCATTGGTTCCATGAACCGGCATGCGGTCTGTCCCGCAATGGAGATTCCGGTGGGCGGAAGGAAAATCGTGGAGTTGGCCGGGAAGTCGGTTGGGATTTTCAATGTCCACTCAAAGTTCCACGCCGTGCTCAATCTTTGTCCGCACCAACGGGCACCCCTCTGCGAAGGGAAGATCACCGGAACAACCACACCGGGGTGCGTGGGGGACTACCAATGGGAACGCGATGGTGAGGTTCTGCGCTGTCCTTGGCATGGTTGGGAGTTCGATGTCACAACGGGTCAAAGCGTGTTCGATCCCGAGATGGTGCGCACCCGCATCTATCGCGCCGAACTTGGCCCCGAATTGTCGGCGGAGGTTTCGACCTTTCGCACGGAGATTGAGGCCGACTGGGTGGTTGTTTATTTATGAAAATGATCAATCAGACGGAAACACAAGACAGGGCTTATTGCGTGCAAGTGCTGCGGCGGATCGCCGACCCGGTGCTCCAGGCATTGGCCGCAAACCAACTGAAAATGAAGCTCCCGGTCGGTCTCCCCGAGCGTCAATCATTCGCGCCGCTGGAAGCGTTCGGGAGATTGATCGCGGGCATGGCGCCGTGGTTGGAATTGGGGCCTGGGGACGATGAGGAGGGTCGATTGCGGGCGGATTATATTCGTCTTACGGTTCAAGGTTTGAGTCACGCCGTGAATCCGGAGGCACCGGATTTTATGAACTTCGATCAAGGAGAAGGCGGGCAGCCCGAGCAGGGTGGGCAACCATTGGTGGACACGGCCTATCTTGCCCAAGCCCTTCTGCGTGCGCCCGTTCAACTCTGGCAGAATCTGGATGCGAAAACGCAGACTCATGTCATCGCTGCATTGAAGGCTACACGGGTATTCAAGCCGTGGGACAACAACTGGCTGCTCTTCAGCGCGACGATCGAGGCTTCTTTGTGGAAGCTCACCGGCGAATGCCGCATCGAGCCGATTGAATATGCCGTAAAGAAGCACCTGGAATGGTATAAAGGTGATGGCATCTATGGCGATGGTCCAGATTTCCATTGGGACTATTACAATAGTTATGTCATCCATCCGATACTGCTCGATGTGCTCACAGTCTGCGTTGCCGAGGGGCACCCTCTCGCTGAGCACTATCCCATTATTCTGCGCCGCGCCCAACGCTATGCGGCGATCCTTGAACGATTGATATCGCCCGAAGGAACGTATCCGGTCATGGGCCGATCGAGTGCCTACAGGTTTGCGGCGTTTCAGAACCTTGCGCTCATGGCCCTCTTGGAGCAACTGCCCGCTGGACTCGAGCCAACGGCCGTGCGGGCCGGTCTGACTGCGGTGATCCGCCGCTCCATTGAGACACCCGGCACCTTTGATGGTGAGGGCTGGCTGCGCCAGGGCGCGGTCGGTCATCAGCCCGGCATCGTAGAATGGTATTCCTCGACTGGCAGCCTGTATATCTGCTCCGCTGGACTGCTCCACTTGGGACTGTCCACGGATCACCCGTTTTGGACTGGCCCCGAGCTTCCTTGGACGCAGAAAAAAATCTGGTCCGGCGCGGATGTCCCGCCCGACCACGCTCTCACATGAAAAATTTCCATCCACACACAACAAAAACCAAAATGAAACCCATGAAAAACACACGGCTCCATTCCTTGAGTCCGTCCATTTCACTAAGAGTCTGAACAAGAAAATCTACTATCCAGCTGTGGCCGGACGCCTTCAATCACTGGTCTTCCTGACATGCGATTGTGTTACGCAAAACTCCCCACCGCCTGTTTTCCGTAAAGTCAGAAACATTTTGGGAGAAAGCCTCCATACTGCATGCAGAGGCACACCGACCGTTGGAAAAAATGATACCGGACCGCTATTCCCGTCATTATGCGGATGTGGCCGCTTTGGCTCAAACCGAAAGCACAAACAGCGCCCTGCATCGGGATGACCTGCGTGCCCGCGTTATCGCTCACAAGCAGGTGTTTTATCCGGCCGTATGGGCTCACACAGAAACAGCAGTTCCAGGGACTTTTTGTCTTATGCCGCAAAAGGAGCGCTCCGAAATTCTGGCCCGCGATTACGCCCAAATGCGAGATATGTTTTTCTGTGAACCGCCACCTTGGAATGAAATTCTCGATGGCCTCAAAGCTCTTGAAATGCGGATCAACGCACCTTCAAGCTTCAAGTGAAATTGTTTGCTTTTTCGCGCGCTTTCCAAGTTCAACCGGCGTGGTAAATCGTGACAGCGATTGTTCCATTTTATGCCTTTCTGTTCCTGCCTCGTGAGTGCAACGTTTACGGAGGATTCAATGTGGCTGCGAATCCCCGGCCTTTTTCCGTGAGGCGGTATTTTTGCAGGCGGCTGTTGGGTTTGTCGGGAATGGTGCGTTCTATGAAGGCTGCTTCTAGGGCAGGCTTGAGGTAGCGAGCTTCAAAGTTTTCACGTCCTCGCAAGGCTAGTGCAAATTGAATTTCTTGCCGGGACATTTCTTTCCGGACGATGCCAAGAAGGCGCTTCACCTCTTCGCTGACTTGCCCTGTGACTTGCCCTGTGGCATCGAACCGTGGTTGGGATTTTGTAACCGAATCCCCAGCGGCCGGTGGGCGAGGAAACTCGGTGATGAAGACGCTTGCGATTTCAGAGAAGCGGGCGTGGGGGGCTTTTTCAATAATCAGAGGGATGCCACGACCCCAGGCTTCGATGAGGTGGATTCGGCGGAGCAGGTCGGCGATAAGCGGATTGCGGCGGCGGAAGACTTTGGCGGTTTTGAGTGTGCGCAGCGTGACTCCTTCCATGAGCCTGCCGGGATTCCTCACCTCGACTCGGTCGTGGAAAATGGCGATGCGGACTTCGTCGGGATCCCGGTAGTCGCGGTGGCAAAAAGCGTTGATGATGGCTTCGCGGAAGGCTTCGCGGTCAATCTCGGGGACATCGAGTCGGGCCAGGCCATCGAGTTTCATTCCGATCCGGATGTTCTTGAGAATGTATTTTTCGGCTTCCTCGATAAGGGTGAGGATATCGCCGTTGAAATCGTGCTGGTCGATAATGGTCGCTGAGGTGCAAGTGGCGAAAACAGCGCAGCGGAGTGCAAGTGCGGGCGGCATTGCAAAGAAAACGCGGGCGGCGTTGAGGTAGTGGCCATCGACATGAAGGCCGAGGCTCTTGAGGGCGTTTGGGGGGGGGTCCAAGGGAGTCCAGCCTTGCGGACATAGGCACGGACCTTTGCGGCATCTGGCTTGAAGGAGGCTTCTGTGATTGACTCCGAATCCCAACTGCGGTGGCTGCGATTTTTGCGAAGGATGATGGACTCGATTTCCTTGGCTGAAAGTTGGCGATCTTCGGTAAATTTGCGCGTGTGGTTCTGATCTGATGCGTGAAGCCAAGACAGCGCATCCTTTTCATCAGCTCTCCCTCAATGTGTGTTGTAAAAAGAAGCCCTGCGTCTGCTTGCAGTTGTTTTCTTTGATGGAAATCCGTCGTCGCCATCTATAGTTTGCCTGCAATGAACCGTCGGGGGAGCCTCACCAAGCAAGAACCAGCGGCCAATCGCGATGCGTGGGGGCGCTGGCTTTGGCCGGCCTTGATTGTTTCGATTCTGCTGCACCTTCTCTTCTGGAATTGGTCGCGGCATTTTCCGGTGGATCGCATGAGCGAGGAGTTTTACGAAAAAATCGTCCCGCGCACTTTTCAGGTTGAAAGGGTAGAAATCGATCCGCGTCTCTTGGAGCCTGAGCGGGAGGAGAACACCAAGACTCGTGTGTCGCCTATTTCCATTCCTCTGCCTGAGGAAAGCTTCTCGTTTGAGAAAAGTGTGTCCCAAGCGCCGGATGCCAAAAATCCACCACGTTTGGACACGGCTATCCTCAATGAGAAGCCGGTCATCGGTGATCCTGTGACTCCCGCAATGGCGATGCCCAGCTCCCTTCCGATGGCGGCGGATGCGCCGATGGAGGACATGCTCAAGGAAATGCCCGCGCTGAAAAGCGATCCCCTGGCAGCCCTCCCTCAGCCGGTTGCCACAGCCGAAGCGGGACAGAGCCAGCCTGCGCAGCCCGCGGACGGGCGCGGATTCACAGATCTTGACGAGCTTCTCGCCCGCACCGGTCCCCTTACGCCCGAGACCGCGCCCATCCTGCTGCCGGGTGATTTGCTTTTTGAATACGACG
>Ga0209297_1000785_pt1 | contig 19504 bp, 10 predicted proteins | sample S_130805_MF_Meta_FD_187322 | JGI IMG/M metagenome (GOLD analysis project Ga0209297, IMG submission 187322) | Freshwater microbial communities from Lake Simoncouche, Canada to study carbon cycling - S_130805_MF_MetaG (SPAdes) (version 2) | ecosystem: Environmental > Aquatic > Freshwater > Lake ...
GAATGAATATCTGGTATTGTAAACATATTAAGTTCTCATAATGTAAATGTAATTGTAACGTACCCGCCTGTGGGTACAGTTATTGATATAGGCACGCCATACACCGGTAACGGTGTAGTTGATAATGTTGGCGATATTGCAGTTGCATTACCTCCGTACCCTCCTGTAATCGCTACTCCAAACACATTAGTAGACGGCCCAGTATTAAACGTATCAGCGTTAGTGCTACCATACGCATACGTAGGACTATTTGAATACGAATACGGATACGTAGGAGTGTTAGTAGACTTGTATGTACCTAATTGAGTAAACGCAGTTGATCCAATGTGGTATGAGTTTACTACATTTTGCATTACATCAAAAGCAGAATATGTAGTTGGGGTATTATAAGTTGATATATTTTGAGTATTGTATGTTCCTGTACCAAATGACGACCCGTACCCAATCATTTCAGCACTATAGTTATATCCATAAACTGTAGAGCTTGCAGGCTTTGCTGTATATCTAGGTTCTGTATATGAGGTAGAGGTTTGTACATAGGAACCAGAGTTTGACGACGGAACATCGGACGCTATATACAAATAATTATAGGTTAGTGAAAAATTATATGCGGTAGTGAATTGAGTTACAGTTGCAGTATTTGTTGTATAAGGTGAACCTTTTGAATAAGTAAGAAAATATGTCCCATAGGTATAGATAATATATCCAAGACGAGCACCAGAAGCGGCTGCATTATAATTTTGATTTGAGCTATTATATGTTGCTGCAGTATTACCTGGACTAAATGCGATTGCAACATAATATTGATATGTAATAGCAGTATACCATATGTTGTATCCTGCTGCATTCGGAGTTCCGGCGTTAACTGGTCCTTGAACGCTATTAACGTAGTTACCTGGAGTAAAACTTGTCTCATTTACAGTCGAACCGTAAATATTTGCAACTTTTTGATTAGTAGTGCCAGTGTCTACCCCACCGCTAGATGCAGGAACATAATTTGACGGATTGTATACATCACTGCCTGTAACGGTATTATATTCAGCATTTCCTCCAATTGTATTATAATTTGCAGTACCTGAAACATATGTTCCTGCACCACCTTTCCCACTTACATATATATGCTGTTTACCATACCGTGGATTATAATTTCCGGTTGCATTAAATGTAACCGGAGTAGTATCGGCAGGGGTTAGTTCTTTTATTACTCTACTAAAAAATTTACCAATCATTATTTAACTCCGTACATTGCTAAACTTCCAACAAACGTTGCTCCACCGTCAATTGTAAAAAATGTCCAAACATCAAATCCACCAGTACCAATTGCAGTTAACGTTGCAGGTGGTATAGTTCCATTTGGCCATTTAACACTTCCGGCAACTCCTGCACGTTGCCATGCCAAACTTGCAATTGCTACATTGTTTTTAACAATAACATTTATTGAAAATATGTTTGTACTTATCATAGTACTCGGGGTTCCAGTAAAATTAAATACCTTTGCTTGACTAGCAGTAGTGTCGCAGGTTATAATTATGGTAGTATTAGTAATTGTAGATAAATCAATTGTAGTAGTTGCAGTAGTGCTAGATATGGTGGTAGTTTGTTCAATAATGCCAGTTGCTTTAACATATCCATTTACTTGTAATTTATTTACACCGTCATCAACTCCAGTACCTAATAATACATTACCGCCATATTGTGCAAGTTTTACTAAACCAGTATCAAGAACTTCTATACTTGGAATACCAGATACGTCATTAGCGGAAAATATAGTTCCGGTAAAACTATTAGTAACTGAAAGTAATTGCCCAGTTGATCCAGTAAAAGACAATGAACCAGCATTAAGCATAGTAGCAGTTATTGTTTTGGAAGCATCTGGACTAGTATAAGTTACCGGAGCTGCAACATTTAAGCTACTATCACTTTGCCCTAATGTTAATGTTTTACCAGTTAATGCTCTAATTTTACCATTTTGTTCAAATATAATATCAACAGACGTTGTACCGTCACCAATGTAAACATTCGATGCGGTGTTCCCAAGTGATAATTGTCCAGTATCGCTTAATGATATAGTAGCAACTGATACATTTGATGCGTTTTTAAAATCTATTAATCCGCTTGCAGGCGTTATTATTACATCTTTAGCCATTAAAGTCTCCCGCCTAATCTAATTTTGTTTTGTAAAAAGCTATTTTCTGTTGATACTGCATCTAATAATTGGCTTGGTCCCTGGTTTATAATCCCAGCAATTGCAGGATTTGCATACGGAGTATCTAAGGATATTTGAAGTGGTTTAACCCAATATCCAACACCCGGTGTATTTATATTAGCAGTAGTATCTGTTACACCAACATTTACCCATCGTGGAAATGACACTGCCGCTAATGTTAATTCAGCTTTTTCATAAGTAGTAGAATTAGCAGTGCTAAATTGCACATAGCTACCTCCTCCGGATAATGCACTACTAAATTCGCCGCCTGCATTTCCTAGTTGATTTGGATTAGTTCCTGACTGTGTAGTTCTTGCACATAACCATGGTTTATCACTTCCACTATTCCAGTTTGATTGTAATTTAATAGAACATGTTGCTCGTAACGTTACATTTGGTGGAATATATACACCTTGGAACCAACCTCGACCCCACTCTGTAAAGTCTTGTGCAATAACTACATGCCATGCATTTTCAGTTAAATCCCACCATCTTTCAGTTCCGTATGCAAGTTGTCGTACTCTATCATATTCAAAATCATCTTCAATCATAGTAACTATTTGATTACCTTGAGTACCTCTATCTAGTTGTGTATGATAATAACCACGTTGTAGGGTACTAGGAGTAGCGTTGAACACATTAGGAGCTCCACTGCATGATCGTAACTTTGAATATAGTAATGTAGCTTGAGTTCTTTCAGTTTGTGGACCATACCAATAACCGGTAATTTTCCACTTATAAAACGGTGTTTGTTGTGATGCAATAAACTGTATTTCACTACACGCATCTATAATAATGTGATGCATTCCACAGTTACTGTCAGCTGCAAGAGTTCTGCAGCCCCATGGGGTTCTCGATGTGTAGTTATATGCTAATTCTCCATACTCACTAGACCATTCGGATCTAAATGACCATGCGTTACTACCGGCAGAAATACAATTATACGCAGCATTACCATTATCATACCACCCAAATAATATATTACAGTTAAATGGCCCAATTGACGAACAACATCTAAGTTGCCCATATCTATTATTCCAATTCCACAAACCGCCTAGGTCTCTAGTAGAATTACTAGCAGTCATTGCAATACCTTCTGTCCAACATTGTTGACCAAATGCAGGCACGGTATTAGTTAATGTCACTGGTAACGAATTTGTGCTATGATATCCTTTAAGAACGACCCCGCCTTCTGATTGCCCTTGAGAACTTCCTACGTATCTAAAAAATACATCTTTTACTATTAATTTTCTATCATAATTGTTGTCAGCATATTCAACATAAACTCCATAATAATCTGAATTCGGAGTAACTGGCTCGACAATTATATCTCTAGTTAATCTTGTAACTAATGCACCAACAACTACATTATAGCTAATTGCTGCAGATAGATTAATAGTTGTACCGGAAACTGAAGATACTGTTCTAACATACGTAGAATAAGCATCCCATGAAAAATCAGAAGTCCCGCCACATTCACTTCTGGCTTCAATCCAAATTTCGTCGCCTGCTGCAAACATATTAGCATTTGCGACTACAATTGAAGTAGCAGTCGATGCAGCTGCAGCAGTTGCTACTGTGGCAACTTTTCGAACTTTATTTCCAGAAGTATGGATTTTATCTGAGCCAGTTTCGTAAACGATTTGGCCAGCAACTGCACCACTAGAAATCGCACTATCACAAGTAATGATGTTAGTAGAATAATCGATAGCAGTTATTGTTTTAACGTTTCTATCAGCACCTGTTCCAAAAATAATTTTTTGATTAACTCTAAAAACTTTAGCATTTGCTACAGTAATCGTTGAGCCTGATGCTTGTGTAATTGCAGATTCTGGACCAACGAATTGTCTAAAATAAACAGTCGTACCTGAAATATCGTGAATCCAAAAACCTTCATCTCGTAACGTAGTTGCTCCCGCAACAGTTGCTTGTGCAGTAGTATTATCATATATTGCAAACCATTCACCGACTGCAAAGTTTGTTACACTAGTAAATGAAAAACTAGTCGATCTTTCATTTGCAGTAGCTGATAAAGTAGTAGTTGGCATACCATCAGAACCTTCCATGATAAGATTAGCACCAGTGTCTGCTACGCTGTATAATAATCTAGATGATGCGGCGGCTCCTTTAAATTGAAGTTTATGCCCTGCTCTAGCATGGAATGTACCACCGGTTCTGATTTGAAGTCTACCATTCATTCTAAGAACATTAGTTGCACTAGCTGCTGCAGTTTGTAATATTCCGTAAATATTACTTTCAGCAAATCCATTAGTCACAGGAGTAGCTACGTTATAGATAACAGTGTGCCCGGTTGATATTGTAAAAGAATCTCCGTCAACTGGAACAACACCGCCTGTCCATGTTGTAGTAGCGTTAAAATTACCCGATTGGGCTGATGTTATTGTAGCCATTTATTATTACCTGTTGATATGCAGATTCTTCATGCGGAATTGAAATTTCTAATTCAATTATTGAATCTTCTTGTTTAATATGATTAATTGTTACACCGTTTTCTGCTAATGCAGTAAGATCGGACGTATTGATTGTTATTTTACTTAACATTACATCTCCTTTTGTATATTTATGTTAGATACCAAACCGGCCTCTTAACGCATTAAAGTTTTGTAATACTTCAGCGGCTGATAATGCTCTGTTATACATTTTCACGTTTGATATGGAACATTTTGGGTAGAACATATAGATCTCGTTTCTTAATGTAGTATTTCCCATTCCACCAAGATACAATACATCAGTAGTTACATTTGGATTTGTTAATGCAGTAGTTGTACCTGTTCCAAAATTAACACCATTAACATATGGAGTAAATACATTACCGTTTTTAGTAACGACTACTTGATACCAATTCCCTTGATTGATTTGTGCACCAGAAGTTCCAAGCGTCCAAGATGCTACCGTTGGTTCTGTTGGACCTGTATTCATATGAGCATAAACTAAGTTTGAACTAGAATAATAAAATCCAGCATGCCATCCTCGATAAAGCATTAAATTACTTACAGATTCATACTGATCAAAACCAGACGGATTTATATCATTAATCTTAAACCAAATTTCCCAAGTATGATTTCCATATACAAAATTTCCATAAGTTAATCCGCCAGTGGCTGTAACATTCATAGCTGGTCCAAATCTAGTAGTTGCACTACGAGTAAACGTGACACTTTTATCATCAAATGAAGCATATTGGTTATGATACAGGTTCATAGCATAATTACCAACAGAGTCTTTAAAGGGCATTACATAATTAGAATCATCTAATTCAAGTTTTACTCCCCAAAAATCTAAAACGTAATCGTTTACATTATTATCTAAAATGTCAAAAAACGATTTAGATGTTGTAGTTGTAGTATTAGAAAATGAAACTCTAACCCATTTACCAGTTACTAATTGTGATGAATAATCTAATGCTGGGTTAGTATCAGATAGCCCGCACCATATTTGATTACTATCTGAAAATGTTCCGCTAATTTTTCTAACCCAAAAACTTACAGTATAAAGTTCACTAGTGCTTGCTGGAGTAAACGCTGTAAAATATAACCTAATTAAACTTTGTCCAGTTGTTTTGCAAGTAACTCGAACTGCGTTATTACTGCCATCTGGAGCATCGATACCTGTGGTAATTGTCGTATTTGTAGAAAATATATTCCCCCAAGTTGATGCGTTATAAATTGGATCCTGAATTAAATTTCCAGTACCAAAACTTGTAACGCCTGCAGTTTTACTAAAACGTTTTGAATTAGCAAAGTCTAAGTTTAACAGTAAACTTGAATCAACTACACTATTTGGTTTATATGCTACACTCATAATCCGTATCTCCCTCTCAAAGCATTAAAGTTTTGTAATACCTCTGCTGCGGATAATGCTAATTTATATACTTTAGCTACTGCAATCTTTCCAGGGAAGTTAAGGGTCGATGTTGGAGTTGATCCTAGCATACCGATATTTAATGGGGCAGTAGTATTTGTAATTCCGCCTGTTGCTGTAACAGAACCTAAAGCTGATCCATTACGATATAATATTAGATTATATCCATCAAAAGTTGCTACTATATGATGCCAATTATTTAACGTTATAGAAGAATCTAGATAAGAATAATAATAATTACCAGTTCCAGCATTCCATCTTTCTACAGCAAATGATGTTTCTGTTGTTGCACTACCATGGAAAAATAAATTATATCCATCTCTTCCAGATCCAGGATTACTTTCTCTACAAATAATACCAAGCCACGCATTTGCGCCTAGATTTGCAGTTGGATAAACCCACGCTTCTAATGTAAATGGTTGCAATCCTAAAAATTGAAAATCGGTATTTGAAGTTGCAGTAACATAATTAGAACTACCATTAAAACTAAATGTAGTATCACTAGCATAAGTTAAACTAGCTGCTGTAAATGTATTAGTTAATTTAGAACTCGTAGTTGACGGATTAAATGGAGTTGCTACTGATCCTCTTTCTAATTGAAATCCGCAATATTGTACTGTGATACCGCCAGTAAGTTGATTACTATGAACCAAAAACATTCGCAATCCAACTCCTGCGGTAATAGTACCAGACACTACAAATCGTTTCCAATTTGAAGTCATTGTTGGGTTCCAATCTCCAGATATAATAGTGGTAGAATTGTATGCATCACTGTCGTTAGTTAATCTCCAAATTTGACTATTCCCAAAACTACTAGATGTACTTCCTCCGGTTAATCTTGCGTAATAAGAAAATGTATATCTACCTGTTACCGGAACAGCATTTGAATCTATTGAAAAGTATTGATATCCTGTAGTACCGGTGTAATATTGTAACACACCTGGCGCATTTGCTGGATTAACTACTCCAGTTACATAAGTATATGTTGCACCTAAATCGTTTTTTTGTGCCGCTAAAGGAAAACTACTTCCATTCCAACCAGCATATGGATATGGCATATAATTAGTCTGCGTTTCGTATGGATTAGCCAAATTTAAAATAGCTTGAGTATTAGACCGAGTACCATTGACAAACGGAGTTCTAAATCCATTTACTTCTAATTGTGGGTTTCTATATAAGATAAATCCACTATCTGCAAGTTTTCCGCTACCGCAAGCACCTGGATACATTAAACCAGATATCACAGGAGTAGTTGAGTTTGCAGGAACTGTTGTTGTCATATTTGCAGTTTTCCAAACTCCAACAATACTAGGCGTTAGATCAGTAACAGATGCTCCTGCTATGTAAGTATATGGGGAACCTGCTGAAGTTTCATAACACTCCATATTTGCTATATAATTGTTAACTGGGTAATTTACACAAGTTGGTGAAATATAGTAATCAACGGAAAACGTTACTTGTTGTCCGGGAGATGGTAAAATTTGGCTGCCTTTATAATGGCATCCAAGAACGCCTAACGTATAAGAATACACAATGTCAGACGGATTAACTGTATAATCACCAAATGTTCCGGAATATATCCGCTGTAGCTGTCCATTTCCATTATTAGGAAATGTAACATAACCAGATGCATCCGGAGTCGGAACGGGGGTATTGTTTACAATAGGTTGACCTTTAAATGACTTTTTAGTATTTCCCATATCATAATGCAATATTAAGCCATTAGTAACGATAGCAGGTGCATGAGTTATTGCCATATTACCATTTTCCTATTGGGCAAGATTTTACTTTAAGTGTTAAAAGTATAGCAATTGAACAATTACATTCGGAACACATTGGTATAAAATGCTCATTAGAGTCTACTCGTTCACATTTACTACAGAAACTATTTCTTTTCTGGATTTCTTCTTCTGAACAATTTAAGTCTAATTCTTTAATCTCGTTTATAACTTCATCCATAATTAAAATTCCACAATTAATTTTTCAACATCTTTACGTTCTGCAAATACAGTATAGAAACAGTTGATATTATCTCCACCTACAATTACTGTATTATCTACAATATCTTCAACCCATAAATCTTGTGATTTACCAATAGCAGTTAAGTTTACTGTAATAGTATCTTCATGGACCAATTCAGTCCAATAATCTGGTAATTCTATAACATTAGAATCTTTTAATCTACCACGAACATATACACCATTTTCTGGTCCCTCTAAACTACCATAACGTAGTTTCATATCTGGTTTAGTTGGATGGTCAATTACGAATGATTTAGTAGTAGCAGCAAATGAACCGTTTACTTGAAGTTTGTAACCGCTGTCTGTCGCAGTACCAATTGCAACGTTACCATTGCCGAAAATTGTCATTCTACGTGTTGATGCAGTATCAAATCCAATTTGGTATGAACCGGTTCCGCTAGATATGAATACCCCTGCATTAGCAGTATCTTTGTTTAGTGAAATGCTTGCACCAGTAGTTACACTATAAAATCCCATTGCAGCACTATTACCAAACACATATCCTTGATTAGTCTGAGGTCCTAAATATATAGCAGTCTCAGATGTACCGCTTTGAAATCTAACCCCAGTTGTAACAACATCAAGTTTATAACCTGGTGTAGTTGTACCGATACCAACATTACCACTAGAATCAATACGCATACGTTCAGCAATCGATTGCGGTGAAGTATTTGTTTGGCCAGTACCCCAAGCTATACCGCCTGTATTTCCGTTACCGTTAAATTGCTGCCAAGCCATCCAAGTCCAGTCAATTTTTTGCTGCAATCGCGTACCAACTGTAGTCCAGTCTGTGCCAGCTGCATCTCTAAAATGTGAGATATCAAGTAGACCACTGTTACCAGAATATGTACTAAAAAATCTTGCGGATATTTCTTGACTACCTAATGTGCCACCTAATGCTGGATTATTTGCTTGAAATCCAATATTACTCGTCCATCTATTTTCAGCAGAAGTCCAATATAATGTTTTATCAGCAGCAGCTTTAATTGTAATACCTGCACCGTTTGCAGTTACGTCACTATTTCCAGTAGTTGTAATATTAGTAACTGTACCTGCAGTTGGCGTAGTTCCACCGGTTACGGTGTACGTAATACTAGTTGAACTAACAATAGTAGCAACGGCAATAGAAGTTGGTGATCCGCCGTATAACGTTCCAGTTCCTGCGGTTGCAGAAATTGATGAACCTGGAATTAATCCAGAAGTAGTTGTCATATTTGTGATAGTAGCAGTCCATGGTCCAGTTCCGGTAATAGAACCAACTGTACCAGTAGTACTTATTGTTCCTGATGTAACTGCACCAAGTTCAATATTTTTATCATCAATTGATAATGTTGTTGAATTAATGCTAGTTGTAGTACCATTAACTGTTAAGTTTCCAGAAATAACGGTATCACCGGTAACGGTTAACGTTCCGGTAACAGTTGGACTAACAGACAACACAGCAGACCCGGTACCAGTAGTAATAGTTGCTCCGCCTACTATCCAACTACATGCACCAGTTGATGAAACATAATACTGGCTTTGCGGAATATTTACCTGTCCTGGTAACCATTTAAACGAACTGTCGTCACCATTTCTTGCAGCAATACATATCCATCCTGGACCCGGAACCCAAGTTGAGTTTTGATAACTTACGACTCTAAACTTTGTTTGGTCCGATGTTGATGACTGGCCTTCAGTAATTTGATAATAAAGTGCTTCCCATGCAAGTAACGGAATACCATTAGATGTACAAGTGGTTGTAGTGGTAACATTGCTTGGATTATAATATACAACTGTTCCCGAAATTGGACAACTTATTTCAAAATATCCAGAAGAACTTTCTTCTGACATTTCAACCGGAATAGCAATAACCCTATTTGACCACAAAATATTAGTAGTTGTAGTTGTAACAGTACCGCCACCTTGTAACGCATATTGTGCAGTAAGATTTTTCCAATCAACTACTAAACTGCCACTAGCTGTAGCAAACGATGTTGCACGCAAGGTACCAGTACTCGGAGTATATGTTAATTTTGATAATGACGTTTTAACCAATGCACCGTTAGTTGGATCTGTAAACAACGGATAACACGACGAAGTAGTTGCATTATCATCAGTAAGAGATAATGCATCTTGAAATGCCATTTTGCCTAAATCAGAATTTGTTGGTATTTGATTGGGCTTAGTGCCAAGCAAATTTAACAATTTAGACATTATTCACCTGCCCATTTTCTATGTGGAGTAGTTGGGGCATCTATAAGTGGTAACGCTGCTTCTTGTTCTGCAGTTAATTCTGCTTTTGCATTTGCATGCCATCCATCGATTGGTAACATTTCTGGATATTGTAATCCATCTTCTGAAAGCAACGTTTCTCCAGTTGGTTTGTAAATTAAACCAATAACGTCTAAAATGATATTTGGTACAAACTGTGTATCACTTTTAGTACCATAAACAGGTTGAATTGATCCTAATCCTAAGTTAATAAATGTTTCTTCTAACTCAGCTTGATCAGTAAATTTTAAATAATAATTTTTCATGTTGTATTCCTTTAAAGTGTAATTGTTTGTAGTTCAGTGTTACTTAGCCGTTTTGGAAAGTAGGCAATTTTTGCAATTTGTCCATTTAGCACACCGTAACTAGTTGTTGAATAACCAATTGTTAATTTATGAACAACAGGCGGAATTTGTCCAGCACTATCAGTAACTATATCGTAGTTATTTAACGAATGTGCAAAATTATCAGTTTTATAACCATACGCAGTTTTATTTACTGAAGTTAGTGATATCGTACCGGAATACATATCTGCATTTGTTATACCACCTGGGCTATGTGTTCCGCATGTTACAGAATTTATGCTAGTCTGAAGTAATTGATAATGATTGTAGTTCCAGTCATCTAAATAATTTAGTTCAGTAATAGTTGGGTAATTTGCAGTTGCAGTAATAGCGTATGGACGACTAAATGACGTTACAATAGTTCCTTCAGATTGTTTATACCAGCTAGAAAAGTTAGTACCTGATATTAATGGTTGATCTGCGATACGAGTAACTGACGTAGTTGCAAATACTGTATCAGCAACTCTTGACGAAGTGCCAGTTGATACATTTGGAATATAACTTGATGCACGATATGAATTTTCTTCAAATTGCGCACCCCATGCATACACATAATCAGATGTAGTATTACTTGTTCCTTGGTCTCTTACATATATTCTGCATGCAACACTAGTTGATGCATTACCGGCTAATGATGTACTAAGCCTAACCCAACCGTTAACAGATGGGATTGCAGAATATGCAAAACAACCGGTAGAATCTATAACTGTATTAGTATCAAAATTATACGTTAGTACTGATTGGGTAAATGGAGATCCATTATATAAATCTAAAGTAACGACAGGCACACTGCCTCTTTTTACATAAGCTGACCAAGTATTTGAAGTACGATTTGCAGTTACAGTTATGGCTTGATGTATAAACCCAGTATTTAAAGTACTAGCTAAAGTAGTTTGTATTTTATCAGCAGTTTGAGAGCCATCAGGTGATATAATTTGATTTGCAGTTACTGAGACATTAGATCCGCCTGTAGTCCATGCACCGTTAGAGAAATCTTCACTATACGTAGCTGAATTTGTACTAGCCGCTTCTATTAATATTCTAGAACCTAACCCTAAATTATTGGGATTATAATCGTACCGTGCTACTCCAGATGCAGCAGTTGTCATATATCCATTTGACCCAAAATATGTTGCGGTAGAAGTTCTTGCTGAAAATGGCAGATAATTTGGTATATAACTAGTTGCAAATGAATTAACTTCTACTTGAGCACCCCAAACGTAAATACCAGATATGTTATCGCCGGTATAAGTATTAACTAAATCTTTAATTAATACAATCTGCATAGTATTAGTAGTATTCACTGCTGCTTTAGTAGTAGTAATTGAGCATCTATACCACCCATTTCCTACTGGTGTAATAGTTGATGTTGGTGCAGTATAATCTGCACTTGCTGCATCTGCATTTAATATAGTACCTGTTTGTAAGTCAAATCTTACACCAGTTGAAGCACTAACAAAATTGCTCATTTCTATTTCAAATTGAGGTCTAGAAGATGCTACTAATTTAGCATACACTGACGCAGTAACAGTTTCGTTTGATCCGGATCTAGTAAGGTAAATAAAATGACCAACTGACGCAGTGCTATTTTCAACTAACATATCAGCTGTCCAAAATCCATCAGGCGCTAATGCAACATTAGAAATAACTCGCGAGTTAGCAGTAGTCCATGCATTAAAATCTTCACTTATAGTTACTACATTAGTACGCTGTTCTTCAACTAATAGTCCAAGAGATTCACCGGTAACCGGATTATGATCAAAACGAGGAATGCTGCTTGCAGCTATTTTTAAAATACCATCAGAATCATAATATGATCCTATAGATGCTCTAGTAAACGTAATCCTAGGATCAAGCATTTTAGAATTTGCAAAATCTAGGTTTAAAGATGGTTTTATAGATGCACGAGTTATGTCTCCTAAATCAGGGACATAATTTTCAGCATCTTCATATGCCATTGTTCCTAAATCAGCATTTGTTGGTATTTGATTTGGATTTGTTCCTATTAATCCCATATATTTTTCCTTATTGTGTTGTTATAGATTGCAATTCAGCATTTGTTAAGCGTTTTGGGTAATATGCTAGTTTGAGTATGTGTAAGTTTTGATAAGGTCCGATTAACATTCTACTCATACCTTGTCCAACTGCAGCAGACGTATCAGTTTCAGTTGTGCTACCAGAAACTGAAAGTGCAATATCATTAGTTGCGTATGCAAGTGCGCATGATATTACAGTTTGTGATGTAACAGCAGTTCCATTTAAATCCCATTGAGAAACACTGTTATTATATCCGTACGAATCAATAACTGCACCGCCGCTACCGCTCACATATCTTAATGAAATAAGTGTAATTGTACCGCCTGCACCCGTATCTACCCATGCCATAGTCGGAACCGATACTGCAGTAGTAGTTGACATTAATCTTGAAGTTGCATGCAATGTGCCTTCATCTTGTCTGTACCAATTTAAAAAGTTAGTGCCTGTCATTGCAGCAAATTCACCAATTCTAGTATTCTGTGAAGAAGTGCAAATATCAGCAGATCGGTTAACAGTACTAGAAGCAGTCTTAATATACGAAGATGCCGAGGATCCGGATTCTACTTGTGCTCCCCAGATAAACAATCCAGAACCAACGGTTCCAATATAATTGTTTAATCCGCCGCCGGCGTTATCCCAATTTAAATAATAAAAATTACCATTTGTATTAGTTTTTGTAAATGTTGCACAGCATCTATACCATCCATTGCCAACTGCGGTCATAGTTGCCTGTGATGCACCTTGGAATATTGTACCTGCAACTAAATCAAATACAATATATGCTTCGGCATTTGCAGTTACTGAAATACAAGTTCGTTCGCCTGCCTTTGCATAAATGCTCGAAGTATATACAGCTCCAACTGATACAGTTCCAATTGATTGTACAATTAAATGCTGAATAGCTGATCCAGTAACAGTTTCGGTCATTTTATCAGCAGTAGTAGTACCGTCCGGCGCTACTGTTGCATTTGCTGTAAAACTAACTGCGCTAGTTGCCCAGTATGAAGTATTATCAAATTGTTCACTATAATAAAATAAGTTAGCAGATGAAGTTTCTAGCAATAACTTTGGAGCTAATTTTAAATTAGCTGGATTATATGTATACCGTGCAGCATTTGCTGATGCATATTTAATTAACCCGGTTGAATCATAATATGACCCAAAAGTTGCGCGAGATGTAAATGTTTCAGATGACGGAATATAACTTGACATAAATGGAAATGCTTCAAGTTGCGCACCCCATATGTATATACCACTTGTTCCGTTGCCGGTACCTTGCATTCTACCAATTTGAATTTGATTGTTAGTCATATCAAAACCACTAGAAAATGTTCTAGTTATATAGCACCGATACCACCCATTTCCTACCGGAACTACACCGTAATCGTCTGGAGATCCGGCAACATTTGATTTTCCTCCGGTAGATAAATTAGCTTTAAATTGAATATCACTTGCACCATTAGTAAAAATATTAGGATAAGTTTCAGTAAATTCAGCAGCTTTAGCATAATATGATAACGTGTAAGTAGTATTTGCAGATAGTCCGCCATATGATGCTAAGTAGCCGTATGGACTACCACTATTCAATATGATTTTACTAGCAGTAAATGTGCCGTCTGGAGCAACTGCAGCATTTGGTACTATTGTACAGTTTGCTTTGCCCCACACTGTGTTATCAAAAAACGGTTCAGAACATTTTAATAAATTTTGCCGTTGTTCTTCCATTAACAATCCAAGTGATTGTTTAGTAATCGGATCATGATCAAATCTTGGTTGATTAGTTGCTACTACTTCAATTAATCCATCTTGATTATAGCGTGTTGCAATGCTAGCTCTAGCAAATGTAATTCTTTTATCTAATCTTTTAGTATTAGCAAAATTTAATAACAACGATGGTCGAATACTTGCACCAGTATAAGTAAGTCCAGTTGCATCACCTATAAACGCAGCTGCTTTTACTGTCCCAGTTACTTGTAATTTGCTAGTAGTATCATCTGTAGTTGTACCAATTAACACATTTCCACTAGAATTAATTCGCATACGTTCTGTTATAGTAGCCGAGCCATCGGGCGTAGTGCTGAACACCAATCTACTAGGCATATCATTAGTACCAGGTACACCGTCCACTACTGCTTCAATACGTGCGGTGATAATAGTTGCGGTAGGTAAGGTAGACGAGCCATCATGGCCGGAAAATCCAATGTAACCTAAAGAATCTCCATTTTGGACAATCGCAGATGTTGTTGCATCACCCCGACCTTTAAAGAGATTAATTGATGCTCCGGCAGCGTCATTTGAGTAGCGTCGAATATGCTGTTGTGCCGCTGCATCAATACCCCATAATTGTAATCCTGCAACGCCGGCGGCAGTGGAATTGCCAATTAATACGCGACCACTAGAATCGATACGCATACTTTCAGTAGCACCGGCAGATGAACCAAATGCCAGATAATCTGTGCCATATACCCCAGCTTCAATCCATGCTTTTGGAGTAGCAGGATCAAAACTAAACTGAATACGAGCATTACCATTTCCAGTAGTAACATTATTATTTTGGATGTGTAATGCAGTACGAGAATTTATAGTTCCGTTTGATGCCCCAGTAGCAAGAACATGTAGTTTAGATACTGGAGTAGTTGTTCCAATACCAACATTACCAGTTTCAGTAAATCTAGCCGTTCCAGCTACATATAAGTTCCAGTTTTTAGCAACAGTTACTGTGCCAGTTACTGAGATTGCAGTAAATGTTGCAGATGTAGAAGTGTATGTAAACGCAGTAGTTGATGTTACTGTAATTGTTTTACCGCTACCTTGTGCATTAATAATAACCGTTCCGGTTGTACCAGTTACACCAGCTACTGATCCTGCTGCAGTTGTTGTAAATGTAGTTCCGGCAGTACTTGCCGGAGCACCAATATTTGCCCAGGTAGTATTTCCCGGAGTTAAAATAGTAACAGATGCGCCACTGGTTAACGCAGATGCAGATGCAGTTGCAGCAATAGTAACTATTTGGTTACTTGAGTAACCATGTGCTGCACTAGTATTAATTGTAACAGTTGTTGTACTACTAGAAATAGTTGAAATAGTAGCAGCAGTTGTTCCGCCTGATGTTGGAGCAGTTAAATTACTAAAAAAACCATAGTTATTAGTAGCACTTGTTAACGAAGATTCTGATTGATAACCTATCTGATTTGTTACAATTGATCCAGCATTAATAGTATCTTGATTTGCATAAAAATGTCTAAGATTGCTAAGTGTAAATGCTGCAGCCTGTGTAGACGGTTGCGAATGGAACATGTTTGCATTTGAAGTAACATCTGATTGTATTGGAGCATACGATAGCACCCCATAGCTGTTTACTGAACCAGTAATATTTTTGCTAATACGTAGAGTAGTGCCAACCATTGAAGTTGCTCCAATACCAACGTTACCGACTGAGTCAATACACAATCTTTCAGTTGCATTTGTATACATTAATAACGGATACGCACCTTGTGATGCAATAAACGGTGCATTACCGTTAGTTGACCCAACAAGCAACTCAGAAGCCGTGTTAGCACCAAATGCTGCAGCAACATTAAGTTGGCTAGAAACAGTGGTAGATCCAACAACTTGTAATTTAGCAACCGGAACAGAAGTACCTACCCCTAAGCTACCGCCTATATAATTAAGAGCAGTACCGCCCATGTACAAGTTATACTTAGTAGCAACAGTAACGGTTCCGGTTGACATTGTAACTGCAGTAAATGTTGCAGATGGTGCAGTAATTGTAAATGCAGTGGTTGATGTTACTGTAATTGTTTTACCGCTACCTTGGCAGTTAAGTATAACTTGACCAGTTCCTAACCCGGTGCCTGCTACCGCAGTTGTAAACGTTGATCCAACACTATATGATAACCCTGATGTACCTGCTAATGTATTCCAATTTGCTTGTGATGTAGTTCCAACTGAAAAAATAGTAACTGGCACTCCTATAGGAATTGCTACTAAGTCTGGTGAATAAACATACGCAATTGCAACAATAGTAACTACTTGGTTACTTGAGTATCCATGTGCTGCACTTGTAGTAATAGCTGCAGTTGTTCCAGAACAACTAATATTTGATATTGTAGCAGCAGTTGTTCCACCTGATGTTGGAGCATTAATTGCACCATAAAACCCGTAGTTAACGGTTCCGCTTCCTAATGACGAGTCTGCAGAAAACCCATACTGGGCAGTGATTATAGACCCTTGCCCTGGTGGAGCTTGCCCTGCAATATAATGTACATAGTTAGATAACGTAAATGGTGTAGCTGCAGTAAATGCAGATGAGTTAAAACTAAAATGAGTACCGGTAATATTTGACGGTACTGTTACATACGTGCGTATTGCATACTCGTTAGTACCAGTAGTAATTGGTTTATTAACTTGCAGCGCAGAATCACTTCCTGCAGTTGTACCAATCCCAAGTCTACCTGCTACAAAGTTGTCTGCATCACCGCTCATGTACAAGTTCCAACGACCAGTACCGCTTGCTATATTACCAAGAAATGCGTAGTTATTAGTAGCGCCAGTTAATGAACTATCAACCCAAAATCCGTATTGATTAGATGGTGTGGTTCTAGAACCGCCTGTAAGTGTACCTTGCGATGCATAGTATCCTGCAACGGTAGTAAGTCCAAACGCAGCATCTAATGTATTAGTATAAGAACGGAAATATGCAGCAGTGCCAGTTACATCTGATTGGATAGTGCCTTCTGACATTATACCATATGCTGCAGTTCCTCCAGTCATTGACTTAACTATATCTAACGAATACCCAGTATTAGGCAATCCGCCAACTCCTATACTACCTGATCCGTTAATAAACAATCGTGAAACACGTCTATCTGATGTTCTAACACCTGAAGGAGTAGTAGCAAGAAACATTGTTGAACTACCGTCAGTTTCGTGATTAAGAAATATATGTCCAGTTTGAATGCCATTTTCATTTTGGAAGTCAATAAAACTAGTAGAAGTTAGTGCTGCAGTTCCGTAGTTGTTACGTAATGACATCCCGCCAAATGTTCCGCCAGAGCTAGTTACTTTATAATAACCGGCTTTAGTTAAAAGCATAACCTCAATACCGCCTGCAGTCCACATGCGATTAGTAATACCAGAACCAATCTCATGTTGCATCCATGGTGAACCATTTGCATCATTTAATCTGTCAATACTCCAAGAATTTGCAGTACCACCAATCATCCTTAATGAAGTAGATGCAGATGCACCAACTGTTGTGTTACTAATACCTAATATAGTTTCAGCATTTTGAGCTTGATTAACTACTAATCTTGCAGAAGTTGAATACCAACTTGACGGAGTTGTATGGCCAATACCTAAATTTCCGCTACTATCAAGCCGCATTACTTCAGTGACTGCCTGAGGTGATGTTGAGCTGCTACCAGTCCCCCATGCTATACCAGATGAATTTCCGGTACCGTTAAATTGCTGCCATGCTTTCCATGTAAGATCAATTTTATTTTGAATTCTAGTACCAGCTGTTAACCAATCATTTAATGTACCGGTGCCATTTATTCCAATAACACTAGTTGAATCTCTAAAATGCGAAATATCAAGTCCGCCAGTATTTCCGTTATACGTACTATAAAGCCGTGCAGCAATTACCTGATCACCTAATGTCCCAGTAAGGGCAGCATTATTAGCTTGAAATCCAATATTACTTACCCATCTATTTTCAGTAGAAGTCCAAAATAATGTTTTATCAGCAGCAGCCTTAACAGTAATACCTGCACCGTTTGCAGTTGTATCACTTACTGCTGCGCCTGCACTAAATGTAATTGCACCAGCAGTTGCGTGATTAATACTTGCTGTAAATTTTGTAGATGATTGGATTGACAAAACAGTTGCACTTACACCAAACGCGCCTGCACCGGATACATAAGTCAACGGTTGGCCTACACCAATATTAGAAGTTGACCCAGCTGTTAATGTAACAAGCGCAGTTCCTGTTGCTAATGTTGCTTGTAAACCGGTAGTTTGAGTTAATGCACCTAATTCTATATTTTTATCATCAAGTATAATAGTTGTTGAATTAATTGTTGTAGTGGTTCCATTAACTGTTAAATTACCATCAACAATTACATCAGTAAATGTACCGGCTGCAGGAGTAGTTACACCAATAGTCATATTGTCAATTGACCCAGTTGTACCTGAACTTATAGATATAGTTCCGGTAGTAGTATATGATTGGTTGTTGGATCCTGTATTAAAAGTAATTGCATTAGATGCCGATAATGTTGTAAATGCACCAGTGGTTGCAGTAGTTGCACCAACAGTCATATTGTTAATACTACCGGTAGTAGTTGGATTAATTATTAATGAACCTGTACCGGTTGGACTAATAGTAACTGCACCTGTTGAGCTACCGCCTATAGTCACTGTACCAGCACCTGTTGGTTGTAATGCAATAGTTTGCCCAGTTGTTGTAGCAGTTATGTTACCTACTATACTAGTACTTATTGAACTAGTTCCTAATGTTAAAGTACCTGCAGGACTAATAGTAACAGTACTAGTGCCAGTTGGACTAATTGAAGTATTTAAATTAGCACCGTTGACTGTTAACTGTGTAAATGCACCGGATGATGTAGTTGTTGCACCAATTGTGCCGGTAAAGTCTGTTGCGTTAACTTTGCCGCCTACAACTAAATTACTAGCAAATGTACCAGCGCCAGCACTGAAATTGTTGATGCTGTACATTGAAACTGAATGCAGATTGAAAC
>Ga0209297_1000787_pt1 | contig 19486 bp, 18 predicted proteins | sample S_130805_MF_Meta_FD_187322 | JGI IMG/M metagenome (GOLD analysis project Ga0209297, IMG submission 187322) | Freshwater microbial communities from Lake Simoncouche, Canada to study carbon cycling - S_130805_MF_MetaG (SPAdes) (version 2) | ecosystem: Environmental > Aquatic > Freshwater > Lake ...
GCTCGCCTGATGGCTCGCGAACTATTGAAGAAGGTCGGTTAATGAAACTTCTCGGAATTCTGGCATTTGTTGTGGCGCTGCTTCTATCTGTCATGATCCACGAATTTGGCCACTACATCACTGCAAAACGCTTTGATATGAAGGTTACTGAATTCTTCCTAGGCTTTGGAAAGCGCATCTGGTCATTTACTAGAGGTGAGACTGAATTTGGCATTAAGGCAATTCCTGCAGGTGGCTACTGTCGCATTGAAGGCATGACGCCACGGGATGAGATGCCTTTAGGTGAAGAATCTCGAGCATTCTATGGCGCCTCAACTACCCGTAAATTAATTGTGCTGGGAGCAGGATCGACGGCCCACTTCATTATTGGCTTCCTTCTTATCTTCTCTATCTTCTTTGGAGTTGGCGTTAATGCACTTCTGTCTGATGTGACGAAAGTTTCGCCAAATTCTGCAGCAGCAGCGGCTGGGTTCCAGCCGGGGGATAAAATCATCGCCATCGATGGAGTTGACGTCACTGATTGGTATCAGGATTCACAGGCGATTGCAGCATCTCAAGGGAAAGAGCTGACATTCTCAGTTCAGCGTGATGGGCAAGAAATTGCGATTACTGCAGCGCCGACATACCTAGAGTCAGAGAAGCGTTATGTGCTCGGGGTTGTGACAAAAATTGGTATTAAACGTGATGGGCTACTGACTTCGGTGAAAGAGTCAGCTCGCGCAACTGCAGTACTCACTCGTGAATCAGTAAAAGCTTTGATTGCGCTACCGACAAAGGTTCCACAACTCATCCGACAGACCTTTGGTGATGAAAAGCGTGATCCCAATGGACTTGTTGGAATTGTGGGTGCAGCACGTGTTTCAGGAGATGCGGTCAGCAGCAATAAGCTCAATAACACCGAACGCCTTGGAACATTCCTCCTTCTGATTGCAAGTTTGAATATCTTTGTGGGTCTCTTTAATTTGCTTCCACTTCTTCCACTCGATGGTGGACATATGGCAGTTGCCATCGCTGATGAGATTCGTGCCTTCTTTGCTCGTCTTCGTGGAAGGCCACGCCCTGCTGGAATTGATGTGAATGTGCTAACACCGTTGACGATGTCAGTCTTTGCAGTGCTTGCAGTATTGACCGCAATCCTGCTTATTGCAGACATTCTCAACCCCGTCTCGCTCAATCTCTAGAGATAAGGCAGAATACGGTTCATGGTTGATCTCGGAATTCCAAGCGCGCCACCTCCTACCTTGCATCCGCGTCGTAAGACACGACAACTCAAGGTTGGATCCATTGGCGTAGGTTCTGATTCACCGGTCAGCGTTCAGTCGATGTGTACAACGCTGACATCCGATGTCAATGCAACGCTGCAGCAGATTGCAGAACTCACCGCCTCTGGTTGCCAGATTGTGCGCGTTGCAGTTCCATCTCAAGATGATGCAGATGCACTTGCACAGATTGCAAAGAAGTCACAGATTCCTGTCATCGCAGATATCCATTTCCAGCCGAAATATATCTTTGCAGCGATTGATGCTGGGTGCGCCGCAGTGCGTGTGAACCCAGGCAACATCAAGCAATTTGATGACAAGGTCAAAGAAGTTGCAAAAGCTGCAGGAGATGCTGGTATTCCGATTCGTATTGGCGTTAATGCAGGTTCACTTGATCCAAGACTTCTCAAAAAATATGGCAAGGCAACTCCTGAGGCACTTGCAGAGTCTGCGCTCTGGGAAGCATCCCTCTTTGAAGAACACGGCTTTGGCGATATCAAGATTTCTGTCAAGCATCACGATCCTGTCACGATGGTTAATGCATATCGCATCTTGGCCACAAAGTGTGATTACCCGTTGCACCTTGGCGTGACTGAAGCTGGTCCTATCTTCCAAGGAACAATTAAATCTGCAACAGCATTTGGAATTCTTCTAGCAGAAGGTATTGGCGACACGATTCGTGTTTCTCTGTCAGCTCCTCCTGTTGAAGAGGTCAAGGTTGGTATTTCAATTCTTGAATCGCTGAATCTGCGTCAACGCAAACTTGAGATTGTTTCTTGTCCATCATGTGGTCGCGCACAAGTAGATGTCTATACGTTGGCTGAGAAAGTTCAGGCAGGTCTTCAAGGTATGACTGTTCCACTACGCGTTGCGGTCATGGGCTGTGTTGTAAACGGTCCTGGTGAAGCACGTGAGGCAGATCTTGGTGTTGCATCAGGAAATGGCAAGGGGCAAATCTTTGTAAAGGGCGTAGTCATCAAGACAGTGCCAGAGGCACAGATTGTTGAAACTTTAATTGAAGAAGCTATGCGTCTTGCTGAAGAGATGGAAGCCGCAGGTGTTGCATCAGGAGAACCTTCCGTCACAACCTCCTAAAGGTCGGGTAGGGTTCGCATCATGTTGCGAATGTCCACCCTTTTCTTGCGCACGTTGCGCGATGACCCAGCAGATGCTGAAGTACCAAGCCATCGCCTCCTAGTCCGCGCCGGATATATTCGCCGAATTGCCGCAGGTGTCTATTCATGGCTGCCACTAGGTGTGATCACACTTAGAAATATTGAAAACATTGTTCGCGATGAGATGGATAAGGCTGGATTCCAAGAAGTTCACTTCCCAGCACTGCTTCCTAAAGATGCCTATGAAGTAACTGGTCGCTGGAACGATTACGGCCCAGATCTCTTTCGTCTGCAAGATCGTAAGGGCGCAGATTACTTACTAGGCCCAACACATGAAGAGATGTTTACTCTTATGGTGAAGGGTGAATATTCATCCTATAAAGATTTACCCCTTGCTCTCTATCAAATCCAAACAAAGTATCGCGATGAAGCGCGCCCACGTTCTGGAATTATCCGCGGCCGTGAATTTGTGATGAAGGATTCTTATTCATTTGACCTTACCGATGAGGGTCTCGTTGAGTCCTATATGCGTCACCGCGCTGCATATATCAAGACCTTTGACCGCCTTCGTATGAAATACAACATCGTCAGTGCTGTCTCTGGTGCGATGGGTGGATCTGCATCAGAAGAGTTCTTAGCGCCATGCGAGACTGGTGAAGATACATATGTTCTCTGCGAAAAGTGCGGCTATGCCGCAAATGTTGAGGCGATGACGACAGTTGTTGCAGCAAGTGATGCATCAGGTGTTGCAGCCCTTGAAGTCTTTGATTCACCGAATACGCCAACTATCGACACCCTTGTTGAATTACTCAATGCAAAGTTCGGTGGGGGATATGACGGCTCAATGACGCTGAAGAATGTCATGTTGATGGCAGATAAGACTCCTATCTCCGTACTCGTCCCAGGAGATCGAGAAGTAGATCTCAAGCGCTTGCAGGCAAACCTTGCAGGAGTCAATGACATCAGTGTTTTTGAAGAGGCAGATTTTGCAAAGTTTCCAGGACTTGTGAAGGGTTACATCGGACCACAGGATGCGAAGAAGAACGGCATCACTGTCTATGCAGATCCTCGTATTGCACCAGGAACATCATGGGTAACGGGAGCCAATGCTAAAGATAAGCATGCTCGCAATGTTGTCAGCGGTCGCGATTTCACTGTCGATCACTATGTGGAAGCTGCTCAGATTAAGCAAGGTGATGCATGTCCTAAGTGTGCAACACCTGTGATTATTGATCGCGCTATTGAAATCGGTCACATCTTCCAATTAGGTCGCAAGTATGCGGATGCTCTTGGCCTCACAGTTTTAGATCAGAACGGCAAATCACAGGTTGTCACGATGGGCTCTTATGGAATTGGTGTTTCACGCGCAGTAGCTGCAATAGCTGAACAGAGCTATGACGAGATTGGTCTTTCATGGCCGGTTGAAGTCGCACCTGCCAAGGTCCACGTTGTTGCTACTGGAAAAGAAGATATTGTCTTTGAAACAGCAGAGAAGATTTCGACTGAGCTTGAGTCCCGAGGAATTAGCGTGATGATCGATGATCGACGTGGTACTAGCCCAGGAGTTAAGTTTAAGGATGCTGAGCTGATCGGTATTCCTGTCATTGTTGTGGTGGGCAAGGCTCTTGAGCAGGGAAATGTTGAGATCCGTGTTCGCAAGAGTGGAGATAAATCTGAAGTTGCAGTGGCATCAGCAGTGGAACATATTGCTGCACTTCTACCTACCTTGAGCTAATGCTTGAAAATCTCACTGCAGTAAATCTTGCCCTGCTGGGGCTTGCAATGTTTTCATCGGGATTTATCGATGCCATTGCTGGTGGGGGTGGCCTTATTCAGACTCCTGCGATGTTGCTCTCTTTCCCTAATACAAATCCCGTTGAGGTTGTTGCAACCTCTAAGACTGCAGCCTTCTTTGGAACATCTACTGCTGCCATTCAATATCGCAGATTTATTAAGACAGACCCCAAGTTGTTGATTGCGATGGTTATCCCAGCCTTCATCGGCGCTTGTTTTGGTTCCCTTCTCGCCTCTCATATCTCACCAGAGAGCTTTAAGAGCTCTATCTTCTTTATGATGATTGCAATCTTTATCTATACGCTCTTCAAGCCAGATCTTGGCAAGGTGCATGTTGAGAAGCACTCACCAAAAAAGTTGATGGTCATTGGTGCGATAGCAGCCTGTCTTATCGGTTTCTATGATGGTCTGATTGGTCCTGGTACAGGAACAATGTTGATGATTGCACTTGTTGCAATCATGGGCTTTGCCTTTGTGGGGGCATCTGCCATTGCAAAGGTTGTCAATGCAACAACAAATCTAGCTTCCATTATTGTGGTTGGGCTTCGTATCGGAATTATGTGGAAGCTCGGGCTAGTACTTGCAGTGGCAAATCTTGCAGGTGGATATGTGGGATCACATATGGCGATTAAGAAGGGCTCATCCTTTATCCGGATCTTCTATCTGGTTGTGACAGCACTTCTCATTCTGCGACTTGGATACTCGCTCTATATAGAGTAAATTTGCACCTGCACGGCACCAAAAAAAGACAATTGAATAACAATCGAATAGGACGGCACGAAGATGGCTCTTAAAGACCAGATTTCTGAACACATCACTCCAGCGCTACACAAAGCTGGATATTTCCTTGAAGATGTCAATCTTGTTTCCCCAGGACAGCACCGCATCGTCACAGTCATTGTCGATGGCCAGAGCGCACTTAATCTTGATCAAGTCACCGTGGCATCAAAGCTCGTCTCAGAACTTCTCGATGAGGCAACATTTATGGGAGAGACTCCATTTACTCTGGAAGTGACATCTCCTGGAATCGATCGCCCGCTCACACTTCCTCGCCACTTTGCTAAGAATGTTGACCGACTTCTTAAGGTTACTAAGAGCGGTGGCATTGTCGTCACAGGTCGAATTCTCTCCAATACTGAGAGTGATGTGACTTTATCTGTGACTGAGAAGAAGGATGTCAAAGAGGTAGTGATCTCTTTGAGCGATATCAAACGAGCTCAGGTTGAAATTGAATTTAATCGCAAAGAAGGCGACAAGTAATGGGCGTCGATATTCCAGCGCTGGTTCTTCTGACCGATGCAAAGGGCATGCCCCTCGAGCAGTTGATTCAGATGATTGAGGCAGAAATCCTTGCCGCCTATACCGAAACTCCTGAACCAAATCGTTATGCACGCGTTCAACTCGATCGTGAGACTGGCGATATTGCACTCTACGTTCCAACCTTTAATGAACTTGGCGAACGCGTCAGTGAAGATATTCTAGAAGTTGAAGGTTTTGACCGCATGGCAACATCGACTGCGCGCAAAACCATCAAGATGCAGATGCGTGCTACGAATGATGCAGAGATTGTTGGTGAGTTCACAGCATCTGTCGGAGATGTGATTTCAGGAATTATTCAGCAAGGTCGCGATCCCAAGATGATTCACGTCAACCTGGGTCGTATTGAAGGAAAAATTCCACCTCAAGAGCAAGTTCCTGGTGAGGCCTACACGCACGGTGAGCGCATTAAATGTTTCGTTGTTGAAGTAAAACAAGGGTTGAAGGGTCCAGAGATTATGTTGTCTCGAAGCCATCCAGGTCTTGTGAAGCAACTCTTTGCTCTGGAAGTTCCTGAAGTCAAAGATGGAATCGTTGAAATTATGGGCGTCTCACGAGAGGCAGGCCATCGCACAAAGATTGCCGTGAAATCACATCGCGCAGGTGTTTCACCTAAGGGATCTCTCATTGGACCACTGGGTTCACGCTCTCGCGCTGTGATGGATGAACTCAATGGAGAGAAGATTGACATCGTTGATTACGATGAAGATCCAGTTAAATATGTTGCACATGCACTGGCTCCAGCCAAGGTCAGCAGCGTCACCATCGTTGATGAACTCTCTCGTTCGGCAAAAGTAATTGTCCCTGATTACCAACTCTCATTAGCTATCGGTAAAGATGGGCAGAATGCTCGCCTTGCAGCTCGCCTTACAGGCTGGCGTATCGATATCCATCCTGATACCCCAGCACCTACCGCATAACCCCGCATGAAATAGGGAATTCCACCCTGATTCGCTAGACTAGGCACATTACGCAGGCACGCAAGCGCCGCGTTATTAACGAAATGGATGCGAAAGATATGAAACTCAAATGAGCTCGTTTACATCATGAGGTCGAACAACTAGGGCTCGCATCCCACAAGAATTAATGCGGGCCAAGACAGGAGAAATGTGTCAAAGGTCCGCGTACATGAGTTGGCAAAACAACTCGGTATGGAGAGCAAGGAAGTCCTTGCAAAGCTCCAAGAAATGGGCGAATTCGTCCGATCAGCTTCATCCACAGTTGAAGCACCTGTAGTCCGCAAGTTAGTTGCGCTCTATCCAGATGCAAAGCCAGTTTCCGATGCGAAGCCAGTTAAGAAGGCCGCTGCAAAGAAGACTGCTGCCTCAAAGAAGACTGCCGAAGTAAATCCAGAGTTAGCTGCAGAACTTGCAGCAGAACTCGGAGTTGATCTTGCAGCGCTGAAGGCATCACGCGATGCTGAAAAGGTTGCACAGGAAGAAGCGAAAGCTGCAGCAAGTGAAGCAGCAGCAACTCCTGCACCAACAACGCCAACAACTCCAGCGGCGCCTCGTCCTGGAAATAATCCTTTCTCAACAGGCAGTGCGGTTCCACGTCCACCGCGTCCTGGAAATAATCCTTTCTCAACAGGTGGCGCAGTTCCTCGCCCACCACAACGACCACAAGGAACGGGAGCACCTCGTCCGGGAATGGCAGGAGCGCGTCCAGGTTCTGTGCGTCCAGGTTTTGCAGCGCGTCCTGGTGCACCACGACCTGCAGGTGCTGGAACTGGAACAGGTAATTACCCACCACGAACAGGTGGAGCACCAACATCATCAGGACCATATCGCTCACAAGGTGCAGCAGGTGGTGCGCCAGGTGGTGCAGCAGGTGGTCCACAACGTCCAGGCGGCGGCGGTCCTAATCGCGGTCCAGGTCGTGGCGGTACTGCAGGTGCATTTGGAAAGAATGCAAGTAAATCTTCAAAGCGTAAGCAGAAGTCACGTAAGGCGCTGCGCGAAGAGTTCGACAATATGCAGGCACCACAACTTGGTGGCGCAGTTATTCCTCACGGTGATGGCAAGACAAAGATTCGTATGCGTCGTGGATCATCGCTTGCAGACTTTGCCGAGAAGATCGGTGCAGATCCAGCAGCGTTGGTTTCAGCGCTATTCCACCTTGGTGAGATGGTTACTGCAACACAATCTGTCGATGCAGATACATTTGAAATTCTAGGAGCGCAGCTCAAGTATCAGATTGAGATTGTTTCTCCAGAAGATGAAGACCGCGAGCTATTGCAGGACTTCGATATCGACTTAGCTCAAGAGCTAGAAGATATGAATCCTGATGATCTTGTGGCACGCCCACCAGTAGTTACTGTCATGGGACACGTTGACCACGGTAAGACTTCTCTTCTTGATGCAATTCGCAAGACTGAAGTGATTAAGGGCGAAGCGGGTGGAATTACGCAGCACATCGGTGCTTACCAAATTCACCACAATCATGATGGCGTTAATCGCGCAATCACCTTTATCGATACACCGGGCCACGAAGCCTTTACAGCGATGCGTGCCCGTGGTGCAAAGGTCACAGATATTGCAGTGCTCGTTGTAGCAGCAGACGATGGCATCATGCCTCAGACAATTGAAGCGCTTAACCACGCTCAAGCTGCTGATGTTCCAATCGTTGTTGCAGTGAACAAGATTGATAAGGAAGGCGCGAACCCAGATAAGGTCCGCCAGCAATTAACCGAGTACAACTTGATCGCTGAAGAGTACGGCGGAGACACAATCTTCGTAAACGTCTCTGCAAAGAAGGGTGAAGGAGTCGATGCACTTATCGAATCCATTCTCCTCACAGCAGATGCTGCGATTGATCTTCGCGCAGTCGCTGCCGATGATGCTCGTGGTGTTGCTATTGAAGCTCACCTCGATCGTGGTCGCGGTCCTGTTGCAACAGTTCTTGTTCAGCGCGGAACTTTGAAGGTCGGAGATGCAATTGTCGCCGGCGGTTCATTTGGACGCGTTCGTGCGATGCTCGATGAAGATGGTGCCAGCGTAGAAGAAGCAGGTCCATCACGTCCTGTGCAGGTTCTCGGATTCACCTCTGTTCCAAACGCGGGAGATACATTCCTCGTTGCAGAAGATGACCGCACCGCACGCCAGATTGCTGAGAAGCGTCAGGCAGCAGAACGTAATGCTCAACTTGCTAAGGCACGTAAGAAGGTTTCACTCGAAGACTTTATGGAGCAGTCCAAGGTCTCAACTCTTAACCTCATCCTCAAGGGTGACGTTTCTGGTTCTGTGGAAGCTCTCGAAGATGCACTCATGCAGCTCGATGTCGGAGCAGAAGTTGATCTTCGTGTTATCCACCGCGGCGTAGGCGCAATTACCAAGAGCGATATCACTCTTGCATCTGCATCTACCGCTGTTGTGATCGGCTTTAACGTTAAGCCTGAACCACAGACAGCAATCTTTGCAGATCAAGAAGGCGTTGAAGTTCGCTTCTACTCTGTTATTTATAACGCAATCGAGGAGATTGAGCTCTCCCTTAAGGGTCTGCTCAAGCCAGAGTTCGAAGAAGTTGTATTGGGTAGCGCAGAAGTACGCGATCTCTTCAAATCTTCTAAGGTTGGAACAATTGCAGGTTCAATCGTTACTGAAGGAATCATTCGACGTAATGCAAAGGCGCGCGTCATGCGTGATGGAGCAACAATTGCCGAAGAGGTCACTATCGAATCTCTCAAGCGATTTAAGGATGATGCCACTGAAGTCAAAGAAGGCTTCGAGTGCGGTATCGGCGTCGGTAAGGGTGCTGACCTTCAGGTCGGAGACATCATTCAGGTCTTCGAGATGCGTGAGAAGAAGCGCGCCTAACCATGGGAAATTCACACCGCAGCCACAAGGTTGCAGACCGCATCAAGGTAGTAGTGGCACAGCTGCTTGAGACAAAGATTAAAGATCCGCGTCTTGGCTTTGTCACTGTTACCGATGCGCGCGTTACCGGAGATCTCCAGAACGCTTCCATCTTCTATACCGTTCTGGGTAACGATGAAGAACGCGCTGCAACTGCTGCAGCTCTTGAATCAGCTAAAGGCGTTATTCGTAGCGCTGTAGGTAAAGATTTAGGAACTCGTATTACTCCATCTCTTGAATTTATCCTTGATGGTCTTCCAGAATCTGCCAAAGCGCTCGATACTCTTCTTGAGCGAGTTCACCAACTCGATGCAGAGGTTGCAAAGGCGCGCGAGAATGCAAAGCCAGTTGTTGAAGATGCCTATAAAGTCCCTCGCATAAAAATCGAAGAGTAGTTACTTCATCATGGTCGATGGCTTCCTCGTAGTAGATAAAGCTTGCGGAATGACGAGCCACGATGTTGTTGCAGTGGGACGTAAAGCTCTCGGCACGCGCAAAGTGGGCCATGCCGGCACTCTTGATCCTATGGCAACAGGCATTCTTGTACTGGGCTTTGGCAATGGCACACGCTTACTTCAATACATCACCGATGGTGACAAGTCCTATATTGCAACAGTCGTTCTCGGAGCATCCACTGTGACAGATGATAAAGAGGGCGAAGTGCTTACAAGTACCGATGCCTCGAATGTTGTAGATAGTGAGATTGAAAAGATTCTTAAGGCGATGATCGGAACCATTGCACAGCGTCCATCATCAGTCTCTGCCGTCAAAGTCGGGGGAGAGCGTGCCTATGATCGCGTTCGTGCAGGTGAGACATTTGAACTTGAGGCGCGCAACGTCACCATCACCCAACTCGATGTTCTGGCTATTCGTCACCTTGATGTGACAACCGAAGTCGATATTGAAGTCACATGCTCTGCCGGCACATTTATTCGTGCTATTGCTCGTGACTTAGGTGATGGCCTTGGCGTTGGGGGACACCTGAGCGCTCTGCGCCGCACGCGCGTTGCAGGCTTTAGCGAAAAAGATGCAGTGAGCTTTGAAGACCTCAAGGCTCAGAAATTTACTGCACTCGATATTGCCGATGTTGCTCGCGTGACCTTTACCCCCCGTGAGCTTTCAGCTGATGAAGTGCAAGAACTCTCATTTGGTCGTCCATTATCTGAGAACGGAAATACAGTCATTAATGCTGCAATGTCTCCAGATAATCGTCTGATTGCACTTTTGAAAGATGAAGGCGGCAAGGCAAAACCTATTGCTGTCTTTGCAGCGGCGAACTAGGTAAGGCAAGATTCGAGTATGAGCGAGAGCAGCGTCGTAGTAATCGGCGTCTTTGATGGCGTCCATAAGGGCCACCAACTTCTGCTCAATCACGCCAAAGATATTGCTGATGGCCGTTCCATCGTTGCACTCACCTTTGACCCACATCCCACAACAGTCTTTGCACCTGATAAGGCCCCCACAATGCTCACCACGTTGGCCGATCGCGTGGAGCTTCTCAAGATTCATAACGCAGATCAAGTAGCTGTGATGAAGTTCAATGAGAAGTTTGCTGCGATGTCTGCGCAGGATTTCGTGCAGACTGTTCTGGTTAATCAACTTCATGCGAGCACGGTGATTGTGGGAAAGAACTTCACCTACGGTCATAAAGCTGCTGGCACCGTGGGGAGCCTGATTGCATCAGGATTGACACATAATTTCACGGTGGATGTGCAGGAGTTGAAGGCAGATACTGAAGTTATCTCCTCATCGCGAATCCGTAGATTAGTCATCGAAGGCAAAGTCGAAGAAGCACGCGAGCTTCTTTCTCGCCCCCATCGCCTTGATGGCGTTGTTGTGCACGGTGAAAAGCGTGGACGTGAAATTGGATATCCGACTGCAAACCTGGGAAATATTGAGGGACAGACAATTCCAGCAGATGGTGTCTATGCAGGATGGCTCACAGTTGGAATTAACTTCTGGCCGGCTGCTATTTCAATTGGAACAAATCCAACATTTGAAGGTGCTCGTGGTCGACAAGTTGAGGCATATGCACTCGATCAAGAAGGTCTTGAGCTCTATGACAAGAGCGCTTCGATTGAGTTCGGTTGGTATTTGCGTCCCACACTCAAATTTGATGGCCTTGAACCACTTCTTGAGCAGATGAAGAAAGATTGCGATAAGGCCCGCGAATTAACAGAGAAATAGGCGTATTCCAGCCTCAATTTCACTTATCCACACCCCGCAGGTAAACTTCACCCGTCCAACGAGAAAGTGATTTCCCGTGATTCAAACCGGGAAGCCTCTTGAACAGTACTGATGTACTTAACATGAAAAGGAAATAGATATGTCATTAACACCAGAAGTAAAGAAAGAAATCATTGCGAAGTACGGATCATCAGCTACTGATACAGGAAGCCCTGAAGCTCAGGTCGCTCTTTTGTCACGTCGAATCGAAGACATTACAACTCACCTCAAGACTAACCCGCATGATCACCACAACCGTCGTGGTCTCTTGTTGCTCGTAGGTCAGCGTCGCCGCATTCTTCAGTACCTCGCAAAGACAGATATCAATCGTTATCGCGCAATTATCGAGAAGCTCGGTATTCGCCGCTAATTAAGAATTAATTACCCGCCGGGGGACAATGGTCCTCGGTAGTGGTTTCCAGATGTTTTCATCTGTGAACTTCGATCGAAGATTCATTTGTTTCGCCTTGCGTGTAGTTACCGCTCCAAGCTGTGCAGATGCACCTTGGAATTTGAAACAAAGGAGGACCCATGGAGGGTCAAGACGTTAAGACAGCAGTAGCCGTTATCGATAACGGAAAGTTCGGAAAGCGCGAGATTAAGTTCGAAACAGGACGCCTCGCAAAGCAAGCAGCAGGAGCTGCAGCTGTGTATCTCGATGATCAGACAATGATCTTCTCAGCTACAACAGCATCAAAGACACCTAAGGATCAATTCGACTTCTTCCCACTCACAGTGGATGTTGAAGAGAAGATGTATGCCATTGGCAAGATTCCTGGTTCATTCTTCCGTCGTGAAGGTCGTCCATCAGAAGAGGCAATTCTTACCTGCCGTTTGATCGACCGCCCATTGCGTCCATCATTTATTAAGGGACTTCGCAATGAAGTTCAGATCGTTGTGACAGTAATGGCACTCGATCCAGACCACATGTATGACGTTATTGCTATCAATGCAGCGTCAATGTCTACACAGCTTGCAGGTCTTCCATTCTCAGGTCCTATCGGTGGCGTGCGTGTTGCACTTATCGAAGGTCAGTGGGTTGCATTCCCTAACCATTCACAGGTCGAGAACGCTGTTTTCGATATGGTCGTTGCAGGTCGCGTCACAGCTGACGATGTAGCAATCATGATGGTGGAAGCAGAAGCAACTACTCGCACAATAGGTCTTATTGCAGAAGGCGCTAAGGCACCTACTGAAGAGATTGTTGCGCAGGGACTAGATGCTGCAAAGCCATTTATTCGTATTCTCTGTGAAGCACAGTCAAAGCTTGCAGCAGTTGCTGCAAAGCCAACAGCTGACTTCCCAGTCTTCCTTGATTACCAGGATGATGTCTTCGCTGCAGTTGAAAAGGCTGCGGGGGATAACCTTGCAAAGGCACTCACAATTTCAGGTAAGCAAGAGCGCGAAACAAAGATCGATGAGATCTCTGCTGCAACTAAGGAATCTGTTTCAGCTGCCTTCGAAGGCCGTGAAAAAGAAGTTCCTGCAGCATTCCGTTCACTGACAAAGAAGCTTGTACGCCAGCGCGTACTTCGCGACAAGATTCGTATCGATGGTCGCGGACTCCGCGATATCCGTGCGCTCTCTGCAGAAGTTGAGGTCATTCCTCGCGTTCACGGATCAGCGATCTTTGAACGTGGTGAGACTCAGATTCTTGGAGTAACAACTCTGAATATGCTCAAGATGGAACAGCAGCTCGACACAATGAGCCCTGAGAAGTCAAAGCGTTATATGCACAACTACAACTTCCCACCTTATTCAACAGGTGAAACAGGTCGTGTTGGAACACCAAAGCGTCGCGAAATCGGCCACGGTGCTCTTGCTGAGCGCGCATTAATTCCAGTACTTCCAACTCGTGAAGAGTTCCCTTACGCAATCCGTCAGGTCTCAGAAGCACTTGGTTCCAATGGATCAACATCTATGGGTTCTGTCTGCGCATCAACACTTTCAATGCTTCAAGCAGGTGTGCCTCTAAAGGCTCCTGTTGCAGGTATTGCAATGGGTCTGATCTCAGATACTGTCGATGGAAAGATTGAGTACGTAGCTCTTACAGATATCCTCGGTGCAGAAGATGCATTTGGAGATATGGACTTTAAGGTCGCAGGTACAAAGGACTTCATCACAGCTCTACAGCTGGATACAAAGCTCGATGGAATTCCTGCAACAGTTCTTACTGGAGCACTCCACCAGGCAAAGGAAGCGCGTCTTGCGATTCTTGATGTCATGAACGAAGCGATCGATACACCTGATGAGATGAGCCAATACGCTCCTCGCATCATCTCTGTAAAGATTCCTGTCGATCAAATTGGTGCAGTTATCGGGCCTAAGGGCAAAATCATCAACCAGATTCAAGATGAAACTGGCGCAGATATCTCTATTGAAGATGATGGAACTATCTACATCGGTGCAACCGATGGGCCTTCAGCAGAAGCTGCTCGCGCACAGATCAATGCAATTGCTAACCCACAAATGCCAGAAGTGGGAGAGCGTTACCTCGGAACTGTCGTAAAGCTTGCAACATTCGGTGCATTTGTCTCATTGATGCCAGGTAAAGATGGCTTGCTCCACGTATCTCAGATTCGCAAGATGCATGGTGGAAAGCGCATTGAAAACCTTGAAGAGGTCATGAAGGTTGGCGACAAGATTCAGGTAGAAATCGGCGAGATTGATCCAAAGGGCAAGCTCTCATTGGTTCCAGTTCTCGAAGATGGCTCGACTCCAGCTGCTGAATAAGTAGATGTCAGTCAAACGCTCAGTTCACTCAAGTGGTCTGCGCATTGTTACGGAAGAAGTTCCGTCAGTGCGCAGCGCCGCTGTGGGAATCTGGGTCAATGTAGGTTCACGTGATGAAGCACCGGCAACTGCTGGTGCTTCTCACTTTTTAGAGCACCTTCTCTTTAAAGGAACGACAAGCCGCACAGCTCTCGAGATTTCATCATTGATTGAGTCCGTTGGCGGTGAGATGAATGCATTTACATCCAAGGAATACACCTGCTTCTATGCACGTGTGATTGATACTGATCTTCCAATGGCCATTGATGTGGTCAGCGACCTCATCACTTCTTCCATTGTGACAGCACTCGATGTCGATGCAGAACGTAAGGTTGTTCTTGAGGAGATAGCGATGCGCGATGATGATCCCAGCGACCTTGTGCATGATCTCTTTAGCGATACTTATTATGGAGATACCCAGATTGGTCGCCCGATTCTTGGAACTATTGATTCCATCAAGGGCATGTCTCGCAATACAGTCTTTAATTACTACAAGAAAAAGTACCTGCCGCAGGACCTTGTTGTCGCTGTTGCTGGAAACATAAAGCATAAGAAAGTTGTGGCAATGGTTGAGCAAGCGCTCTCAAGGGATAACTTCCTTGATGTGTTGGCAGCTCCCGTGATCCGTCCTAATATTCCTATTAAGAACACTAAGCAGCAATCAGTGGGACTTCTATATAAGAAGAGCGAACAGGCTCATATGTTCTATGGCATGGAAGGCGTTGCTCGCGCAGATGATCGCCGCTTTGCCATGGGCGTTCTCTCTGCAGCTCTGGGTGGCGGAATGTCATCGCGTCTATTCCAAGAAATTCGTGAAAAGCGTGGCCTTGCATACTCTGTCTATGCCTATGCTCAACAATTTGCAGGCTCTGGAGTTCTTGGCTTCTATGCAGGATGTAATCCAACGAAGGCTATTGAGGTTGTTGAAATCATCCGCAGCGTGCTCTCTGATGTTGCCGATAACGGAATGACACATGAAGAGATTGAGCGTGCCAAGGGCGCAGTGCGAGGATCTCTGGTCTTGAGCCAAGAAGATACCGGCTCACGTATGAGCCGTATCGGCAAGAATGAAATCGTCTATGGCCAGGTAATGGATTTCGATGACATTCTCAAAGCTATCTCTCGCGTGAGCGCGCAAGACATTCGTGAAATTGCCAGCGAGTTCTTGGTCAAAACGCCTACCCTTGCTCTTGTCGGTCCATTTAAGAACGAATCTAAATTTGAGAAGGTGCTTGCGAAATGATCAAAGTAGGCGTACTCGGTGCACGTGGCCGGATGGGTTCTGAAGTTGTGAAGGCTATTACTGAAGCCCCTGACCTTGAACTCGTTGCAGCACTCGATCTTGGAGATTCACTTGATGCTCTGGTTTCAAATGGAGCACAGGTCGTTGTCGACTTCACAACCCCTGATTCAGTGATGGCAAACCTAGAATTTCTTATTGGCAAGAACATCCATGCAGTTATCGGAACTACTGGTTTTGATGATGCGCGCGTTGCAAAGATTAAGTCACTCCTTGCTTCATCAAAGTCTGGCGTTCTGATTGCTCCTAACTTTGCAATTGGAGCAGTCTTGATGATGGAGTTTGCTACAAAGGCTGCAAAGTACTTTGAGTCTGCTGAAATCATTGAGCTGCATCACCCCAATAAGGTCGATGCTCCATCAGGAACAGCAGCTCGTACAGCAGAACTCATGTCGAAATCTCGTAAAGAGGCAGGGCTAGCACCTATGCCTGATGCAACAACATCATCACTGGATGGAGCACGCGGTGCCACTGTGGGAGATATTCCTGTGCACTCAGTGCGTTTGCGCGGACTTGTAGCCCACCAAGAAGTTTTGCTTGGCGGAATTGGTGAAACACTTTCAATTCGTCATGACTCCATCGACAGAGTAGGTTTTATGCCAGGAGTACTTCTTGGCGTTCGTCAGGTTGTTTCTCATCCAGGGCTGACTTTCGGCCTTGAAAACTTTATGTAAGGAGCAGGAAATGGCACTAGCAGATATCACAATGTATGGCGCCGATTGGTGCGGAGATTGCCGTCGCTCAAAGCGCCTACTTGAAGATCTCGATGTTCAGGTCAGCCACATTGATGTTGAGGCAGATGCTTCAGCTGCTGCAAAGGTAGAAGAGATTAATGGGGGAGCGAAATCAATTCCTGTTCTCGTCTTCTCCGATGGAACTCATCTGACTGAACCTTCAGATAATGACTTGAAGGCAAAGCTCACATCCCTTGGAATTATCTAGATTCTATAAATCACAGCTGATGTAATGGCTGCGGAGATAACCACCACGAAGTAAGGCGCTTTGAGGCTCAGTGCGACGAGTGCTACTGCAACTCCTGCAAGACGTTGATCGATGACCCATTTACCCTTCTCAGTAATTGTCTGCACCCCCACAAGCGCGCTTAAGAGTGCGATTGGAATCAAAGTATTGATGCGCAGTGCTCTTGGATTATTCACATACTTTTCAGGGATCGAGTGGCCTAAGTACTTCAACAAAAATGCAATCAGTGATGTGCCTAGAACTCCAAGCCATAGCGCGTTCATGAGCGCACCTTCCAACCGAATACAACTGCAAGGAGTGCGGTTGCGATAATCGGTAAGCCTGCAGAAATGATGGGGCTCAATATGATTGCAAGAAGTACAGCAGTTGCCGCAAGTGTGCGTTCAAACTTTCCGAGCAACCTGGGCCAGACAAGTCCTAGAAATGCAGCCGGAACAGCTGCATCAAGGCCCCATGCAGAAGGATTTCCCATCGCTTGCGCGCCAAGTGCGCCAAGAAGTGTGAAGAAATTCCAGAAGATATAGACGCCAAAGCCTGTGAGCCAGAAACCCTGTTTCATTGCATCGAGGCCGAGATCTTCTTGGCCAATGGCAACGCCTGTTGATTCATCAATCGTTACTTGCGCTGCAATTACCCGTTTAAATCCACGGACTTTAAGAAGCGGTGCCATACGCAATCCATAGAGACCATTTCGAATACCAAGAAGGGATGCAGTTGCAATTCCTGAAATCGCACTGCCACCAGCGCCCATGACACCAACGATTGCAAATTGTGATGCTCCCGAAAAGGTAAGAAGTGAGAGGAGGCAGGTTTGAAGAATCGAGAATCCGGCTGCGATAGAAGCTGCTCCAAAAGCGGTTCCGTAGAGGCCGACGGTGAAGGAGACGCTCAGACTCTGCGTTGCGGTGGCGCGGTTCACTTTGGACACGCGGTTATTGTGCCCTAGATATCCAAAGGGTGGAGGGGGGTTGAAAGATAAGGTGCGCACATGTCTGAGACCGTAATATTTAGAGACGATGTATCTGTCGAACTGATCAAGGCTAGCGCCAGCGATGCTGATGTTATTTGGGCCGCCCGCGTATCAACAGCTGGTGAGCAATCGATGGATGAGATTGGTGAAGACCCAGCACGCTCTGCTGGTCTGATTAATTACCTTGCCCGCGAACGCCATGGCTCACCCTTTGAGCACACCTCGATGACATTTTTTATCTCAGCTCCCATCTTTGTCTTCCGTGAATTTATGCGCCATCGCATCGCTTCCTATAACGAAGAATCTGGTCGCTATCGCGAACTCAAGCCAGTTTTCTATATTCCATCAAAGGAACGTAAGTTGATTCAGGTCGGAAAAACTGGTTCATATACATTTGAGGATGGAACAGTAGAACAATTTGATATCACTGTTGCTGCGATGAAAGAGGCATACCTTGTTGCCTACGATTCATATCAGAAGATGCTTGAGGCAGGTATTGCTCGTGAAGTGGCTCGCGCAGTACTTCCCGTTGCTACCTATTCATCGATGTATGTGACTATGAATGCGCGCGCACTGATGAACTTCCTCTCACTTCGCACAGCGCGCGAAGGTTCACATTTTCCAAGCTATCCACAACGTGAAATTGAGATGGTGGCTGAAAAAATGGAAGCCGAATTTGCGAAATTAATGCCCATTACATACGGGGCATTTGAAAAATCTGGTCGTATCGCGCCTTAAGCGATAAGATGCCCAAATGAGTACGCACGCACCTTTCGGTCGACTTCTCACCGCAATGGTGACCCCCTTCGATAAAGATGGGGCAATTGACTGGGCTGGCGTTGAAAGACTTGCACAACATCTCGTTGATACTGGCCATGACGGTATTGCAGTCAATGGCACAACAGGTGAAGCACCAACAACTAAATCTTCCGAAAAGCTTGAGATCATCAAGGTTGTGAAGAAAGTTGTTGGCTCAAAGATTCAAGTCCTCTCAGGTGCTGGCGATAATGAAACTGCTTACACAGTCGAGCAGGCAAAGCGTTCACAAGATGCTGGAGCAGATGGTCTTCTCGTCGTTACTCCGTATTACAACAAACCTCCTCAAGCGGGCATCGAAGCGCACTTTCGCGCAGTTGCTGCTGTAACTGATTTGCCGATCATGATGTATGACATTCCAGGTCGCACAGGCGTGGAAATTGAATCTGACACCATCGTTAAACTCTTTGAATCCGTGAAAAACATCGTTGCTCTCAAAGATGCCAAGGGCAATATTGCGGCAACCTCTTGGGTAATCAAGCGCTGCGGTATTCCTGTCTACTCAGGTGATGACATCTTGAACTTGCCATTTCTTTCTGTCGGCGCAGTTGGATTTGTCTCCGTCTGTGGCCACACAGTGGGACTTCAACTCAAAGCGATGCTCGATGCGTGGTTTGCAGGAGATGCGGATAAAGCTCTTGAGATTCATCAGCAACTCTTGCCAGTATTTACCGGCACATTCCGCACACAAGGTGCAATTTTGACCAAGGCAGCGATGACTCTCATGGGGCTACCCGGAGGAACAACACGTCTGCCACTCGTTGATGCAACCGAAGCACAGATCGAACAATTACGTAAAGATCTCACTGCCGGTGGCGTCACACTGAAGAATTAACGCACACTCTTTATGACACAACATCCCCATCCCAATCTCGGTACTCCCAGCAAACTTGCTGATGGGGGACTGCGCATAGTCGCACTCGGTGGAATCTCTGAAATCGGTCGCAATATGACTGTCTATGAGACCAATGGCAAGCTACTTATTATCGACTGCGGCGTTCTCTTTCCTGAAGATAATCAACCTGGAATTGATCTGATCCTTCCTGACTTTAGCTATATCCGTGATCGCCTTAATGATGTTG
>Ga0209297_1000792_pt1 | contig 19413 bp, 10 predicted proteins | sample S_130805_MF_Meta_FD_187322 | JGI IMG/M metagenome (GOLD analysis project Ga0209297, IMG submission 187322) | Freshwater microbial communities from Lake Simoncouche, Canada to study carbon cycling - S_130805_MF_MetaG (SPAdes) (version 2) | ecosystem: Environmental > Aquatic > Freshwater > Lake ...
TTATGAAAAATAATGAAATTTTATCTAATGCAATAAATATATATAAATATGAGCAAGATATGTTAGATGAATGTTTATCTTGTAAATCTAAATATTCATAATTCATATTTAAGATGATTCTAACGCTAAAATTCGCTCGCAAATTTCATTTATTTTTGTATTTAATTGTGCTACTACATTAACAAGATTATCAAACTTTGATACAATGTCATTCATAGGAGCAAGTTCATCTTTGGTTGCAAGAACAGCAAGTTCATCTTTGGTTGCAAGAACAGCAAGTTCATCTTTGGTTGCAAGAACAGCAAGTTCATCTTTGGTTGCAAGAACAGCGAGTTCATCTTTGGTTGCAAGGGAAACGAGTTCATCTTTGGTCGCAAGAACCGCGAGCTCATCTTTGGTAGCAAGAACAGCAAGTTCATCTTTGGTCGCAAGGGTAACGAGTTCATCCTTTGTTGCAAGGGAAACGAGTTCATCTTTGGTCGCAAGAACAGAGAGTTCATCCTTTGCAGCAAGGCTTGCTTGTGAAAGGTTTGCTTGTAAATTAAGTAAGCTCTGCGTGAGTTCATCTTTAGTTGCAAGGCTTGTATGAGAATTAAGTAAGCTCTGTGAGAGTTCCTCCTTTGTTGCTAAAGCTTTTAATTGTAATTCTTGTGTTAAAATGGCAAACTCTTTTCTGACATTATGTAATTCATTACCAACATCTGTTTTGAAATTATATAAATCAATATTAGTATCTTGTACTACATTCGTATCTTGCACTATATCAGTAGATTGCGTAGGTATAGGCAGTTGAAGCGGTACAGGCGATTGAGAAGGCGTAGCGTTCTCTATTATTTTCAATCTATTATCAAGTTCATTAAGTTTAGAGTAGACAGGGATAAATGACATTACTAATATTAACTATTCTTAATTATATATAATATTATTATATAAAAAATTATAACACAGTAAAAATATATAAAAAATGATTATATATTCTAATATATAGAATTAAATAGACAAAGAATATGATTATTCCGATTAGATGTTTTACATGTGGGAAAGTTATGGCAGATATATCTGATTTTTACGAAAAAGAAAAGAATAAGATTGATGATACGAACGATGTTGACCCAGTATATAAAAACTTTGAAAAAATACATACCGGACATATTTTGGATATGTTGGGTTTAAAAAGGTACTGTTGCAGACGTAATTTAATTTCAAATATAGATATGATGGACATTATTTAATAATAAATATATTATCTACGAATAAGTATAATATTGTAAATGGATTCATATATTGAAAATTATGAAAATGATATGGTGGAACAACCTATTGAATATCCATCATCAAATACCATACCAAATACTGCAATAACCAAAGAAATCAAGAAGGATGTGAAGGAAACAACGGAAACTGATATAGAAAAATATATTGAAAAACAGATTGAGATTAAATTAAATAGTTTGCTGGAAACATTACCAGACAAAATACCCCCAAATATGAAAATTAAACCGATATATAACTTGACAATTAAAGAACTATATAAAAATACATTACAGACATTAATAGATATTATTAATGATATAGTAGAGGTGTATAGTAAGAAAGATTATATTAATAATAATAATTATATATACATATTACTTAACATATTTACAAAGGAAAACAGAAATATATATGTGGGAATTATGATAGTTATATTATCATTTATTGTATATTTTGTAGATGGCGTATCTATGTAAAATATTATCTTTTTTTATATCATATATAATTCATATATAATTCATATAATATTATAGTAAAATAATATAATTATAGATATTAAATATGGTATATAATGAAGTAATGAATATATATATGTATATTATTATTTTGGCAATTATTTACTATATGCTTAATAAAAATAAATCATCAATATTATTATCAATAATAATTATAATAATAGTATTCTATTATATAAATAATAATATCAAGGAGAATGATGTTAAAAACACAAAGATACGCAATATAAAAGAAGAAACAATCAAGAACGAAGTCAAAGATATTGTTGAGATTAATAGCAATAACTTCTATATCAATAAGAATGATAAGAATGCAAAATTTTTAATTAAAAATACCGAGTTTATGGATATATTATTTAACATTCGGTTTATTAAAAGATTTGATAAAACAAGATATTCTAATATGATTATTAATATGGATAAATTAATGAAAATATATATATATATATTGGCAGATAGATACGATATAAATGTGCATCTACCGTTGTTTAATGATATTAAAAATAATATTATCGAAATATTTTATTCGTTAATATTTGTTGTACCAAATAAATTTAAGCATATATATGGGTTTGACCCCCAGGTTGAAATAGATAATTCATTAGACAAATTTCGAAAAAAAGTAAAAGATATGATTACAGTGATTACAAATTATGCAAAAATTGGCAAGGAAAAGGTATATATTAATAATGATAAATATACACCTTATGAAAAAAATAAAGAGCATTATTTGCCTTAATAAACGCATTACATCTTTCTTTTAGCTTTCACTTTGTTTACTTTGTTTACTCTGTTTGCTCTGTTTGCTCTGTTTACTTTGTTTACCTTCTTCGCATCATCGCCTGCTTTTTCTTTACCTTGTTTATATTTGATATACAAGGTAGGTATTATTATATGAACAACCTTATATATATGCATTACATTTTTTGCTCCTTTTGTACAAGAAATGCACCCGCCTTTCATATTATTGCACCCACAATTACCTACCATTCTGGAACCACCTCTAATAGTAGAGAGATATAAATAATCTACTCCGGGTATATTCAAATAATCTATTTCGTCATTATTATTTGGCAAATATGTAGTTGGGTTATTTGAATAATTTTTGCTATCCGCAATGCGAGAGGCATCATATGCATCTGTGATTTTATTCAAATTATTATCATCATAGTTTGGTGTAATATCTATTATAGTATTGACACCGCTCATCTATTTATATTCTTAATATTTATTGATATATTAAATAGGCAAATCAATACAACTAATTATTGTATCCATTCTTGATTTCATTGCATTTATTTCTTCTTCTAATGATGTAATTTTACTTAAATCAAAATAGTTAATCAAAAGATTTATTTTTTCTGTTAAATCATTTATTTGGTTTTGTTGTAATACTATTTTGCGATGAAGTTCTTGAACAGCGCAAACATTCAAAGTATTAATATATTCTTTGTTCAATGCGTGAAAATCGTTTACCTCGGTGCCATATACAAATATTTTATTATATCTATAATCTATCTTTTTTATTTCAAAAGTATTAATATTTATTATTTTAACTATTTCAACTACTATAACATTATTGTTCATGTCAATGCATTTAATCATTGTATTTACACGGATATTTATAGTTTCAAAAGGTAATGATAAAGGTAATGTTAATATATTATTTATGTAATCATAATCTGCAACTGAAAATATATTAGGTATGAACTCTGTTTGAATTTTAACAGCATCTACAATAACTTCCCTTATCTGCTGTGCAATAAATCCATAAACCTTGCAATCTCCCTTTATTACCTTGTCAATATATTTATATGTTTTTGGTTCAATCGCTAATATCATATTTAACGCGGAATCATCATTAATATCTTCTATGTCTTCTTTAATCCTTTTATCACTACTCGCAATAACTGAACCACCGCCTGCAATCCATATACTTGAATTAAACTTTGTACATACGTCGTTAATTGCAACAGTAGATGTTAATAAATTTGATATAAATGCAGTACAAGTTGCTCCATTACCTCCTCCGCCAGTGAAGGACACTGTAGGAGGACTTGAATAACCACTTCCACCAGATGTTATGTTTACAGAAGTGATTACACCATTTGATACAACGACATTACCAGTTGCTCCACTTCCATCTCCGCCAGCGAAGGATATTGTAGGAGGATTTGAATATCCGCTTCCTCCTGCTGTTATGATTACCGATGTGATTACACCTCCTGTAAGAACTGCAGTACCAGTTGCTCCATTACCCCCTACGAATGACACTGTAGGAGGACTTGAATAACCGCTTCCACCCGATGTTATGCTTACAGAAGTGATTATACCATTTGATACAACGACATTACCAGCCCCACCACTTCCATCTCCGCCGGTAAAGGATATTGTAGGAGGATTAGAATACCCACTTCCTCCAGATGTTATGATTAGAGACGTTATTATACCACCTGATACATTAAAATATCTATTTGCGATTGCATCGGTAGATCCTTGCCCTACGGCAACTTCGAGTTTGTAATTAGTTGGTTCTATACCTATTCCTATATTTCCGATGTTGTAATTTAAATTATTATTAGAGATTGTCCATAATGATTGCCCATTAACACTTGTTATATTTTTAACATAATTAATGATATTATTACTTGAAGTGGAAACATAATTAATGATATTATTGCTTGATTCCACAACATAATTGGATGTCTCTTGAATATATTTTGGTAATATACTTTCACCTATTTTTGTTAAAAAACGCAGAAAGAAAGCGCCATTTTTCCCATTCTCTCCAAATTTTCCTCCACATCCGCTATTTATCGAATTATAACCAAGTTGTTGATCACCATAAACAATAACATTATTTATATTACTATTCCCTGCACCACCACAACCAATATATATATTACCATTATTCAGTTCGCCTATATTATCATCATTTATTAAATTTAAATATGTTTTGAAATTGATAGTACTATTAAAATTAAAAAATCTTGCAGTATTATCATCATTAACAACCCCGATATTACTATTAATAAGTCCGGATAATTCAAATAAACCAGTTCCGCCATTTAATAAATCACCTACAGAACCTATTCCACCACCACCATATCTACCACCTTCGTGACCGAAGTTATATATATTACTTGTTCCACCTAAAAGGTTATTTAAATTAGTAGTTATATTAAAAGAGGTTTTGGCTCCATAATTGCCTGAACCACACCCACCTATGTTTTGGTTAATAATATATTTACCAATTCTATTATAATAATTAGAACTGGTTCCCCCACCATCTGCAATTAAATCTTCGAAACTTGTACTGTTTCCAACCGTTGATATTTGGTTGAAATTCAAATCGTTGATATATCCTCTCCCGCCTCTGCCAACTTTCAAGGTTTTACTACCCGGAGGTATATATGCATCATTAACATATATTAGTTTTCCTGCACCGCCACCATAATTAGATGTTAAATCTTCACTTCCTATTCCCCCGCCTCCCCCACCACCATATGCAATAATATCGCATATTGTTTCCTCATTATCGAAATCAATAATATATTGAGTATAATTATTTGCGTTATATAGTTCGTTTATTTCAATTATGCTTAAAGCCTTATTATATATTTTGAAATCAGATAAGTTAAAATTATATGTATGATTAGTATTATTTAATGATGATATGGAATTATTTACAAAATTATTAAAACTTACATAGAATAAAAAGTCATTTTCTTCATTCTTAAATCCTCTTTCTACACCATCTACATACACGCGCACGTTGAACCTCGCTTCGACTTTTTCGATTGTCCATACTATATGGTACCAAATTTTTTGATTTATATTTGTGATAGTAAAATATGGTGCAATAACATTTATGAAAAAAATTAATTTATTATCAACATAATGAATATTAAATATACGGTTTGTTTCTAAATAATTATTATTATTACAATCTAATATTATGATTTCGTTATTTGAAGAGTTTACTTTCAACCATAAACTTATTGTTAGTGCCCAGTCAGTTTTATATATATTATTTGCTCTGAATATATTTAGCAAATTAAACTCTTCTTCAAAATTACAATATGTTGGCGTTCCTGTAACACCATTTACCTCTAAATATGTGGTATTCAAAGGGGAATATTCTTTGTTTAGATTTGAAACAGGTATTGGTTTAATTGCTACAGCACCATATAATTCTAAATTTGTATTAAGATTACTATCATATCCTTTATTTTCTATATAATTAATACCATTTTTAGTTTTTAAATTATCATTAATAAACTGAAACCATGTAGGTAATATATTTGCAATTTGATTTTGTCTATCAAATGATGTACCAATTAATGGATTATATTTTAACTTGTAAACCTTGTAATCTGTATCAGGGATAGGTGAAGAACTATCTAAATTATTCATAGTAGGAGAATTCATATAAATGATTTCGGGCATTACGCTTATTGTCCCTTCTTTATTAACATAAATACCATCGCCTATTTTTACACTACCGAGCCGATTTGTCCGTGCAGGTAAAGAAACGTTGTTTGTTTTAACAGTATTTATATAATTAATTAATATATTACTTGTAGTTAATACATAATTACTATTATTTGTGTTTTCGAATTGTACTACATCATTGGCTCCGTATATTGTATTTATTAAATTATTCGAAGTGTTTTTCACATAATTACTTGTATCACTTAGAAAATCTCTATTATTTATTATGAGAGCATTTCCTATCCATTGTAAATTAGTATTATTAACTAATTTATTATTATTGTAATATGTTATACCATTATTTGCATAACTACTATTTCCTGTTCCACCGCATATAGTACTTAAAAGTCCAGAGGTTATATTTGTTGCATTTAGTTTTTTAATATTTGTACCAATGCCTGCAAAAGACGATGCTGTTATATCTCCGCTTGTATCAATATCGGTAGTAAACAAACCTAAAATAGTTCTCGATGTTCCACCAGGGGTAATACTATTTGCCATTCCTATAAAAATTATATGTATTAAACTTAAATAATAAATAATTATTTAAAAAAAGCTTAAAAAAAGGCCAAAAATAAAACACGAAACTATTGTTCCAGACAACACCGGAAATATATGGTATATTTCATTATTAATATAATGCGTATCTATTATATCAGATAAGGTGTTTTCCAATATATCTACGCTTTCTACATAATCTTCATCGTAATCTTCTTCATGATTGTCATATTTATTATAATAATATTTTAATTCATCGATGCTATACCTAATCATATTGGGTTATATATATTATATATATATAATGTGTATAATATTTATATGTGTTATATGTTTATGTTTATATTAATTAAGTATATATAATATAAATATGAATACTACCTTCCGAACATCATCAATACCCAGTTTTTCTAAAATTCGCAGTTTCATATGGGCGTTTGTAGATCCACTTTTAGGAATAAATAAACCTAATGTACCCCCTATAATCTATATAATAATAGTAATATTAGTAATTGTACAAATTATTCTATTTATTAATACAATTTTATATTATACAAAGTATCTACATAATGATAGTAATAATGATATCGTGCTTTTTGAAAAATACCCCGTTTTTGAATATTTAAAAGATGAAAATTTTATGGACATAGATGCATTTTTTTTAAAGTATGATAGTCCATTCCCTTATATTTTCATATGGTATCCATTCTTAATAGTTATATATTTAATATATTCAAATATTACAAACAAAAATAACATTGAATATCAACACATATCATTCATTTTCTTAATATTTTTATTTATTGCATATTATTTTGCATTTAACTTTGCAATGGATATACCTACAAAAAATAAAATACGCGAGTTTGAAGATGAATATATCAACAAACATATTATAAATATGCGTATAAATACTGACATTGATTACAATGTCAACAATGTCAACCGACAAAAAATTTTAAAAATATTGAAATATATAATTATTTCGGATATGGAAAAGATGAATTACACATTAAATATAGATACAATTGCAAAACAAATTAAAGACCAATTTAATGATAATGATAAAACAAATATAGACTATATAAAAAATGCATTAAATGCAGATAAAGACGCCGATAAAATAACAATATTGGAATTAATATATACTTATGGGAATAAAGGGGTTATAAAAGATGATATTTCAAGAATTAAATATATTAAGTATATAGATAAATATTTTTCATTATTAATTAATGAAAATATAGATGCAACCAAAATAAATTATAGTATGTATTATATTTTAGGATTATCAAGCAAAGATTTTGTTGATAATAACCCTACAATATTCGCATCCGAAACAACTACAGAAAAATTTAAAAATATTATACTTAAACTGGATGAACTATTGGATGATACTATATATGTTAATATAAAAAGATATTATATTGGAATGTTAATTGCATCCGTTTTAATAATTATAATATTGATTGTGTCTTTTTTGGATGTAATTTTGAAAGCATTTTCAAATTTTTGCCGTGAATTTAAACTTGATAGAATAAAAGTTGCAGTAATTGGAATTATATTAGTATCATTTGCGGTACAATCTGTTGTGTATATAGATATACGTAATAGAGCAAATGCCGACGCAGATGACAAGAAGGACCAATAAAGTGCAGAAGCAACTTAAAGGAAAGCCTGGATGAACCTTGAATAAAATACTATATATATTATATATTTTATTAGAATAGTATATTAAAGGTAATATATATATATTATATTAATGGCGTCAACAGGAAAAAAAACAAAACCACCAGTGTCGCTTACTGGTACTGGTAGTTTCAGTAATGCAGGAAACGATCCTACAACGGATATAACTATACCACCAGTTACACAAGATACACAAGATACACAAGATACACAAGATAGTCTCAACAAAACTAATATCAATAATATGAATGTAATTATTGGTAAAATTCAGAATGAAACAAATGCCCTTATACCTGTTGATGTAAACACATTAAGTGATGGTTGTAAAAATGTAAATTTATATTTTCAAAAATTATACAATACTATAAATTCAATTTATATAGATAATAAGGATATAATATCAAATATATTTATTATTATTATACCAAAACGATCGGCAGATCTTGATAAATCTTTAGCTTCTTATATTGGATTAATGAAAACCCCCTTTTTTATATTTGATAAAAAAAACAAAACGGTGGGAATTGAATATAGAATAGGGGAAATTAAACAATTTGAATACGCGCTTGCAATACAATACAACTTATTTATAGGTAAAAAATTAGAATATACTACCAGTTTAATATCCTATTTTAATCGCATTATACCTTACTTATATTTAGTGGAATATTTAAATAAAAACAAATTAAGCATTACCTTAAATTCAATAAGCCCGCAAAACTCTCTTATAATTTTTGAAAATATATTAAATTATAGGATTAAATTAGTTAATTATTTTGATGATAGTGATAATTTTAAGGATATATTTATAGATAGTTCATATTTATATGCCATTTTACATAAAAAAATTTTTGATAATGAACAAAAATTTTTAAATATTAATTCAACATCAATAAAAAAAAAATTGGAATTAATTTACAAAGAGTTGGAACAAAATTTTCAACAAACGACACATACATCAACAATTAAAGATGTTAATACATCATCAATTAAAAAAAATGAACAAATATCCAAAGATAATAAGTATTACATATACGTATATGTATATATATATTATGTAAATCTCCATATTATCAATAAATGGTACAATATATTTGCAAAGTACGAAGGTTATTCGATTGACATTTCAAAATACGAGGAACTTATGCCAGAATTTATTAATTTAATTTATAATTATGAAGATGCCAATAAAATAAAATTGCAATTTGAAACAGCACAATCTGCAATCAAGAATGTAACTGAAGGGCAACAAATATTTAAAGAAACGACAAATGAAGATATATTAAAATGTATAAAAAATATAGATAATATAGATACTACATCAAATAATGATGATGTAGAAAATATCATAAGTAAAAATCCTAAAATAAACTTTATTGATATAACTGAATGTTTGCAACAAATACATGAGTTGAATATCTTGAAATTTACAGAACAAAAAGCATGTCAAGATTTTTTGGAAACAATTAAAAATAATATAAATATAAATTTTTCAATAGGTGATATTTATTCAAAAACAAAGGATGATATGGCAAATAAATATAATTCAACAAAAATACTTTCTAAAAAATATAGTGATATATTAATATCTTTTAAAAAAAAAACGAAGGTGATGAACATGATGACACAATTAAATCACTTTTAATTATACCTATAATAAATATATTAGACGTTAAAGAACTGTATATACAATATTCAAATTTGGAAATAAATATTGCAAAATATGATAAGCTATTTGAAACATACGAAGGATTAAAAATTAAATTTGATGAAACAATTAAATCAATTAATCTGTCTATTAAAAATAAAGATATTCTCGTTTTATGGAATAATTACCAAGAATACCTTCAAGCTAATAAAGAAAGTATGGAAATATTACAAGGACTAATTGATGAAATAGATATTGTAAGTAAAGAAATAGAGAACGGCGGGCGTGATATTGATAATTTACATGATTTATTTAATATGAATTTGAAAAAATTACGCGAAAAACTATATCAAAAATTTCTCGAAAGTGAAGATGAAAACAAAAGGTTATTGAATGAAAAAAATAAAGAGTTTTTACAAAGTAAACAAAATGATGAAATATACGCAGATTATGAGAATATATTTAGGAATGAACTAACCAAACTGTTAACCAAAAATGATGAAAATGATAACAAAATTTCAGCTAATTTAGTATTGTTTAAAAAATCCATAAGTGATGTCAACAATAAATTAAGTTTATTCGAAGACGAATTTATAAAAATGTATCAAAAGTATAATAAAACATTTTTTATAAATACAAATGTGTTCGGTTTGGAGGTATCTAATATGCCCATCGACATCTATCAATTGGAAGAAAATATACAAAAATTCACAATGATCCAAGATTTTGAGAAAAATTTAAAAGAATTAAATATCCAATACAACGAATTAGTAAATGAGCGAGCAAAGAGAGACGAATATGCAGTTTTAATAATTGAGTGGATTATAGAAAAAAAAAGACAAGAATTTGATAATAAATTAGAATTATTAAAAGAAAAAAGGGGGGTTTTTAAAATTTTAATTAAATTATTACAATTAGAAGAAAATAATACACATTTGAAAAGCATTGACAGTTTGCAAAACCATAAATTCGATCTTGGAAAACGTAAAAATGAAATTTATAAAGAATATATAGATAAAATTAAAGAATTGGATGCATTAATATTAACAATTAACGAGATTATAAAAGATAAGATATCAATATTAAAAGAAGAACAACAAGGAAATGCAGCAGAAATACAACAAGATATAGTTGATAAGATTTTTGAATGTATAAACGTAGAATACAAAAAAACTCACAATTACAAATCAAAGGGGATCGAATTAAATAAAATAATTAGTGAATATAATATTCAAATAAAGAAAATAAATAGTAAGAGTATTATTGTAAAATTAATACTTGATGATTACAAACAAATTATAGATAATGAAAATGGTTTGGATTATAATTTGGATAATATATTAAAAAATTTAAATAATATATTAGAAAATTATAAAGCTCTACAACATACATTAAACGGGTTAAATAGTAAGAATGCAGTAAATATAACCACAAGTTATCCTGAAATATATGGCAATATAAAAGGAATAATAAGTGAACTATTACAAGAATTCATAGAAAACTATGATATAGATGATTTTAAAAATTTATTATCCAAAATCAACGAATTTGAAAAAAAATTAAAATTTTTTACATCTATACAACTAGATACTGCTGATGATGATTTAAAAAATTTATTAGAATTATTGATAAATAATATAAGTGATATAAGTGAAAAATTTGGAAATTTTGAAAAGGATATAAAAACTTATAATAGTAGTGTTGATGAAGCAGTAAATATAAATAAAGGAAGACAAGAAATAATTACAAAATTAAATGAATTAAAGATAGAAAATAGTGAGGCCTTTTTTACAAATATTCGAGATATAATATGTCCTCCAGGTCTTTCACCATCACAATTTAGTATTTATATGCTGAAAAATGTAGAACATAAAGCAAATACTGAAAGTTTTAATAAAAAATATGTAGATATAGAAAAATTATTTGAAACTTTTAAAACAACATTTTATAGTGAATACAAAAGAATAATAGATAGTGAACAAGAGAAGGTAAAAGGTTTCGGAAAGGAAATTACCGAACATGATAAATTACATACTAATATTCTAACAATTAATGATGTAATTGAAGAAAGTTATGGGGAGTTTGAAAAATTAACAGATAAATTTAATGATGATGTTGATGTTGATATATTACCAAAAGATATTTCTGAAATAAGTGTTAGTTTAGATAAACTAAAAGAATTATTTGAAACAGTTAAGAAAATAAAAGACCAGAAAGATGTAGTTTTGCAAAATATAAAAGAAGCAAACAAGCATATTAAAGAAATGGAAGATATAAGTGATAAAAATAATTTTATACTAGGTTCCATCTTCGTTCAAGATGTACCCAAACTAATACAAACATTATTCGATAAAATTATAAAATTAAATAAAGATATACTTGCTAATTCTGAATTATCTGAATGTCTTAATAAAGAAAGAGAAAGGGGACAAGATATTCTTGAAAATTTTTTTAATAATTTTCGTGCAATCACCGAACAAACAAATATTAAGGAACAGCGTTTGGTTAAAGAATATTATGCGGTTGTTACTAAATACAATAAATATTTACAAATAATTAAAAAATACAAAGGTTATACTGGTGGAAATTTTGAATACATAGTTCAAAATTTTCAAAATGAAATGATAGAATTGCAGAATTTATTTGTTGAACTTACAACATATATGCAATATAGTGATGATTTCAATAATAAAATACAAACAGAAATAGACAAAATAGATGAATTTTATTTTCAATGCTGGAAAATACAAATAATGAATATACGTGGACTTATGTATACCAATTATACTAATTATCATGATAAGTTTGTGGAGAAAGAGAGCGCTTTTAAAAATAGTCTCCACAAATTCGTTACTCAATATAAACAATTTAAAAATAATGAAATGTATAATTTAATAAATAAAGTAGAAACTACAATAGATCAGCCATTTCGTGACTACTTGCTTGAATATGTTGAGACGTCCACAAGCAAGCCCGTGCAATTAGACAAAGAGAACTATTACAAAGAGGAATATAGTAAATTCAAAAATTATTATGATGAATTAGAAGAACTTATAAAAGCTTATGAAGAACCAGAAGTAGAAGATGTTATAGAAGAAGTAGAAGTAAAATTAGAACCAGATGCCCTAAAACTATTGGCGTTAGTAGAAATGTTAATAGATAATGAAAACTTATACAATGTTTTAAAACCAGATGATTACATAGTAATTAATGAATTAGAAGGGGAAGACAATAATAACCGTGGAGCAAATTTTAAACAATGCATTAACGCATTAAAGAATTTAATTTTTATGCATAGTCAAATACCCCCAGATGAAGATATAAATGAACCACAAAAACAAGATATATTTGTAAATTTAAATATTTTTACAAAGTCAGTACCAAAATTTTTAGATAATTCAGATCTAGAACTTGGTAATATTTTTAACCAATTTAGTCAAAGATTAAGAGATTATTTAGAAGGAATATATATAAAAGCATTATATATAAAAGCATTATATACATTGTTTCCAAAAAAAGATAATGAACAAAATAATGAAATGTATACAGTAAATGTGATTAATTCTTATCAGTCTGATAATTCAATAAGTTTGCAAAAATATGTAGATACTGATAAAAATATAAAACCTGCCATAGAAAGTATTGTCGAAGTCAATCCTTCAGAAAATGTTATATTTATGATTAAACGTGATGCCAATGTTGAAAATTTCAAATGTGAGCATACATTGAATATCGCCCAGACGTCTTATGAATTAAAAGGCTTTATATACAAGGAAAATAATAAATATGTATATTTTAAACATTTATCTAAAGGGAAATGGTATTCACTCGATACTAATTTCAAGGATATAGATAGTACAGATTACGCCAACCGTTTAATAGATTTAGGATACATGTATTATTACAAGAAAGTAGAAGTTGCAGAACCTGTTAATGTTCCTGTTGTAATAAAAGCAGAAAAAGATAGAGTGAATGATGTTAAATTTGTCAATGACCCGGTTCAAAATTCTTTATATGATGGTCATAAATTTTTTTCGTTAATCCAAATGATATTTGATAATTATGAATTTGTTAATGTATTACTTAAAATAGATGAAAATAATCTCGAAAAAACAAGCTTGTCAAATATATTATTATTATTTGCAAAATGTGCAAAAGAATATTTCACTGAACCGACACCGAAAGATTTAGATAAATCATTTAAAAATCTAATAGATAAATCATTTAAAAATCTAACAGATAAAATATGGGAATATATACAAACACAAACACAAACACAAGATACAAATATAGTTGCTATTTTTAAAAAGCTTTTTACAGATATTTACAAATTGTATGATACACAATTTGATGAGGGTTCTTATAAATATATTATGGCAACCGAACCCAATATTGACGGGACTGCAGAAGAAAAAACTGTTGAAACGTGCATAATATTAGAGCTAAATACTACTGAAGATACTTCAATAAATATCGAAAAACTTATAAAAACACATACGCAAAAAAATTTTGAAAGCTTTCCTAACAATTTAGTAATTGTTGTTAAAAAAGGTGATAATAATCATAAGTTTGTATACATTGATACATTAATAATAGGTAAATACGAATACGAATATAAATTAAAAGGTTTTATATTAGATGATAAGGATAAGGATGGCCAAACAACGTCTAAATATATTAAACGTTTATCAAATGGATATTGGAGACACATAAACCCTAATAGTGATCAAACATGGGTAACTGTTGCTTATAGTGCTTTAAATTTTAATGATAGATACGTGGATATGTATTATTACAAGAAAACGGATTTGTCAATATTCTTGGACAAATATAGAAGATTACATGAACTATTCTCCGAAGCAGGAAGCAAATACCATGAAATTTCGGGAAAAGATCTTGAATATTTGAAAAGATTTCAAAATAAATTTAGCGCCGATCAAGGTATTGGTAGTGATTTGGAAGGGATGAATGGTAATATACCTAATATTGATATAAAAAAAGATGACCTTAAAAAAATATTTGATGAAGGTAAAAAAGAAGAACTATTTGATAGAATTGCAAGGTATACAGAAAAATTGAACGAAGAGATTTCTGAAATGCAGGAATTAATTATTAAAGATAGAGAAGCGAAAGAAGCGGAAGAAATACGAAATACAACAGACGCAAATGCAATTGTTGTTGTTGGTACTCCGGTTGCTGATGTTGATGGTAATGGTGTTGTTGATGTTGGTGCTGGTGTTGCTGGTAATGGTCCTCTGGTTGATGTTGCTGGTAATGGTCCTCCGGTTGATGTTGCTGGTAATGGTCCTCCGGTTGTTGGTGTTGATGACAAAGAAAAAGAAAAAGACATTCAACAGCAAGATGAAATAGAAGCAACATATGCATTAATAGCACAAATTCAAGAGCATGAAAAAAGAAATGCAGTTGCTATTGCTAATGCCGAAAAAAACCAAGAAAAAGAAAGAATAAAGGAAGCAAATTTCGCTGCATCTATGGCTGTAACAGTAAGCGCAGTTGAAATAGCAAAAGCAGTTGAAGAAATAGAGGAAGCTAGAAAAAAAGCAAAAGAAAAAGCGATAATAGCTAAAAAGGTAATAGAAACTAATAAAGAGCAAATCATAAAATTAGAAACGTTAGTAGTAATATCCGGAAAATTGGCAAATAATATGGATAATGATGAAGATAAAAATAAAAAAATTTTAGATATACAAGCTAATGTTGATAAACTTACAAAAAGGTTTGCAGTTTTGGTATCAAACGGTATTGTTGATGAATCTCAAAAAAAATTAGAACAAGATATTGAAGAAGAATTAAAAAAATTAGAAAATATAATCGGCAATAAAAAATTTACTGATGAATTAAAGTTAGTTTCAGATGCACGGACGGATGATAATATAACTGTTCCCGTTTTAAATTTTGAATACAAAGACAATTCTTGTTTTATAAATACTGTGTTGCAAATAATATTAGATTGTAAAGTTCTATGCAAAGCGATTACATTCTATGGAAATGATGTAAAAATAAAGCAAAGTAATGGAACCTTCCAAATAAAGCTTGCAACAGAAATATGTGTTATATTAAAGAATATAATTGAATTTCATAAAAGTAACAAAAATGAAAATATTAATAGATTTAAACTAAAAACGTATAAAAATTATATTAAGCCATTATGGGAAAAAATAGTCAAATACAATAGTGATTTTGTAGTAGGACAACCTGCCGACTTACTCGAATATTTTGTAGGAGTAATAATTCCTGTTTTAGGAGATTGTCATATTGAAAACCCATTTAAATTAAATAGAAAAAAAATAGAGAAACTAAATAGTAATGATTTATATATAATTATTGACCAAAATGAAAACGATAATTTAATAACGAGAAATTCATATATTGCGTTGACAGTTGATAATTCAAATAGTTTTAAAAATTTACAAGAAATATTTAGTATAAAACAAGAAAAAAACTATAATGAACACCAAAGGGAATTTTTTCTATATCCTTGTAGTAGAAATTTATTAATTCAATTGCATTTTGAAAGTGGTGATGAAAATCTTACAAATCCTAAATTTTCTTTGCATTTGTATTTAGAAAGTTTCGTCGAAAACAATTTAGACATAGAATACCAAAAAAAGTTATACAATGATAGGACATCTTTGCAAAAATACAATGCCAAATATAAATTAGTTAGTTTTGTTCATTTAAATAATGGTCACTATGTATATTATAAATTAATACCAAATGGCGTACAAAAATCAATGATAGGTGGAGCAAATGGCGAAGATGATAATACATGGCTTAAATTAGATGATAATGATGGCAAAGATAACCAGTCAATTTTACCTGAAATATATGCAAGTGGTAGAAATGGCCAAAGAGTATTACAAAAAGATCTACCTAAAAAAGGTATTTATATGTATAATTATGAATTAGAGAGTGAAACCATTGTTCCATTACAAGATGGAAAACCATTAGGAGCAGATGCAGATGTACCAGGAGCACTAGGAGCAGATGTACCAGTAGCACTAGGAGCAGATGCAGATGTACCAGGAGTAGCACAAGTATTACCATTGCCAATATCACCATCACCAATAACATCTATACAAACAACCGGTTCAACACAAATATCATCACAAAATGCAACAGGAGCTGCTGAAATTGTACAGCAAGTATTTGGTATGCAAAATGCAAATAACCTGCAAAATAATCCATTACGTACACTTACGCAAAGTATGCAGAAAAAAAGATATGATGATGAAACATTAAAACTACAATATTTATATTCACAAAAATACAATGATATTACTCAATCTGATTTTGAGCAATTATTGAAAGCCAAAAATGATAATACACAAGATAAGGGTGCTTCAAATAATAGGATTGAGCAAATAAACAGAAATATAATAAATTATTATAATAAAATAGAAAAGAGTAGGAAAGATGATGATAATATACTTAAGAAGATAAATATATTTGAAAATGACCCGAAAAACCCATTAGAAGCATTAACAATAAATTTCGAAGATAGATTGGTGTTTATTATTGCAACATTTTTTACGAGGTATATTGCAATATCGATAATACAGAGAGGCATAGATACAAACTTAATAAAGACATTTAACGAAGGGATAATTTATTATGTAATAATTTATACAATATTATTTTGGTTTATTGTATTTTTTATTAACATTGATAATTATGCAATAAATTATATGGATGACAATATTATGAATTATATTCGTACATATATGTTCTATTTTTATATGGGGACAAATGGGATTTCACATTTATTAATTCACTCATTATTATTAATTGTAATTATTATAATACCCATTATACTAAATATTAAAAAGAAGGATATAGAAGTAGATGACGAAGACAAAGACAAGATAATCCTTCTTACATATGAAGAGCGAGGTAAATTATCCAAATCATTATCTTTAATCACATTATTTATATGGATACTAACAAGTATAATAGCAACAAAATTTTAGGATGATATATTATTTTTTAAGAAAGACTATCATAGTGTTCTTTATCGTGATTTTATTTTTGTATTACATGCCTTATTATCACTCGATAATTTCTTCTTTCCGCCTTTACTAGTTTCTTCTTTTGGACTATTAGAACTACTACCACTATTCTTAAGCTCTTCAATTTTACTTGAAATTGAAGAAGATGACCGCGATGATGAAGAATATGTAGTTTGTGCAGCTTGTGCAGCTTGTGTAGCTTGTGTAGTTTGTGCAGCTCGCAAAGCCTTTATCTTCATAGAACTTGCTTTTGCATCATTCGCCGCAGTTTTTGCAAGTTGTCCCATCACTTTTTCTATTTCTAATGCTTTTGTTGCATTACGCGATTTTTTGATAGCATCACTTATTAATTTTTTAGAATGATAACCCGGATTGTTTGCAGTTGCTTCATGAGCTCGTCGAGTAGCTTCAGTTGCTTCAAAATCAGCTTGTTTCATAATAGCTATTGATGTTGAATATTTTTGCAGAACATTTTTTTGTTTATTCATATTATTAACAGCATCTTGCTCTTGTTGTTTACGCATAGCTTCTTGAATAGCTTTAGTATCATCATCCTTTCTTTCTTTTAGAATGGCTTTTATTTTTTCATAGTTTCGTTTAATTAATATATCATCAAAATCTTCATATGATGGGTCATTATTTCCGTTATTTAATGCAGTAAAGTGAAATGATTTTCTTGAAGATTCAACTATTTTATTTGCATTGTTGGCTAACGGCGATATACTCATACGATAATTAAGTTTCCCTTCTTCACCCGTTGTTTTAAATACTTTATCATAAGATTTTGTGTATCCTCCTTTTTCAAATTCTTCTTTTGTAAAGAGGTCAGTATATTCATAAAAATCAATTAAATCTTTATTATCTTTGGTAGATAAAAGGAGTTTGTGCGATGTAATAAAAATTTCTTTAAAATCATCTTCATTAATATAATTATTATTAAATATTAACATTTTGAGATTTTCTAATTTAATTAAGGTTTTCATAAACATATCTGAAAAATATTCCTTTTCATCAAATTCCATCGCCCATGGAATATCAAAGCCTATAAAACAAAGAAAAGTAATACTTTTCAATTCTCCAATAATATCTATAAATTTTTCAAAATGGTTGCCTTTAATATCAATATTGCAAACTATTAAATTTTTTAGTTTAGTATGGTCTTTGTATTCTTCTAGATAATTCAAAAACTCGTTGCATGATATTATATCATTATTAAAATTAATATTATGTAAACTAATAATAAATACTTTGGATTTATCAATACTTTTTAAAACTTTTAATGTGA
>Ga0209297_1000793_pt1 | contig 19408 bp, 11 predicted proteins | sample S_130805_MF_Meta_FD_187322 | JGI IMG/M metagenome (GOLD analysis project Ga0209297, IMG submission 187322) | Freshwater microbial communities from Lake Simoncouche, Canada to study carbon cycling - S_130805_MF_MetaG (SPAdes) (version 2) | ecosystem: Environmental > Aquatic > Freshwater > Lake ...
GAGCCTGCTTCACCATGGCGACATAACGAGGAGTGTTCAGTTCCATCCCGCGGATGACCTCGGGATTAATCAGGCGCATCTCATCCAGCCGGAGCTTCGGATGCTTTGCCAAGGCTGACATCCATTCTTCCACGCCGTTACGATAACGGAGATCGGCATGGCAGAACCGTCCGGCAGGCTTCAGGACACGTGCGACCTCATCCACGAAACCGGGGAAATCGGGGTAGCAGTGAGAAGCCTCGACATTGATGACCACGTCGAAGGTAGCGTCCGGGAAAGGCAGCTTCTGGGCATCACCCACCTGAAAGCGCAGTCCCGCGACCTGATGTCGGGCCTCGGCATGTCGGATCGCCTCGGGATTGAGATCTAGGCCGACATACTCCGCCGGGTGATAAGTCCGCGTGAAATATGAAGCACCACCGCCATGCCCGCAACTGACTTCAAGGACGCGCAAACCCCGCAAATCGACCCCACCGCGGACATGCTCATACAACTGGATGTTCGGACGATTGGGTTCATCTTCTGACTTCAAACTTAGCGGCACCGTACCTTCCTCCTCGTAGGCGTAATTCAGGAAATCGATGCCTTGCGCCCGGACCCGGCGCGTAAAGAAGGGATACCACCATGCCCAGAGCTTTTGACGGAGCTTGGGGCGGACGAGGATTTCTTCGATGAGTCCCATTAGGCCCAGACCCCCTGCTCGACCAAGGCCTTAGTCGCCGCGGCCGACCAGCCGCGGTTCGCGACTGGATTCGCCGGACTGGGGTGCGGCACCTTCGCATACTTGACCAGCAAACCATCCAAAGCCTCGCGTGCCCGTGTCTCGGCGTAACCGCCGACGCCGACGACCGTACTGACGCCCAGCGTCTCTACCATCACGCGTAGGAGCTTATCGCATTCCTTGTTCACAGGCGCCATGATCTCGTTCGGCAATTCCTCGGGAATCACATTCCGTCCTTGCTTCGTATTCTCAAGGAACAGCAACGGGCAATAGTTATGGACGAGATGATCCGCGAAGAAGGCGTCGGCCTTGCCGAAGCGCTCCTGGAACAGACCCCAGAGACGGCGACCGCTCACCTCCGAACGATGGCAGGCGAATCCGGCGACTTTCTTGCCAGGGTGTTCCTTGTCCGGCCGTCCGACCGGCATCTCTAGCCCCATCCAGTCTCGGACGGCGGCAATCTCGCCGAAAGGCACGCCGGTCTGAGCCATGCCGAAAGGTCCCGGATTCATGCCTAAGAAAAGCACCTTCTTCGGTCCGCAAGCCGCGTAACGACGAAGGTAGGCTTCATGCGAGGCCCAGGCATAGTCCAATGGCTGATAGACGAAATCAGCTGGCGCAGGAAAAGAACGCCCCGCCAGGGCCTTCCGTAACGCGATCGTCGCTCGGATGACGGGTTCGGCGGACATGCGGTCAGACAATCGCCCGCCACCGCCGGGTCGAGCCGGAAGCCGCCCGTCCGGGCGAGATTTCCCCTTGCGCTTCCCCCCGCAGGATAAAAAGTCCACCTCTCTACCGACGTGAGCAAACCGCAGCCCTGGACTACCAAAGACGCCGAAGAATATTACGGCTTCAAACGATGGGGAGGTAACAACTTCTCCGTGGACCCACAGGGCCACCTCTGCGTGCACCCGAAAGGCGACCACCGGAAGATCCGTATCACGGACATCGTCAAGGAAGTCGAAGCCTCCGGCCTGAAGCCGCCGCTCACCATCCGCGTACAGGATCTCCTCCGCCATCGCGTGACGCAGATCAACGAGGCCTTCCGTAGTGCCATCAAGGAGGAAGACTACTCCGGGCGTTACCGCGGCGTCTTCCCCATCAAGGTCAACCAGCTCCGCGAGGTCGTTGAAGAAATCCTCGATGCCGGCGAAGAATACGATTTCGGCCTCGAAGCCGGCTCCAAGCCCGAGCTCATCATTGCCCTCGCCCTCCTCGAGAACCGTAAGGCCCTTCTGATCTGCAACGGTTATAAGGATGAAGAGTACATCGAGCTCGCCCTCATGGGCCGCCGCCTCGGCAAGCAGACGATCATCGTCGTCGAACAGCTTTCCGAAATCGACGCCATCATCCGCATCGCCCGTCGCATGGGCGTACAGGCCCACATCGGCCTGCGCGTCAAGCTCACCACCGCCGGCGAAGGTAAGTGGGCCGATAGCACCGGCGAGAACGCCAAGTTCGGCCTGACGGCCTCGGAGATTGTTGAGGTCGCCCAGCGTCTCGCAAAGGCGAAGATGAAAGACTCCCTCCGACTCGTTCACTTTCACATCGGTTCCCAAGTGCCGAACATCGGCACAATCAAGAAAGCTGTGGTCGAAGCCACCCGGTTCTACTGCGAACTGAAGCGTATGGGCTTCCCGATGGGCCTCCTCGACGTCGGTGGCGGCCTCGGCATCGATTACGATGGCAGCCGCTCGGCCTACGAGTCGTCCATGAACTACAGCATGGAAGGCTACGCCCGCGACGTCGTCGCTAACGTTAAGCAGATCTGCGAAGAGAGTAACGTCGAGCTCCCCGATATCGTCTCGGAATCCGGCCGCGCCCTCGTCGCTCCCCACTCGATCCTGATCTTCGAAGCAGTCGACCGCATCACCCGCGACGACGGCAAGGTCGACACTTCCAAGGGTAAGACCCATCAGCTGGTCAAAGAACTCGAAGCTATCCGCAAAAATAAGCGGAAGTTCGACCCGCTCGAGCGCTACCACGACGCCAAGGAAAAGCGCGAAGAAGCCCATGCCCGTTTCAGCCTCGGCAATCTTCGCCTTGAAGAACGCGCCGCCGCCGACCGTCTCTTCTGGGACATCTGCCGCCAGATCCGCGATGACCTCAAGGACTCGTCCGATGTCCCGGACGAACTCGCCCGCCTCGACTCGATGCTGGCCGAGCAATACGTCTGCAACTTCTCGGTCTTCCAGTCACTCCTCGACCACTGGGCCCTTGATCAGCTCTTCCCGATTGCCCCGATCCATCGCCTCAACGAACGTCCGACGGTCCAGGCGACGCTTGTCGACATCACCTGCGACTCCGATGGCAAGGTCGACGACTTCATCGACCTCGAGGACGTCCGCAAGACCCTCGCCCTCCACCCTCTCAAGGAAGGCCAGCCCTACTATGTCGGCGCCTTCATGGTCGGCGCCTATCAAGACATCATGGGAGACCTCCATAATCTCTTCGGACGCGTCAATGAAGCCCACGTCTTCCTTGAGGACGATGAAGCCGATGGCTTCTACATCGAAGAAAGTATCCCAGGCTACTCCGTCGAACGCATCCTGGGCATGATCCAGTACAACGCCGAAGACCTCTGCCGCATGCTCAAGCGCCAGGTTGACCGCGCGACAAAGGCCGACTCCGTCCGCCCCCGCGAAGGTGTGGCGATGGTCGACCTCTACGAACGCCTCATCCGCGGCCGCACTTACCTGATCCCGCAGCGCGAAGAACTGAAATCGAAGAAAGCTTCGAAGAAGAAGTAAGCGCCACCACGAGGTAGGGGCGCCACGGCGTGGCGTCCTTTATTTCCCCGTGTCAACTTGCCCACGTGCCAGCGTACCCCCGCTTGGCCTTAGGCCAAGATAAGCTTCAACCGCTTCAACTCGTCGAGCGTCAGCGGTGGCGCTTCGCGGAGATTCTCGTACGATTCAACATGCGCCAACCACGCCCAGTGGTCGCCGCAATCAATCCGCTCCATGAATTTCAAACGTAGCGTGGCGATCGATCCCTTAAGAAGGTAAAGTCCTTCCCCGACGTGTTCAATCTGGTCGCCGAGTTGCGTAATCTTGTCAGTGGAGTTGCCGGATTTCTTGCCGAGTAACTTGATGTGATTGGCCTGATCCTTGGCCATGTAGTTCAGGAGACCAATTGGATTGGCCTCTAAGTTCGCCAAGGTCTTGGTGTCCTTGTACACGCCGATGATAAAGCGTTTTGGCTTCATCGAAATCGGCGTCACGTAGCTGCAGATGTTCAGGTTCCCCTTCCCGCCCACGGTGGTCGCGAGACTGTAGATGGGACCGTCGACACGGTTCCAGGGTTTGACGCGGATGCCAGGCATGAGCGGGGGTGGTTCTTCTACCCTTAAAAAGAACACTTGTTCCCTATTTTTTCTGTCCCCCAGCCCCATCGCCGCATACAACCCCATTCATGGCTCCGCAGCGTCAGTCGAACCGATACCCCCGACGATGAGCCAGGTCGTCGCCTTACACGGGTTTACGGGTTCAGGGGCCGATTTTGACCCCCTACGAGCCTACCTGAAGCCTTCCGTGACGTTGGCCGCCCCAGATTTGCCCGGACATGGCTCCAAGGGCCCCCAGCGCAAGTTGGCGGATTACTCCCTCTCCGCTCACATGGACGTGATTTCGGAGGCCGCCACGGCCGAGCAGGTCACCCTGATCGGCTATTCGATGGGCGGACGTCTGGCCCTCCATTGGGCAATCTCCCACCCGCAGCGCATCCGTCGGCTGATCCTGATCGGAGCTAGTCCCGGATTGGCCACCCCCGAAGAACGGGATGAGCGTCGCCTCGGCGATGCCACCTTGGCGGAGTTTATCCGCACGCGTGGGCTGGAGGCCTTCTTCAAGTACTGGCATAACCAGACCTTCTTCCAGCCGATGCTGCGTCTACCCAAAGATCGCCTCGACCCCATTCTCAACCGACGAGCCCAGAACAACCCAGAAGGCCTGGCCCTGAGCTTGGAAAATATCGGCACCGGCACCCTGCCCTCACTCTGGCATCGGCTGAACGAGATCCGCTTCCCGGTCGACCTAGTCACCGGCGAACACGACGTGAAGTTCACACGCGTTGCCCACGAGATGGGCGCCCATCTGCCCAAAGCACGCCATAGCCTGCTCGAAGGCGCCGGCCACGCGGTACACCTCGAAAAGCCGTCCGACCTCGCGATGCTACTCACGGCGTGAAATTCCTCCTTAACGAGACTATCGCACTGAGTCGGTGTTGAAAGTTAAGACAGCCTGAAAATGATTTTGAACGGCCCCTCCTGCCCCGAACTCCTTCGCGAAGAAACGCTGGCGGACATCCTCCGTAAAACCGCCCAACGCAGCCCTGACCATACCGCCCTGCAGTTCGGCGAAAAGGCCATCACCTACGCCGAACTGCTCGCCGCCGCAGATCGTATCGCCCTCGCCTTGGCGAGATCAGGCAACGGCCCAGGAGCCACGGTCGGACTCTGGCTTCCTCGCGGCATCGACCTACTGACAGCCCAGGCGGGCATCGCCCTCAATGGCGCCGCATGGCTTCCCTTCGACGCCGATACGCCAATCGATCGCATCGCCCTCTGTCTTCGTTCGGCCGAAGCCAAGGGGATCCTGACGACCCGCACCCACCTCGCCACCCTGCGGGCGCTCGAGCTCACTGCCTGGGCCATCGAAGACCTCTGCGCTGACACGACAGCATCAGGCGAGCTTCGGGCCGGTTCGTCGACAGATACAGCCTACATGATCTACACGTCTGGCTCCACCGGTACGCCCAAGGGCATCGCTATCAGTCAAGGGAGCATCTGCCATTTCCTCCGCAGCGAGAATCAGGTACTCGGTATCCGCTGCGATGATGTCGTCTATCAAGGCTTCTCCGTGGCCTTCGACATGTCTTTCGAAGAGATCTGGATTAGCTATCTCGTCGGCGCCACGATTTGGATCGCACCGCCTGAAATCGTCGGCGACCCCGAAGCCTTGGTGTCCGCCTTGGATCGCAACCACATCACGGTCCTGCATGCGGTGCCGACGCTGATGAGTCTGATCGAAGCCGAACTGCCCAAGGTGCGCCTCATCAACCTCGGCGGCGAAGCCTGCCCCCCGACCTTGGCCGCCCACCTGGCACGACCCGGGCGCCAACTGTTTAATACCTATGGCCCAACGGAGACTACCGTCACGGCGACGATTTCCATCCTCGCCCCCGATGAAGAAGTCTCGATCGGGCGGCCACTCCCCAATTACGCGGCCCTCATCGTCGACGAATCCATGCGCCTCGTCCGAGCCGGCGAAGTCGGGCAGTTGGCGATCACGGGCCCGGGATTGGCCCTTGGCTACGTCGGCTTGCCTGAACAGACCACCTCGAAGTTCATCACTAACCCCCACGCCCGGACACCCAACGAATCGACTATGTACCTGACGGGCGACCTCGCTCGATTAAGGGAAGATGGCGCAATCATCTGCTTGGGGCGCCTGGACGACCAAGTGAAGATTCGTGGATTCCGCGTCGAGCTGGGCGAAATCGAGACACGGCTCTCGGCCCTGCCGGGCGTGGGTGTCGCCGCGGTCGTGCTTCGCACCGACGATTCCATCGAGTCACTCGCCGCCTTTCTGATTCCGACGACTCATACCAACCTCGACATCGCCATGCTCAGGGAACGACTTTCGGCTGCACTTCCCGCCTACATGGTTCCGGCCGTCTTCGTGCAGCTCCCGAAGATGCCCCGCCTGAGTTCCGGCAAGATCGACCGCAAGACCCTCCAGATACTGCCGATCTCCGCCAAGCCGAAGGGCGTGAGAAATACATCTACAGACGAAGACGAATCCCGCCTCTTCGAGGCGCTCGAGAAACTGTTCCCGGGACGGACCTTCTCCCCGCAGGATGATTTCTTCTCCGCCCTAGGCGGCCACTCCCTCCTGGCGGCACGCCTGGTGTCGAGTTTACGCAATCAATCCTCCTATCGTAAGCTGAGCGTCGGCGACGTCTACCGCGAACGAACCATCCTACGCATCACGGCGGTAATGCGTAGGCTCAAAGCGGCACCTGCCTCGGCCGCGCCGAAACCCCGCCAACTCGTCTCAGCCTGGCGCCACTTCGCCTGCGGGACGGTACAATGCCTCTGCCTTCCATTCCTAGTCCTTTGCCACATGGCCTCGTGGCTAACGCCGTTCTTCACCTATCACTTCAATACGGGTGAATCAGGCGACTCGATTCCACAAGCGATCATACTCTCGCTGGCGGCCTTCGTCATCGTCGAAATCCTTTCCTTCGGCATCGCCATTATCGGCAAGCGCCTTCTGACCGGCCCACTCACCCCGGGGCGCTACCCGCTCTGGGGCATGACGTATTTCCGTTTCTGGCTATCGGAGAAATTAGTCGTGCTCGCGCCCATCCGACTGCTGCACGGCACCCCTTGGCTCAACGTCTATCTACGACTCTTGGGCGCAAAGGTCGGCCAGGATGTCTTCATCGACTCCTTGGTCGTCACCGCCCCCGAACTGCTTGAAATCGAGGATGCGGCCGATCTCGGTGCCAACTTGATCATCAGCAATGCCCGCGTCGAAGGCGGCGAACTTATCGTGGGCCTGGTGCGCATCGGAGCCGGCGCCTGCGTCGAATCCAACTGCGTCCTTGAGAACGACACCATCGTGGGCCCGGCCGCGCATCTGGGCCCCATGAGCAGCCTGGCCGCCGGTCGCGCCATTCCCGCCGGAGAACAATGGGCCGGCGCACCGGCCCGACAAGTGGTGACCGCCCGTTCGGTACTTCCGCCCCGCCCTACGGCCAGCCAACTCCGTCGATCCCTGATGATGGGGCTTTTCGCCGCCACATCCCTCGCGGCGGCCTGCCTCTTCTTCTTGCCAGTCTTCCCGGTGTTCATGTTGATCGACACGCTCGATGCCCGTTACTTCGATATTTTCGAATCAGACTCCGGACCAGCCTTCGCCTTCGGGTTCTTCTTCCTTCTGGCCATCCCGGCGAGCGCCATGCTCATCGCGCTTACGGCATGGATGGCCGCCGGGCTGAAACGAGTTTTCCTCCGACGGCTGACCACGGGGCTTTCGGCGATCACGAGTCTGAATTACTATCGCAAATGGGCCGTCGCGCGTATCCTCGATGCGAGCTTGGAGACGCTACACGGCCTTTACGCCTCGGTCTTTGCATCGACCTGGCTCCGTTTGATGGGCGCGAAGATCGGCCGCCGCACGGAGATCTCCACCGCCACGGGAGTGATCCCGGACCTGCTGACGATTGGCGACGACTCCTTCGTGGCCGATGGCGTCACGCTCGGAGACGAAGAACAGCGTGGTGGCTGGATGTCACTCCAGACGACGACAATCGGTCGGCGCACCTTCCTCGGCAACGGCGCCTATGTCGCCGACGGGGCCGTCATCCCCGACGACCTACTTATCGGCGTCCAAACGCGCACGCCACCCAACGAAAGCATGCGTCCCAAGCAGGTCTGGCTCGGATCGCCGGCAGTGCTGCTTCCCGCCCGCGAAGGCGACCTCGGTTTCGACGTCTCGCTGACCTTCCGCCCGTCCGCTGTGCGCTGGTGCGCCCGAACCATCATCGAAAGCCTGCGTATCGTGCTTCCGATGTCCTTCGTCATTGCGACCGGTTACCTTATTATCCACCTGGTCATGCCCTATGCTGAAGAAGAACAGTGGCTCCAGGTCATGGGCGCCCTCTCTCTGGCCGGCTGCCTATACGGCTTGGCTTCCTTTGTCCTAGTCCTGGCGATGAAGTGGGTCCTAGTCGGCCGCTACCGACCCGGCGCTCACCCCATGTGGTCACCCTTCGTCTGGATGAGCGAAGCGGTAACTTGCGTTTACGAATCACTAGCTGTGCCGAACTTCCTAGATTTCCTCCGCGGGACACCGATACTGCCTTGGGCCTTACGTCTCCTCGGCACGCAAGTCGGCCGCCGGGTCTTCCTGGACACGACTGATGTGACCGAATTCGACTGTGTCGCCATCGGCGATGAGGCCGAGCTGAACCATTCGTGCGGGCCGCAGACGCACCTCTTCGAGGATCGTGTCATGAAGATCGGGAAAATTTCGATCGGGGCTCGCACCAGCGTCGGCGCAGCTGCGACGATTCTCTATGACAGCGCGGTGGGCGACGATGCCCATCTCGGCCCACTCACGCTCGTCACGAAAGGCGAGAGCATCCCTGCCTCCTCTTGCTGGACAGGCTCTCCCGCTCGTCCGGTCGGCTAAACGTGACAACGATGAGCCTCACGCTAACACGCTGGCCGGAGATGCCAGCCGCCCCTTGCTCAGGAGGGGTCGCGGTCGTTCGCATCCGCCTCGACGCCCCGCGCGCCACCCTTCGTCAAGTCGCTCGCGACTGCACCCTCACCATCCTCAGGGCATGGGGCTACGAATCGGCATCCCTTAAAGAAGAATCTACCGGGCCAAGACTGGGTGACTGCGGCGAAATGACCCTCAGCTTGGCTTACACGACGAATTGCGTGTGGCTCGCTCTCGCCAAGAGCCGTTCGGTCGGCATCGATGCCACGACCATCAATGACTTCGACGACTGCGACGAAGTGGCCCGGATCTACCTCGGCTCTTCGTCCGCAAGCATCGCTTCTTCCAACGACCCCGCTGCGGCATTCGCCGCCGCCTGGTCCCTGCACGAGGCCACGCTCAAATACCATCGCCTAACACTGACCGAATGGCGCACTGGCATACCAAAAGCCCCGCGACACCTTTCAGTGCGCGAGGCTGATGTCGCCCTCTGCGTTGTCCTTGACCGCTGAGGACTTTGTCCGGACTAAGCTTAGGCAAAGACGCCCTTCTGCGGAGCGGCCTTGTTGCCGATCTGCATCGGGCGGCCCGCAGGGGTGATGATCTCGGTCTGTACCGGTAGTCCCGCGGCATGGGCGATAGTGGCATGGAGGCTACCCGGCGTAACGCCATCAGCTTCCGGGGCATACCCTTTGGCGTCGCTGGCTCCGTGCACGTAACCACGCTTGACGCCACCGCCGGCGAGAACAGAGGAAAACACGAGCGGGTGGTGGCCGCGACCACCGCCGCTGAAATCAGGCTTACGGCCGAACTCGGTGGCGACGACGACCAAGGTGGAATCCAGCAGACCCTTGGATTCCAGGTCTTGGATCAGGGTGGCATAGACGCGGTCGAAATCACCGCCGACATCTTCCATGCGATTATCAAGGGTGGCATGCATGTCCCAGCCACCAATGGCGACTTCGACGAAGCGCACTCCATTCTCGATGAGACGACGGGCCAGCAGACAGCCCTGACCGAACTTGCTCTTACCGTAACGGGTCTTCATCTCGGCAGGCTCGGCGGCGAGGTCGAAAGCCTTGAGATCCGTGCTCTTCATGAGCTGGAAGGTCGATTCGTAGAACTCGTTGTAAGCTTTCACGTTCTCGTCGCCGGCCTTGCCGCCGAAGCCAGCGTCAAGTTCCGCGAGCAAGCTGCCACGTTTAGCCACGGTGTCCTCGGCGACCGAACTCTTGGTGTCGAGGAGCCCATCTGTCGGATTTAGAATCGGTAGCGGTGAATAGGCGGCTGGGAACCAACCGTTCCCATGATTGGACGAGCGATTGACCGTGACGGAAGAAGGTAGGGTCTTATGGCTCGAGCCGAGGAAATGCTGAGCCCAAGCGCCGATTGTCGGATGCTGGACAGTCCCACGCTGTTCGAAGCCGGTACGCATCAGGTAGGAGGCCGAGGCATGGACGCCCACCTTGGCCGTCATGGAGCGGATGACGGTGATTTTATCGCTGATCTTGGCCGTCTCTGGCAGATAGGAAGTCAGCTGCATATCGCCCTTGGCGGAGACGATGCTGCCGGGCCCCTTGCTGGCGCCAGTCTTCGGGTCGAAGGTGTCGATATGCGACATGCCGCCGTTCAACTGCAGGAAGATCACCCGCTTGGCCTTGCCGAAGCCAGGCAGGCCGGCGTTTGGAGCCTTCGCGGCGCCGGCAGTCTCAGCTGCCTCCGCGATACGCGTGAAGAACGGGAGGACGCTCAGGCCGAACGAGACCTTGGCGCACTTCTCGATGAAGCTGCGACGGTCTTCGGGATTACGGAGGAGATTGGCGGAATGGAGGATGCTCATTGGACGAAGAGGAATTCGCGAGTGTTGGCGAGGACCCAAGCCAGGTCGGTCAGGGCGAGACCGTCCTTGAGCGACTTGCTCGCTGCGATCAGCTCCTTATTGGTCGGCTTGCGGGAGAGATAAGAAAGATAAAGGGAGGTGACCTGCGCCTCTGGAGTCTTCTCCTTCTGGGCGTCCATTACCGCGGCGGAACGGACGTCCGAGACGAGCTTGCCCACCCCGCCGTTCATCATTTGGAGAACTTGCGGCACGCTGCCATCATTGGTCGAGGAGTCGGCCAGCAGGCGGTCGCCCTGGCCCCAGAGACGAAGGAAGTGTGTCTCCGGAGAGGGCTGCGGAAGTTCGCTCGCCCTGGCTAGCATCAAGGAGAAACGGCTCACCGGCTTGTCGCCTTCATACCCGTTGGCGAGACCAAGGCTGGAGCCGCCCGCCGCCTTCTTGCCGCCCGCGGCCTTACCGGAACCACCAAAGGCCTTCTTAGTCCGTTCGATGGCGTTCTTCACCTCGGCCAACGTCACCTTACCAGCTGGCAGGGCCATGGCCTTTAGGTCGTCGCCGCGTCGGAGGAGTACATTGTCGGCATAGGTGCCGACGGCCGTGACCACCAGGCTGTCCCAAGCCTGCTCAGCACTCATACGACGCACCAGCGGCCCGTTGAACAGATACTTGGCCTTGCCGAGGTCGGGCGTGGCGCTGGCCGAAGACTGGTAGGTCTTGGAATTATAGATGACGCGCTGGACTTCGCGGAGATCGAACTTGGCTGCCTTCATGACGAAGGTCAGGTGTGCCATGAGTTCCGGGCTGCTCGCCTGCGTCAGGTCGTCGATGTCGTTGACGGGTTCAATCACGCCGAGGCCGAAGGCCTTCTTCCAGATTCGGTTGGCGATGTTAGTCGCGAAACGCGGGTTCTGCGGGCTGGTCAGCCAGCGAGCGAACTCGTCGCGCAACTGCGACGGGTTCTTGGTGCTGACGTTGTAGATCGGCAAAGACTTGTCGCCCTTCTCCCAAGCGATGAGCGCAGGCGAAACCGGGTCTCCAGCCTTGGCGTCCTTATATTTGTAGTCCTTCGGAAAGGTCAGCTTCTGCTTCTCCATGTCCTCGAGGCGGAAGGCGTTCATATCGGCGATCTTCTTGACGGCGGCCTTCGGCAAAGTGCTGTCGGCGCGGGCGACCTTATTGACGGCACCCAAGATGCCCTCGTCCTTACCATCCGTGGCTCCGAAAAAGGCGGCCATCTGGTAGAAGTCGCGCTGCTTCCAATCGGCGAGCGGGTGATCATGACACTGGGCGCAGGCCATGTTCGTTCCCAGGAAGGTGGTCATGAGGTTCGAGACGCCGTCGAGCGGCATCTCGGCATCGAAAAGCATAAAACCGGTCGCGCCGTTGTCGCAGAGACGTCCGTCGGCGGTGATCATCTCCTTCACAAGTTTGTCCCACGGTGCATCCGCGGCGATACGGGTCTTGAGCCAATCTTCGAAAGTGAAAGCCGGCACGCCCTTGCCGAACGTGTCCTTCACGCGTAACAGGTCGGCCATCCAGTTGAACATCTGCATCGAGTAGCTAGGCGAGAAGACCAGATCGTCGATCAGCTTGGCCCGCTTGTCGGGGGCATTACTCGAAAGGAAAGTCGAGGCTTCCTTGGCGGTCGGCACGCGCCCGGCAGCATCTAAGTAGATGCGACGGAGGAACTGCTCATCGGTTGCCGGCGTATTGAGCGCCTGTTTGTTCGCGGTGAGCACCACGCCGACCAGCCGATCGATGTCCGCGGCGGCCGAGGCGATGATGGCCGGGCTGAAGCTGTTCTTACGGCTACGATCGAGGCATCCACGGGCGAACTCGACATCCTCGGGAATCAGGATGTCCGTCTTGAAATGGTACGTGCGGGCGTCACGGGTCTGGATGGTGATGAAATCACCCGACAGTCCGCAGAACTGCGCATCAATCTTCCGGCCCTCCTTGTCCGTCCATTCATGCCAGATGACGGCCCGCTCGCCCAGAGGGGCGACGGGTGCGGCTGCAGGCGCGATGACCTTGACGACCGGTTCAGAAGGCTTCTTGCCCTCTTTCTTCGGGGCAGCCTGGGCGACCACGCATACACATAGGCAGGCGAACAGGAAGAAAGGGCGCATGGAGGAGTTCACTGACTATGAAACCCCACCCCACCCCTGGTAGTTTCACCTAATCTTAAGTTAGGCCCTTCCCGGGGCCTACCGTCCTCAAGCCTCCAAAGCGTCGGTAAAGAAGGCGAGGCCCAGGACCAAGCCGGTGACAATGTCGCTCCAGCTACCCACGAACGAGAGGATACCCGGTTCGACCGAGGGACTAAAGAGAACCTGCAAGGAAAAGACCAAGAGGATGACGAGCATCATCCAGGACGCCCATCGCTGAAAGAGGAAGAGCCCGAGCATGCTGATCAAGAACAACACCATGCCGAGACCCCAGAAAAGCAGACTGATGATATCGGAGAAACCGAAGTCAGCGGCGTTATTGCGATGCTGCCATTCGGCCAGTTCGGTCGGCAGCAGCTTGTCGCTAAGCACGGCGAGGCCGATGGTCAGGACGATCAGGGCGAACAGAGCGAGCAGGCAGACGCGAAGGAAAATACGGGCCTTGGATTTATCCATGCTCGGATTCTCCTCCCCCGCCCGCCCCCCGCAACGCCAATTACTGTCTCTCGCCCTGGGTAGGACGGTGATTGCCATCACCACCGTTCGAATCCGCATCCTAAAATACGCCGGCACATAGTAGTAACTTCAGCTGCCTTGGGTAGGGACGGCTCTCCGAGCCGTACGTTCGCCTACGCACAAGCGAAACTCATTCGACGACTAAAACGCCGCGCATGAGCTGGGAATGCCCGGGAAATGAACAAAGGTACGTGTATCGCCCCGGCTCCTTGGGGGCATTAAAATAGACGGTGGTCGTCTGACCAGGGTCTAACATCCGCGAATAGCACAGGACGTCTGACGTCTCGGGGACGTAATGCCGGGCATATCCATCCGGCTCCGCCACCATCTTGGCTGAAAGCTCGCCGATCTTCTCCTCGGCCCCCTTGGCGACGAGTACGAAGTTGTGCGGCATGATATCCGGGTTCTCGAAGCGTAAGGCGATACCCTCTCCTGCTTTGGCCCGTAATTCCTTCTGGGCGTACTGAAGCGCATTGCCCGTCCGTAGCGTCATCTCACGCACCGGACCACGGCACATTTCGATCTCCCACTTGACCGGATTGGCCTTACCCGTGGCGACAGGCGCGGCGTGTTCGTGCGACTTGTCCTTAGGCACCGCGACGTAACCGCTGAAATCCGTGAAGGGCTTACCAAGATGATGGGCGGTCAGGAACACGTCCTGCGCGCGGCCGGCGGCGACGCCGACATGGAGATGGATCTGGCTGGCCGGCACGAGCTGGGGAATCTCCAAGAACAGGGTCTTGCCTCCGTCCAGCACCTGGGCGCTTTTGACGGCGATGACGTCGTGCCCCGGGCTTTCGGGATACTTCACGGAGTATTCAGGCGAGCCATACGTCGGACCAAAGAGATAATTCCAGCACTGAGCGAAGTGGGCCGAGGTCTTGGCGGCGACGGCCGGGTCCACCGGACGATCGAACCTCAGCAGCACTCCGTTATCACGAGCTTCGTGGCCAATGAGCGTCGGGAAATCTCCAGCGACATGACGGACGCGGTGGAGTGCGCCGTCCTCCGGAGTGTAACTACCCCAACCAATCATACCGCTGACATACAGATGGCCATCATGCGGACCAAAGCGCCCATGCTGGGGACCGGTCACGAAATTTCCGGTGAGCTTGACGGCCGCCGATTGCCAGACGCCTTCAAATAACTGTCGAGAGACAAGCCATGCGCTCCCGGTACCGAAGGAGAAGTGTAGGAAATTGCCGTCGCCCTTGAGTGCTGGCCACTCCTTGTCTGACAGGAATACCTGGCCGCCGCAGGAATTGTCTTCACCGCGAGGGAGCTGCAAGATCGGGAGGGTGTTGGTGACTCCAGCCTTTGGGCCGCCGGAGCCGAAATGCGTTCCAAGGTTCGTTTCCGTATCAACCTGGAAGACGGCGGAGGCCGGCGTCCAATTGCCTTCCTGTCCGTTCGAGAGCACGAACTTTCCGTCCGCGGTGGCACTGATGCCGTTCGGATTACGCAATCCTGTCGCCAGGACTTCGACCTTATTGGGCTGGCTCAGGCGTAGCATACCTTGGTTGCCTGAAGAGGTGTAGAAGCGTCCCTGGGCGTCCGCATCGAGGCCAACGATAAAGTCATGACCGCCCGGCGAAGTGGTCATACCATTGTGCACGCATTCATAATAGTCCGCCTCATCATCCCCATTGAGGTCATGCAACCGCGTGATCTGGTCCCGACCGAGGACGTAGAGCTTATCGTCGATGATCTTCACGCCGAGCGCATGGTGCAGGCCCGTGGCGAAACGCTTCCAGCGAACATGGTCGAGCTTGGCGTCAAGTCCCTTCACCAGCCAGACTTCTCCAGTCATGGTGCAGACGGCCGCGGAACCATCCTTAAAGAAGTCGATGCCGGTAAGGAAAAAGAGAGTGCCGTAGGGATTCTTGGCAGGCGGCAGGATGGTATCGGTCGCGAAAGGCTTTTGTGCACCCAAGGCTCCAGCCGTCTCAATCCAGGTCGGCCACTGCGTTGGGCCGCCCTTCGTTAGGTGAGCCAACTTCGTGAGCTCCTGCTCACCGTCGAAAGCACTGGTGAGCCACTCCTTGCCGTCCTTCAGATACGCGAAGATGACCTCGCCGCCATGACGATAGAAGCCATGGTACTTCCATTCGCCCTTGGGGGCGGCAGAGACCTCCTTCCTGGTCAACTTGCCTGCCATCTTGGCGCTTTCCGGAAAACCGTGCCGCCCTGCCCCTAGTCGGATGAAGTCACCGTTCCACCGAACCGGGAAAGTGAGTTTTAGCGGATCGAAACAGGCCGCTTCGTTGCCACGCCGAACGCACACGCCTTTGACGACAATCATATCGGCACCGCGGAAGACACCGCTGAAAAGGTTGCCATGTGCAGCCATATCCCAGCGTCCATCCTTCCAAGTCACGGCGTCATTCTGATTACCCCAATGACCTTGACTGCCGCCATCCAGGCCAGGGTAGACAGCGAGGAGCTCAGGCGTCGGCTTCTTGCTCATGGCCTCGATGGCCTGCTTAGCGTAGAAATCGAAAACGCGATCACGGTTCACGAAATGTCCTGCGGTGAGATTGTCTTCGACTCTTAGCGGCGCGCGTGCCGGCTTAAATTCAGGAATAGTCGGAGCCTTGGGCACAACCTTGGCGTCTCCCAGCTCGTCGAAAGACCATAGGCCTAGTGTGATGTCCATGCGCTTACGTGGCCCCTTGATCCAAGGGGTAGGGTCATTGGCCCCACGCGAGATGCGGACGTCGTCGATGATGCCGTCGCAGCCGATGGTGCCCTCGACCAGCCGACCGAATCCAAGTTGGCGCTGCTGTGCCGGACGGACCTTGCCCGCCGCAGCGGGCTTCCTCTCCAAGACATATTTGCCATCTAACCAGATTTTCACGGCCTCGTCGCTGAGGCTGACGAGGATGTCGTGCCATTTGCCGTCGCAGATATCGACGCCCGTATCGAAGTCGCCGCCGCGTCCAGGCAGATAGACGCTCAGCGTTCCGCGATTAACATGCGAGTAGACTTCCCAATGCGCGCTCGCGGCCTTCTCGCTGCTCGCGGCCAGAATGTTGTAGCCGGCCTTGCCGTCCAGTTTGGCTCGGAGCTCGATGGTCAGCGGCCACTGCTCGAAGGGCGCCCCACCGTCGACGAGCATTCCGCCCGCCAGCGCCTTACCGTACTCGGGCGCCAATGAAGGTGCGCCAGCTGCCGCCTTACCCGGCACTGGCTGCACCTTGAGGGTAGGCTTATCCGTCCAGGTCCGATACTTTGGCTTGGGGCCCGTCGGTGCGTCGTCGAGTTGCGGCACGAGCCACTTGAGCCCGTCGAGATTATCCAAGAGACGGCCTTCAGCGTCTTCCATGGTGTGATTCAGGATGCCGATGACGCCAGAGTACCCACTGGCCCGCACCTGACGAAGCACCTTGAGATCCTGCGTGCCCGCCCCGACCGGCAGAATCTTACGCCCTTTGGCATCTCCCTCGATGTCCATGCCATTGATATTGAGACAGAGCAGATGCGGGAGCATGAGCTTCAACGCTTCGTCTAACCGGGCGAGATGGCTATGCCCGTGATGGAGATTGTAGACGATGCCGACGTTGGTGACGGCGTGGTTCTTTTTTAGATACTCGCAGATCGCTACCATGTTCTCCGGTTCGCCTGACCAACCACCGTGATTGTAGACGGCGAGCTTGCTGCCGATCTTCGCCGCTTTGGCAATCACGGGCAGCAGCCCTTCGGCGGCGCTCTTGACCTTGGCTTCCTGCGTCTCGCCTTTGCCACTCGCGATTACCCAGATCTGCGGGTGCAGCTGATGTTTCTCGAATAGACGGAAGGCCTCGTCGTGGTAAGCCCAGAAAGCGAAGTATTCGATACCGTGCTTCTTATAAGCTAGGATCTCCTGCTCGAACTCGGCAACGTGCTCGGCCCTCCAATCATAGGCGACCTTGGTAAGCCCCATCTTCGCCACCATCGCCGCACGCTGCTCCGGCGTGCGCTTCTGGTTGTCGAACGGCACGATACACCAGGCCGCCAGATTCTTCTGATCGTATAAAGGTTCCGCGGCCGGCAAAGCCAGCAGGGTAAGCAGTAAGGCGCAAAGGGTTCTCATCGGGGTAACCCTAAGACAACCCCGCCCGCCAAAGGTTACAAGCCTTTCCGAACCACTTTCCCGCCACCCGACACCCAAAAGGCTTCAACGCTCAAGGGGAAACCGGAAACCGGGATTAATGCTTCGGTCATATGCCCCAGCTAACTATCCGGTCTTCCTATGCTGCCCCCTTTGAGCTCTGCATCTCTGCCTTGGGTAGGGCGGCGATTGCCATCGCCGCCGTTCGAGACCGCCGTCCGCGTGTCACCGGCGCTTACCTAGCCCCCCATCCCGCCACCTGCCACCCGGGGCTGCCACCCGCCACCCGAAGCGATGTCTCCCCCTGCCGTTGCTTCGCAGCAGTTCACCATGCCAGCAGTTCCCCGCGTGCGCCGAGCGCACGCTCACTTTCCCACATACTTCATGACCGCCTGCCTCATCCCTTCGCTTGCCTGCGGGGAATTCGCATGTCCGCTGGGAATGTCGTCGTAGATTTCCTTGGGAATATTCAGCTGGTTGTAAGTCGCATAGACGCTCGTAGGCGGACATACGCCATCGATGAAGCCGACGGTAAAATAAGCGCCTGCGGCCTTGGTGCGGGTGGCGAAGTTCATGCAGTCGATATAACGGAAGGCCTCCACGACACTCATGTCCGGCTTGCCGTCTTTCATCGGTACGATCTTCGGCCATCCGGCGATGCGGTTGGCCATCATGCCACTGTGGTCGCAACCGGCGGGGACGCCGGCCACAAAATAAGTCACGCGCGCATCTAAGCCGGCGGCGGCAATAGCCTGGTACCCACCTTGACTGGCGCCATACACAATCACCCTCTTGCCATCCCATTCCGGCTGGGCCGTCAGGACGTCGATTCCGCGGATGAGGCGAAGCATCATTCCCGTGAAGTAAGCCTTCTCACGGTCGTTACGAAACTCGTAGCGATACGGATTCATGGGACCGGCGTAGAGGTCCGTATAAAACTGCTTGGGCTTACCATTCGGTAGGCCGTGCGCATTCATATCCATGGCAATGAAACCGCGGCTGGCCCAGCTGGCCGATCCTCCGAGCGAGCTATCGCTGACGCCCGCGCCGTGCACGGTCAGGATAATCGGTAGGCTCTTAGGCTTAGCGCCGACGGGCTTGGACATGTAACCGGAAATCTGGATACCGAGCGCCGGCGCGGTTACGTCGAATGACTCAATGCCTTTGACGGGAGATTTAACGGAGACGAGCTTAGGCTCGAGCGGTACGGCGGCCAATTTCTTCTTCATGCCGTCCCAGAAGGCATCGAAGTCATCCGGTACGGGCAGGCTCCGCTTGATCTCTGTCGGGTCGATGGCGGCGCCACCGAGTCCTACCACTGGAGCGGCCTTCGCCTTGGCGTCAGGACGATATACGGCCCGGACCTGGATGAAACCTGGCTCGCCGAGGGAACCACTGGCGACGGCCTTACCTTCAACAAGCTCGGCTGAGCCCTTCTGGTCGGTGGGCAGTCCGTCCTTAAGGATGGACCATTCAACGATACCTGCGGCCGGCTTACCGCTATCGGTGACAGTGAGATTGAAGAGGACTTTTTTCCCTTGATGATAGGTGGCGTCCGCCCGCTCGGCCCGGGCGACAATCTTAATCGGAGCCTCCGGTATGGCAGGTTTGCCAGTCTGGGCGAAAAGGGGCTGCAACAGCAGCGCCGCGACGAGGGGTAGCAGTCGGGTCATATGATTCCTATGACCCCACCCCGCTCGCTCGTCAACACCCCCGCCCAGCAGACGGCAGTCTAAGCAAAGGGAAACCGGAGACCGGGATTAATGCTTCGGCCTTAGATAGGGTTGAGCGCCCACGCTCAACCGCGGCTGACCTAGGAGGTCAGCCCTACCTATAACA
>Ga0209297_1000795_pt1 | contig 19375 bp, 27 predicted proteins | sample S_130805_MF_Meta_FD_187322 | JGI IMG/M metagenome (GOLD analysis project Ga0209297, IMG submission 187322) | Freshwater microbial communities from Lake Simoncouche, Canada to study carbon cycling - S_130805_MF_MetaG (SPAdes) (version 2) | ecosystem: Environmental > Aquatic > Freshwater > Lake ...
CCATTGCATACCTTGCAGCATATTGCAGCTCTTCTGGTAACGCTTCAAAGAACTCTACCGGTGTACGTTCAAGAAGATCTCTCTCCTTAGACTCCCAGTTTGCATCAAGCATTTGGTGTAATACTTTTTCAGGTTGTTTTGAAAGATACTCATCGAGAGTTTGTTTCTTTTCATCCCAATCTTCAAAAGCAGAAAACTCACCTGCTTCTATTTTTTCTTTCAGATATCCTGCTAAAGCACTTCTATCTGATTTTGGTCTTCCTGCTGCAGTTGGTGTAGAACCATCTGCATCATCTTCATCTTCATCCTCTTTTCCAATAGAGTTCAGAATCTTGTCAGCTTCTGTTTGACTTACTACTGGTCCAGCATCTGTCTTTTCTGAATCTGCTGTAGTTTTATCTGCAGCGGAATCTAATTTTACTGTTCCTGGTTTATCAAGAAACGACATATCATTATCGTTACTTAATATGCTAGGTACTTTAGATGTAAGAACATCTGAGGTCTCTATGCCCGGGAATAACTTATCGAGATCTACAACCTCATTAGTTACCGTTGTTTCCATTTATATTTATTTGTTGGTTCAATTATAAACTACACAATATTTTGAAAGAAAAAACATTCTATGTTTAGAAAAATGCACTCTTTAGCTTTTCTTACCTTTCTCTTTCACTTTATCATTAATTTTTGCAACTTTAAGCATTGCACTTGTACGTCTACCCTCTTCAGATATCTTTCTCATTTGTATTTGCTGATCAGTTTCTTTTAATCTGGTACTAACTAAATGCTTTTCTTTTTCAAGATTTATTTTACCTGAATACTCTTGTTGACCTTGTATAAACTTCAGATTATCCAAATAATCGTTTTGTTTATTTTGATTAAGATCTACTGAACCCGAGAAACCGGCAGCTCTGATTTCTGCTTCTTGTATATGTGCATCTCTATCCAGTTGTTTCTGTTCAGCTTCAAACTGCTGTGCCTGTTGCTGTAACTGTATCTGGTGTTCCTGTTCTGCTTGTTGTGCTTGCTGCTCCTGTTGAGATCTTTCTGCTTGTTCTTTTTCGTAACGGTTTTCCATTGCTTTCAGACCGTTTTCGAGATCAACCATATCATCGGCTTTGATAGTTCTGATCCTATCCCAGAGAGTAGTGCCGGTAGTATTGTCTTTGAGCATCATTTGTTTGATGTTCTCAAGGATGTTACGCATACCTACTCTTGTATGACAAGTAACATTTATATCTCTACCTATCAATTCTTCTCCATTGAGCATAAACATTACCTTCTCATCATCTTTGGTTACATACTGTAGACGTATAGAAGGGTTTGTTGATTGGTAGAATTGAGCCAGGTCAGTTCTCATCTGGTGCACTTTTGGCATCAGTTCATCTGAGTGCTGGATAAAGTATTGTTCTGTCTGAGCATATGAAGCAGCAATTGCTTGCTCTATACCTGTAGCAGTTTCTGACTTATCAATAGGTGTACCCATTCTTTGGGGGTTTAGACCTATAGATGACAATGCTTCTTCTTTAATCCATTGAGCCTGTCTGATCTTTGACATGATCCTTTCATGCTGACTCATGTCTATTTTCTGGAAAGGCATCTGTTGAATAGCAGTTTCAGTATTCAGAATAGATGTGTCTATTGGAATCATTGAAAAGTTCTTAGCTGCCAGATAAGCTTTTTGGATATTATTCTCACCCCAATCCTCACCCATTGAATTTTTAGGCAATGTCCTTTGGTCAAATACTATGATGGTACCAAGCTCATCTATTTGAATATCCTGTATCTGATTCAATACCATGTTGTAACCTACCTGATATGGTTTCAGTCTATCTACCAATGATTTGCTTTGAGTATTGTAATCATTAAATACACGACCCTCTACCGGCAATTTGCAACCCCAAGTTGTTTTACTACCTTTAAATTGATACTTCAGTCTGCCAGGAATACCACCGGTCATACCAACGTACATTGGTGCAAAACCTGATGGATTATTCATACCAATAAAACCGGGAATGTTTGGACCTATCTTATAACCACCCCATGATTCATTCATCCAAAACCAATCAATGTGTTCCCCAAAGATCAAGTTATCTTTACTTTTCTCTTTAAAAACTAATGTATTATATATAGGCTTATCTGTTATTTTATAAGTCTCATCTACAATCTCTTGGATAACATTACCAATTTCATCTATCTTAGTTAGGTGACCCATCATACGTTGAGTCTTCCAATAAATAGTAGCAACCCTTACAAGGTATGCAGAATCTGTATCCTGAAGATCCTCATTCTCATCAAGGATCCAACGTATAATATCACCGTTACTTTTATATGTATTGTAAGCACTCATGAACTGCCTCATTCCCACACCCGGACCTTGAGTATTCCATTCATAAGACATTGAAGGATCATAAAATGCACCACTCTCATTACCCATACCGGTTTGTGTGTACATTGCACCTCTTACCGGATAAAGTGAGTTCAGTGTTTCCATCTGATCCTGGCTCATCATCCAGCCGTACTTATCAATTACTTCCGGCACTGTCATTAAGGTAATCATACCTACCCAAGCAGCATCAGACATGTATCTGACGTTGGGACTTTTTCTATAGAAGGTTTGTGTAGGATTCCATGTTTCTAATTCATAATCATCATCCTTCATTATAAAATGCCAAAACTCTCTATCAGTTATTAAAGAGTTTCTGAAGTTCTGACGTTCCAGTTCCGGCATTGAGAATCTATCATTGTCAACAACCATTTGGTGTTCTGCCCACTCAGCATACATTGATTTGTAATCCTTTGAGTAGAAATTCTGAATTTGAGGTAAGCTCTTAATAGTACTTGGATCCATCATCTGTTTACCTTCTTCAGAGTCTGGTTGCATTCCCATTTCCATTAACTTACCCTGTTGTTGTGCAGTTGCTTTTTGTATAAGAACTTCTTCAACTTCTTTATATTTCTCTTGCAACATCTCATTGGCACTCTGTTCATCCCTTGTTTCAAAAGTGATACGAGAGTATCTCTTAGAAAACTCATTGGTAAGAACATCAACAACTGTAGGAATAATAGGGTAGAATTTCAATTCAAGAGCAGATACATCCTCTTTGATAAGAGGTTCAATTACTTCAGAATAATCACTTTCGGCTATTATATAATCACTTTTTTCAATTTGAGCATTGGCCAGTTTATAGTTCTTGAGCATCTTACCTGCAACTCTTTTGAGTTGTCTCATACCAGTCCACTCAATATAATCCATGCACTGTGCTGTCCACTGTGGATCCTTTTCTTTCATTGGCAGCATCTGGTAGGGCTGGTATATACCACCAAGAGTCTTACCATATAATGGTTCAACTTTTGCTCCAGCCTTTAGCTGCATTGCATTTAACACTGCCATATATAAATAGCTTTAATTTTATCTAATGTTTTTGAAAGGATTACGATTTGCTTTCATCATATTCCCATTACCCGATCTACCAATATTTTGAAATAATGGTCTATCTGCCCCTTTAAATGTAACTAATTTTGACGGATTTTCCAATTTATCATCTGATCTTTCCACTTTCTTCCTCATTCTGCCAGCAGCTTGTAATATCTTTACATAGGCCATTAACAGTGCATAAGAGATTAATCGGTCAGCATTCATACCATCCTGATACACCTGCATCTCTTTAAGAACCATTGGATCAGTTATTCTCTCTACTCCATAATGTATCTTGGTAACATTTCCTTCCTCATCTCTTTCCTCATACATTACTTCCGATAATGAGTTAATTGCATATTCCAACAAAACTTTCCAAAGCCGGGGTGTCATTGTAATACCATATCTTTCATTGCCACTTAGTTTCATTTCTAACTCTTTGTCAAAAATCATCTCATCTTTAAAGACCAGATACTTCTGACGTTTCTTTGACCTCATGTAATTAATAAACCCAGGTTTGTTATTTTCACACAAGGCCCGAGCATTATAATATTCAACTAATCTTGATATGTATTCATTGGTTTCATTTGGATCATCAAAACGACCACACCAGTATGCAACAATCTTTCCACCTTCTATATGAGAGGTTACTTTTACTTCTGGTTTTTCCTGTACCGGCCTTTTAGAACTAACTGGTCCCCATTCAAGTTCAACGCCACCCTCTTTGCTTTTTGGAATCTGTTTTTTAAACACCTCCTCTGTAATAACTTCTGTATCCATCTTGTACATAACTATAGATGCCAAAGATGCAGATGTAGTTGTTTTACCAACTTCTACCGGGTCAATTGCACATATATAAGTTCCGTGAGAGGAGTTTTTTACAGGATGCTCATGTATGCAGACAATGCTTTTCTTGTCTGCTGTCTTCATTGGTAAAGGAAACTGATTAATTGGTCTTCTCTCAGAGGGCAATGCCTCTATCTCATTCTTGTTATTTCTAATCAGGTCAACGTATTCTATTGCATATTCATTTTCCTCAATACGTCTTAGTTGACTAGCTGTATGTTGAACCGGGAACTTTGAAATGCTTCTCATTGCAAATGCCTCTGCAATGTTTCTTGGTCTCTGAGAAACTTCGAGTTGGTATTTCTCCTCACTCATTGTTCTTCTCATTCTGTCAAACTCTTTATTGAGATATACAAGAGCTTCTTCTACTTTTGAATTACCAAACTCATCTGTAAAGTTTGTTTCTCCTTCACCAGTCAAACTCCACTGTTCAGGAATAAAAAGGGCTGTGATCCCGGTAGATCCATTTTCATCAAGGAGATCAGTTTCTATAGGATAAAAACCATTACTCTCAGGACTCATTATAAACTCTCTCAGAGGTTCGCATTGAGAAAGGTCACCTACTGACCCAGCTATTGTAAAAACACCGGTAACTGTAGTACCCTGCCTCATTGCCGATTTCATGTAACCGTATGTAATATCTGCAGTTGGTGCAACACCACCTTCTTCGTAGAACATTTCATTACAGGCACCACCTACACCAGATACAGGATCTTTATCAAAAGAGATACCGGTAATAGTTGCCATGGTACCAATCTCTACCTTACGACCATCCGGAGTTTTTGTTTCAACTTTCTGCTGCCAGGAGAATACCTTATCAGGAAAGTTACCACATGCCCATGCTGTATGTTTATTTGTAAAGTTGTGGTACTGGGTAAGGAACTTCCAGCAACCATTGGTAGAATCTATATACTTCTTATCAGATGCACCTATCTTGGCCACAAAACCTTCCTCAAAGATGTACTTGTTGTAGAGCTTGGCTATATGAAAATAAGAAGAAGCCATCTGCCTCTTCTTAACTATGGCAACATTCATGCCATGTAATTCTGCCAGAAACTCATAGAGAGCCATGTGATACTGTACATCTCTAAGGCCAGGAAACTCAAACTTTGTACGTACTGTATTATAGATCTGTAAGAAGTTCAACCAGTGATACAGAAACCTCGGAAGATACCATACCTGCCCCCGGCTACCTTTTATAATAACACCTTTCCTACACTTCTCTCGTTCACTATCCCAGTAATCTATGTAATCTCTTGACATTCTTGGAGCATCACAAAACATACCTTTTGCCATAAATGCTCTGGCATGTTTGCTGAACTCTTCAATTGCTACCTGATCAAAATCATATTTACCCGGTACTTTAAAGAGACCTTTTACAAAGTCTCTGAACTCTTCTTTAGTCTCAAACCGAGTATACCCCCAGCTACCATCTTCCTCTCTTGTCGGTATGTTTCTATATAGAATGCTCATTTTTTACTTTTACTCAATGTACTTAATTATGAATTGTAAGTACATTATTTATCTTTGTTATATTTTTGAACAGATTCATTTGCAATCCTTTTTCTACAGTATACCAATCATCCTCTCTTCTTATTTTTGGTTGAATACCCGGTATTCCTATCTGCTTGGCTGCTTCTGTTAAAATACAAAAATTACCCCAATCGATATAAGACATCTTCATTTCTGTAATTAATACACAGTGTCCACATAAATGATTAATAGAATCCCAATAACAAAAATCAGCTTTTGTTTCAGATAACCTTTTAAGAATAAGTTCAACTGCCCAAGACAGATAATAGTCTTGGATAGATGTTTGTATTATATATTGTGTAGTAACAAGATTGTTTATTGCATCTAATCTATTCAAACAGGCATTATCATTATTAACTTCTGTTTCAAAATATTTTACTCTTGGATCATTATAACTATTTGCCCAAGTTCTCATCTCTGAAGATGCACCATTGTGGTAAATGATCAGTTCCCAGTTTGGGTCACTTTGCATAATTAATGAATCAAGTAATGGTCGATTACTAAGAATTTCATTAAATGCTAATGCTACAAATGTTACTTTCATTTTTATCTATTTTATAACCAAATTTTCTTTTCATCCTGACATTCGTTAAATGTTCTATAGTGATCTTCCCATCTACTCTCTGCCCTAAAGTTTGCATTTTTTTGAGCAATGTCTGCCCTACCTTTTTTTGTTTTTTTTATATAATTTTCCATTGTTCTTGTAATACAATGTTTGATATATGCAACATCATTAATAAAAGGACAAAGAGCACCATGTAATAATTTACCTGATGTATTAACAATTCCATTTAAAATATAATGAGGATCATTTGGTACTCTTGATATGTACTCAGGTTTTACAATAGATTTTATATGACTATTAATTGGATCAGTAAATTTACAGTGTCTATTATAATCAGCATGTGAAACATGTGTTTCTATATCAGAAGAACCAAAACATAACCAGTTAATACCAATACCTAAATGTTGTTCATATTCAGCAAGAAAGTCTTTAATGTTATTGTGCTTTTTAAGAATCAAGTATTCATCGGAATCAAAAAAGCCTATCCATTTATATTCATTCTTGAAGCGAGAAGCACAATCATAATATGCCTTCATTTGGTTACCTGGCCAAACAGATGGCCATTTACAAACAATTACGTTAGGATTTTCTGAAGTAACTGGCTCTACAGATTCATTGTCATAAATAATAATTGTATCTGCTCCCAGCTTTAAATAGTAATCTATAAACTCAGGAATCATTTCCGGTTCATCTTTTACTATAAGACAGATTGCTACTTTTTCTTTCATTAGTTTTTTACGTTTAGTATTCTGTTGAGTTTCATTTTCTTCTTTACAAGATTGGAAGCCATTACATCTTCTATAAATAAACCATCTGCCATATATGCATCAGGATGTTTGATACCTACCTTTCTTGCAATGTGTGATTTCAAAGCAAAGTTACTCCAATCCATTTTACCACGAACAGGTTCTGCATTTAAGATACCATAGCCAAATGAGTGATGTATACATGGCCAGTAGATCAGGTCATTAGATTTTAACTCCTCTATGATATCAACTGTTATTGGTAAGTAGTACTCCTGGATAGTGGTCTGTATAACAAATTCTGTGTCAACCATCTTGAGTGCTTCCATTCGGTTGTAGCAGCCCCAGGAACCCTTGTTCTCTTCATTCTCTATGTACTGTATCCTCTCATCACCAAAGGCCTCAAAGATGGCTCTCATTTCAGGATTAGGTCCATCATGCCATATAATTGCTTTCCAGTTAGGATTCTTCATACACTTGAGCATACCTATGAACATGTATGGTTCCCATTGTTCCTTATAGGTAATTACTACAAATGTTACTATTGGTTTACCGTTACTCATAAGTTTTAGTTTCTTTATAACCTACTTGCTGATGGAAAGGTATTACCCTGTCACCTTTTACTTTAGCATGTTCCTCTTTGAGGACATTCTCCAGCTTGTTGAAGTTTTCCCAGTAAGTAGATAACTCTTTAAGCATAGCTCTTATCTCACTGGCATTACCGTCTTTACCAGTAGTGATCTCTTCTTCATCAAGGAACCTACCCACTTTATCCAGCATCTTCTTAGCACCTAAGAATGTTCTGAGCACCGGTGTTTCATAAAGTTTTTTGCACCTGTTTACTGTATCTAATATGACCTCATTTTCCAAAGAGAATGTAAGAGGTGCCAGATCGGACATAACAACATCTTCTCTTTCATCCTCTGGGAGGTTAACATATGGGTTGACTGTACCATCAGGACAAGTAGTAAAGAAGATGTATTTGTAGATCTGTATGTAATTATCTGGGTATAGCTTCATTATACGTTCCAGCCAGGGTATTGCATAACAAGCATGACTTGGAGTAAGCTTACGGTCTTCAACATCAAAAAGATTTATCAGCATGATATTTGTTTAGTATTTTCATTATTCTTTTGGCAGCTCTCTTGTGAGCATCTGCTTCTGTTCTTAAATCATCTTTCTCTTTAAGGATATCTTCAAGAGTTCCTTGATCAAAAGAAACACTGTCTCTTAACCACAATAAGTAATCAGCAATTTCCAAATTTCTCTGAATTGCTCTTTTTAACCGCCATATTTTTATTGTTGTCTTTAGCATGTTGCTTCTGGGTATTCATTTAGTTCTGATGGTTCTGCAGATGCATTGCTTGGGTGAGATACTATCCATAACATCTTAGCCAGTGCTTTCTTTACATCTACTTCATCGTACAACTTTCTACCATTTACGATATAAGGTGTCATTGTTCCTACTATTTCTTCTATCATTTCAAAAGAGATTTAATAACTTGTTTACGGACCTTGTTCCATTTAATAAGATCGTATTCCTCTTTTACCCACTTACTCATTTTCTCTCCCATCTCTTTGACGTACTCAGGATTTTTGATACAGTACTTAATATGTTTGATCCAGTCGTCCGGAGTTTCTACCCACATGATTCCTTCTTTACCATATAGGGCACTGTAAGGAAGAACCTTTGAGCAGATTACTGGTATACCTTTACAACCAGCCTCAATGATCTTCAGTTCACTCTTATGATTGTTCCAGTCGTTATCAACAAGAGGGATCAAAGCAACATCTGCCTGGTCATAGTAATCAATATAGTTTTCAAGATCTGTAGAAGGAAGTATTCTGTAAGAACCTGTTTCTGCAAAGATTGCTTTCATCTTATCCCAAACATCATGTAAGGTAACCATCTTAGGTGTCTTTGTATCAACCTCTTCTTTGGTAGTATATCTTGGAACAACAGTTGGTTCATAGCCGGCCAGCACAAACTCTGCATTGTTTTTGATAAAAGGATCACTACCAATTCTTTTAAACTTACCTCTGAGCATTTCTACATCAGGTAAGTGAGATGAGCCGGCAACATAGATAAATGTCATTTTATCATGGGGGATCGGATTAGGTACATAGTTCTCATGACCAAAAGGAAGAGCATTTGGAATTACTATAGTACTCTTGTTGTACTCTCGGATTTTCTGCTGCAGTTTCAAAGTGGTACAGATAACCAGGTCGGCAAGTTTGATATTGTCAATAACCCTTTGTCCACTTTTACGTTGTTGCCAGATGTCATAGAAGAAATGACTCTTTGGTAAATCCCATGAGTCATCTACATCTACTATTATTTTTGTACCCTTGGCTTTGAGCATTTTGATCTGGTCAGTTTCCATAGCAATGAACTTGCTGTAAAGCAATATATCACCATCTATTTTATGCTCATCCTGAACAATCCACAACATCTCTACCTGATCTGTTTCATTCCATGACATAAACTCCATAGGACTAATCAGCCTATGATATGCAATACCTGACTTTGCCTGTACTATGAACTGTAGCTTCATTTAATTAGTTTTTGCCTGTTATCTTTTAACCAGTTTATTATTGCATGTATTTCCTTTCTGAGATACGGTACTTCTATTTCTTCTATCTCTTTGACGATAAAGTTACCCTGCTCATCTTTTTTGTAAATAGGATAACCATGTTGATCTTCACTTTCTATCTCAAACTTTACATGTTCTATAAACATCTGACCGGCAGTGAGATTGGGATTGTGTCTGAGTATCATGTACATGTAAATAGAAAGCTGCAGAGCATAGTGGTAGAAGTGACAATCTTCCAGATGTTTTACCGGCCCTGTCATCATCTTTATTATTCCTTCCCAGTTGACAAAAGCCTTACGTTTTATCTCCTTTGAGGTTTTGTAATCTTTGATGTAAACCTTTGCTTCTTTTACCTCTACATAATCAGACTGACCACAGATACCTTCTGATTTCAGATACACAAGATGTTCCGGGTATATCCCTTCAATAAGTGTTTGATCAGGTGCATACTTTACCCCATCTCTCATATCCGGTTTGAATATGTTCAAAGCTCTCTTCTCATAGAGGGCATCTTCCCTCATTTTGTGGTACCAGCTACCAAGTTCTGTTGATCTGATACGTTCAGTATCCCATGCTTCCAGTATCTCTTGAGGAGTCATACCGTACCATTTGTTTGGATACTTTGCAGTAGGTTTCTTCTGAGAACATTTAAGAGCAGTTGCCTCTGAGTCAAACTTTTCATGAAGATGTCCGACAAGAGTAGTCACACCCAACCACTTAATGTCGTCAGGTATGATCGATGTATAAAAATGCCCATCTTCTATAAACTTGATCATTTTTTATGATTGTTTAATTGTTTCCAGAGATCATGTTCCTTTTCAGATATTGGTTGCCAACTAATAAGTTGCTTTTGCAATATTTTAGCAGCAGTAAATGGATGTATGTCAACTACTGTCTCATTCCAGTACTCTGAATTTTTTGAACTGTTTGTGTTTGCATACAGCACCCACCAATATAGTTTCGGCTCCATCTATTTTATTTTAACAATCATATCCCTTTCTGCGTATACCAGATATTCTGCCTCACCGTCAATGATCTTTGCACCAAAGCCACCAGGGTAGACATATACTACATCACCTACTGCTACTACAGGAGTACGACCTTCTTTGTTAGTACCTACAGATTTTACAAGGGCTTTGACCAGCATGTTTTCATTCAGCTCAATCTGTTGCTTGATGTGTTCCGGTACATAGATGCCGCTTTTCTTTTCTTTCTCCGGCTCTGATATATGTACAACTATTACTGTGTCAAGCAATGCATCAAATGGTATTTCAAACATTTGTGCTTGCTGAAAAGTTGCTTTCTTCTTCTTAGGATTTAACTCCTGCATTGGTATTATAATATTATCCATAATGTTATTTACGATTTTCGAATTGTTTATTGTAAGCAATTTTGTTTATTTCTAGTTCCTGTTCCTGTGTCATTACCGGTACCCAAAGTGAAATACCTCTTGGTTCCCCTATAGCAGGGTCTACATCTCCAAGATAGCATTGAGCACTCATTGCGTGTGTCTTTGCATACAGATCACAGCCACAACCACCACAACTTTCTTTTCCTTTAAAGACAGCTTTTTCACTCTGACCTTTTGGATCATGAAAGCTACACTGATTTGTTCTGCAGATCTCTAATCTTCTAAGTGCTTCATTCTTTACTTCCTGATTACAGGAAACATAAGCATTATAGAAACCTTCCATAATAGTGCCCTTGTTATTCCAGGCTGCTTGTAGTTTTTCCTTCAGATTCATTTTGAGCTTCTTTGTTTTTGTAATACTCTTGTTTGTGTTTTTTGACTTTATGTTTCCTTGCCTCCTGCTCTTCCCACTTCGGCAACACACTTTCAAAGAGGGTAAGTTTTTCTTCATAATCACGAATAGATCCTTCTGCTCTGCACAATGGTAAATTCTGTTTTATAGTCTGAATCTGATCTTTTATCTCCCATCCTTTGATAGTCATTGTACCTAATCCTCTTAAAGTTACATTAAGGTGTTCCATGTTAGATAATATCTTTTTTATCTCTTTGACATAGAACGAATACATCAATGCAAAATGTTCTTCAGGTAGTCCAAGCTCCTTTGCAGTTTCCGGGATCAAATCTTTTACTTTAGTTGGTACCATTTACTTTTTCTGGACTAAAACACTTTATATCAACTAATACATTTCCCCTGTTCTGTATTTTAAGATCAGGGTGAATACGAAGCAGCTTTTTATTCTTACCCTCTTTTACAATAAGACCTTTGTCCTGCAAACGAGTAATAGCATTCCTGCTACTTTGAATACTTTGAAAGATGCCACGTTCTGTAAGCATCTCACAAAATGGCAGAAGTTCTGCACTTCCTAATGTACCCAATAGTGTCAGGCAATCAAGAAGTGCAGGACTAATGTTAGGAGTTTTCTGGATATAACAATGCACCATGAACTGAAAGCGAATAATATCTGCTTTCTCCATGTTTGGTATTGTCTTATTCCATTTTACTACTTGTACTTCGGCCATTGTTGGTTCCTGTTTTAATATTATTCTTTTTCATTTTTACTTACACTGCCAAGTTTCAAATTCTCTACATCATCATATACCTCCCGGTATTCTTTCTTTTCACCCCCTTCTGAATATCTAGTACCGGTAAGTATAAAATTCTGATCCTCCTTTATGATCTTTGACCAAGTGCCATCACCATTCTGCTTACGACCTATCTCATCATAAATGGTATAGCCCATGCTTTCAATGATGTCATATTCAAACTCTCTTAGTTCATTAATCATAAAATGAAATTACATTAGTGGGTGATCAAAACCTTCTTGTTCAGTAGCAGTTGATTGTTTTCCTGCTTCTGCAGCTTGCCTTTGCATTTCTGCAATATTGGCTTCTGCCTGTTTGCGATACTCTTCCTGTTGTTCAGGAGTCATTGCATCCCATTCAGCTTTCATCTGCTCTTCCTGTTCGTGTCTTTTCTTAGCTTCATCCTGGCCAGCTTTCCACTGACTTAGATAACCAATAGCTTCCAACTCACGAACCTGCAATTCCAAATGTGCAACTTTCCTCTCAGAGAAACTGAAAGCAAGTTTTTCATACTCATCCTGCATTTTCATAAAAGGCAAGTTCTCTTCGTAGAACTTCATTGTCTCTTCTTTAGTCATTGGAGTCTTTTGTTCCTGTGACTGTTCAGGACCTTGATTGAACTGTTCCCTGATACCCGGCTTCTTTAGTTTTTTGTTTTCCATAAACTATTTTTTCTTTTTGTTATATTTACTATGATAATTACGATTGTATTCTTTTTCAGCTAATATGCAACCTTCACATCTGCAACCTCGTTTATATGCAGCTCTTGATGGACATTTTATTCTTTTTGTTTTAGGTGCTCTTTTATTACATAAAGAATGAGAAAATGCAATATTATCTATTGAGTAAAATAATTTTTTAGGGTCATCTCCCCCTATCCAATTTTCTTTATGATCAATTGTAAAATCTTCTATTGTATTTATTTTTTCTCCACACCTGTAACAAATATCTTTTTTTAACTCTTTTATAAAATGAAACAATAGTGTTCTATGTAATTCATTTCTTGCATATGTAAAAGACCTTCCTAATAATTGCTTTCTTTTAGAATTATTTGTCATAATACATTTTAAGTTTAAAATATAAACATACTATGTTTAAACTTTTATTGTGTAAAGGTATAACTATTTCTGAAATAACAATATCTTTGTTGAAAATATTTTACATGGGGTTTGCTATATTTATTCTTGTTGTCTGTATAATAGCTTTGATAGGATTGTGTAACAGTGGTTCTTCTGGTAGTACTACAAAAGATAAATACAGTTATACTCCACCACCAACTCCACCAACTCTATTGGTACCTAAACCAGAAAAGAAACAAGATGAAATGGCAAAAGCAAGAAGCAGGTTCAAAGCAATAGAACGTAACAGAAAACATACTGTTACTGTACAGGCAAAGAGGATTGTAAAGAAACCTTTGGATTGGTTTGTTGTAAAGAAGGCCCAGGATCAGATCAGTGAGGCAGAGAAATTAATTGTGCAGGAGCTGAACAAATACAAAGTAGACTGGTACCGGGAAGTAGCATTTGAAGGACTGAAGTTTGAATATGGATACGCCAGGTACGACTTTCTGATAATGACTCCCAAAGGAATACACCTGATAGAATATGATGGCCACTCATCCCACTGTACAAAAGAACAAAAAGAACGAGATGCTATCAAAGATAAGTTCTGCAGCAACAACGGTATACCTTTGACAAGGTACAACCGGCAACACTATTACCACCTTGAGAGAGAAATAGCTTTGCTACTGTTGCAGTATGGTATTCAAAGAAAGTAAAAATAAACTAAAAATAAAACATATGACTTTTGAATTATTTTGTATTCCGTACAACGAAGAATGGTTATTAAGAAAGATGGTAGAATGGTACCGTAAGAAACTAGAGGGTCATGAACTGATCATCAATGTATATGATAATGAAAGCACCGACAATACTGTAGAGGTAGCCAAAGAACTTGGTTGCAATGTTTTCCATTTTGATACAGGTGGCAAACTAAAAAATCAGGAATACATTGATCTTTGTAATAGTGTTTGGAAAAACTCTACAGCAGATTACGTTATAGTAATTTGTACAGATGAGTTTATTGATATTGATCCAGAGCAGATCAAAGACAGTACAATATTACAGTGTATAGGTTACGATATGGTTGGTGATGGTACTATTGAAATAGAAAACCTTACCGAAGGGATTAGAAATACATATCAAGATAAGTCCTGTATATTCTCACCACGTCATATAAAAGAAATTAATTACAGTCCGGGTGCACACCAATGTTCCCCTACAGGTACAGTTATAAATAGTACATACAGACCATTATTGTGTCACATGTGTATGATATCTAAAGAATGGATACTATTCAGGTACCAGAGAGGAAGAACAAGACTAAGTGATTATGATGTACAAAGACAGTGGGGTATTCATTACTTTGTTTCAGATGAAGAAATCCTACAACAACATAAAGATGCCTGGGAAAAAAGAATCAAGGTAAGGGATCTATAAAAAACCCGGTAAGGTAGACACCAAACCGGGGATATAACAATATATATCATGTAATATGAAACCTGAGTAAAGGTAATTAAACTTTTTGAAAATACCACTGTTGATTTCCAATACTTTCTACCTGTGCAAATTTTTCATTAACTGCCTGTACAACACCGGGCCAACCTTCAATGTAATCATCTCCACATAGTATACCACCTTTCTTTACTTTAGGTAACCAAGCTTCAATATCATTTTTTACTGCTTGATAATCATGTGAAGCATCAATATATACTATATCAAAAAACTCATCAGGATAAATAGCTGTCTGTGCAGTTGAATCATTTTTAACAAGTTTGACCTTATCTGCTACAGGTGCCAAGTTAGCTTTGGTAATACCAAAGTAGTCCACATTCTTTTGATGTTCATCAGATCCTTCAAAGTGATCAATAGCAGTATAATCAAAAGTCAACCCTTTATTCAATAACTCAACTAGCCACATAGCTGTACACCTACCTTTATAAACACCAACTTCAGCTATCTTAACCTCTCTGAGAGTATCAAGTTTAGTAAGCACAACATTAAGCAATTCTCCCTGTTCCGAAAACTGTGACCAACCATCTAATGATTCAAAAAAATGTTTCATATTACAAAGATAACCAAGCTATCCTAAAAACATAAAAACTTTTAAAAAAAATTTTGCCCCTCCTTTTTAGTACCTGTATCAAATAGCTAGTTGTATATTAGAGAGGTAGTAGGTTGTATACTAGTTTGTATATTAGAGAATGGGTAGGGCTACCTTCATCATCACAGGGGCCTTCGGTGAGCTCTTGGGTACCCCCCGGTATCAGCTCAGGGCAATTCTTTCACAATCAAAAACCATTTTTTATGGACACTAATGTTTTGAAATCTCTGATTGCCAATGCCCAGAAGTATCTGCCACAGGATGAGTTTGCTACATTCCGCAAGCAAGTAAATGAAATCTACCTGCAAAAGGAGCTTAGTGCACTCTATGCTGGTATGCCACTCGAAACTGCACCTGAACCCTGGAGAGTAGACACCATTTTCAAACTTAACCAGCAGCTTGCAGCCCTTTAAGGGTTGTAAGTTGTTTTCATATAAGTAGTATTAATCTTAATAATCTTAATAATTATAATTTAACCAAACAATCAAAAACAAACAGTTATGAACACAAACACAAAATTAACAGCAGAACAGAAAGCAGCAGCAAATTTCGCAATTGACATGTATGCACTGAAACAAATGAAACTCAATGGTGGCATCAAAGCAAAGCCAGTAATCCTGTTACCAGAATTTGAAATGGATACAGACGGTGGTTTTGTACCAAAGCAGTCTACTGGTATACGTCCTACTAAGAAAGACGGTTTTATGTACATTAGGCTTGCAATGCCATATGTTGCAATCAGCAGCACAGGTGTACCTGAAATCAAAGTGATGAAGACCAATGTATTCAATGCAGATACTAAACTGGAAATGCTGCTTGAGGCATATGACATGACCATTGGCTCTGCTCTCCCAGAGGTAGTACTGGTTACTGAAGAGACACTCACTACTCCAAGTGTAAATACAGCAGGTCAGTTCAAAGGTGGCTGGCAAGTAAAGTATGCAGGTGGCGACAACAACATGCCATGTACATTCACCGGAGAGCACAATGGTGTTGTATATGATACACCAGCACCAATCTACCGTAGGGTAAAACTTGCACCTACTGGTACCACAAACACTTTGATAGCACATACCAATGGTGCAGATATCAGCAAAGTGGCAAGTGCTGCTTGGGCAAAGTTGAATAATGCACAAGCAGGTATCCCATCTCTCAAAGAGAGTGCTGCTAACGTAACCACTAAATAGTAAACACTAACACAGCAGGGCACATGTTATCCAATACATGTGCTCTGTTTTTGTGTTATGTAGTACATATTATGTAACCCATAATGTGTCTTACAGTTCTATATATTAGTATACTTAATATAGTATAGTAGTAATATAGAAGCTATTGATTCTCAGCCTGGTGTATATTAATAGAATTAACTTTATGATAGTATGATCAATGCAGTTATACATAGCTATTTATCCTCATGTATTAAAATATGAAGGTTTTCCAGGGGGTAGAATAAAACATTTTACGTCTGAATGCTATTTTCTTACAAGCTATTAGAAGTAATTGTTATACATAACTGCAATAAAATAGTGAAAGTGTGTGAAAGAGGGATAAAAAGCCAGGAATAATATCTTTATCATCTCTATCGTTAGCTTTGATACAGCAGTATTTGTCAATTTTGCACCTTTTCCTATATCAATTTCTTTGCAACTCTATAGCTTCTATATAGTTTGTCTCTATATCTTGTTGTTGTTTCTTCTTCTTCTTCTTCTTCTTCTCCTCTTGTTGTTCTTCTTATCTGTATTCTTATCTCTTTATGTAAGAGAAGGCTTTGATACTGTAGCACTCTTGGCCATAATCGTATTTCACATTTAAAGTAAGGCTACTTTACAGCCATTCTCTTATTATGCAAACATATTTTCTTGTAGGTAATAACGGTACCACGTTTTTTATTATTAGTAGTGTTGTTGCAGATAGCATAGACGATGCACATACTTACTTCTCTGAGAAGGGTTTAGTCTTTGGTGAAATAATGACTGCAGAGGATTTTAAGAATGAATCTGATCTTAATGCTCTTGAAAATCAGAGTCCTGAATGTTAAACATATTACCGGGTTGCAGTAACCACTCTGCCATTACTTTGATATAGGAGTATATGAGATGTTATCGCTGAAGATCTTCTCGCCTGTATCAAAGTATAAACCGGTATGTAATGCACCACAACTCAGATTGTGAAAATAATTTGGTATTGTGGTGCATTCTTTGTATCTTTGTAACATGAATATGTATATATACGTGCTTACTGATAACCCAGAAGGAAAAGTCAGATATGTAGGACAAACTAATAATCTTGGAAGAAGATTAAATAAACATATGTCTGATGCAAGATCAGGTAAAAACAAGAGACATATCAGCAACTGGTTAAGAAGTTTAAGCAATCCACCAATTATGATAGTTGTAGAAGTTTGTGACTACTCTGTCAAAGATGAAAGAGAAGAATATTGGATTAATTATTATAAAGAGATGGGATGCGATTTGTGTAATTCTTCCAAAGGAGGTTCTGGTCCTGGAATTTGTAATAAAAATGCAAAAGGAAATAAAGGAGGAGGAAATCCAAAAAGAATTTATCAATATGACAAAAACAATAATCTTATAGCAGTTTATGAATCTATCCAAGAAGCAACAAAAACTACTGGATTTAACAGAACTACTATAAGAAGAAATATACAAGGAATTAGTTCAAGTAGATCATTTATTTGGACTGACAAGCCTGCCCATAACTCAGAGGTATAACCAATCCTCAACTGATATAGACGGATGTTAAGTAGCCCGTATGTAGATCCTGCTTGGACTATCAGTTCTTCCCAAGGGTGAGCAATTGTAATAGTAAAGCTTATCAACATTAAATAAAGCTATGTTGTTGATGAGGAGATATTCAATAGGTAAGGTTATCCTTTATTACTTATCTATTGACTATTACAATAGAGTGCAGAGGGAAACTCAGAGTGCCCTCAAGAGTATAACAAAAGGTGGTACAGGTTGTGAGTGACTATTCTATCTCTGGTTGGTTAATTCCTAAGAGGTAGTAATGTGGAACTCTCATTCTTTGCTCTTTGTATTAGTAGTTGTTGTAGTAAAGAGAGAGCATTCTCTTAAATCGGGGATTTAGTCTGAACCAAACTAACTGACTACAACACTACTAATTACAGAGAGTACTTTGATCAGGTAGCTCAGTTGGTTAGAGCAACACTTTATGTGGGTCACTGGTTCAAGTCCAGTCCTGATCCCAATTTTTATTTAATCACACACAAAAACAAAACAAAATGAGTTACGTATTCACATTCAAAAAAAGAGTTACAAAAAGTGCTGCTGTGCACACATTTGTTGGTACCTGGGCTGATTTCGAAAAGAAACACCCTAATGTAATCATTGTTTCACCTTTACAACCAGTAATCTAATGAAAAGGAATTTCGCAAATCTCTACGTTTTATTCGTACTACTGCTCACAGTAATGTTTGACATTTTTGGTTATATAGTAGTACATCAACCAAAAACACATTCTCATCCAGCAGATATATTTACAATCTGCTCAATTATTTCGTTCTTGGTACTATGGATAACATTCTTTCATTTCCACCTCTATGATGTACGCATTACACCAAAGAGATTAAGGCTTGGATGGAAATGTTTCAAATCGTACTTCACCGGCTCCGCACTCAAACAACAAGGTAATCTGTTGACATCAATCAGCTATGCCTGTGTTGCATCTCATTACTTCTTTCTAAAATCTTATAAAGGATAATTGTATGTATATACTAATAGAACCGGCAACAAGTCTTGACTTTGCATTTGCTCTCACAGAAGAAATGTATAACTTGTTGCCGGCTTGGAAGAAACCGTATTATAAAAAACTTTAAAACAAACAGTTATGAAACTGAAAGATATTGAAAAGACAAATTGTGTAATACAATTTACCGATAGTGTAAGACTCAGGAAATTTGTTGTAGATCGTAACATTACTGTATTA
>Ga0209297_1000796_pt1 | contig 19369 bp, 33 predicted proteins | sample S_130805_MF_Meta_FD_187322 | JGI IMG/M metagenome (GOLD analysis project Ga0209297, IMG submission 187322) | Freshwater microbial communities from Lake Simoncouche, Canada to study carbon cycling - S_130805_MF_MetaG (SPAdes) (version 2) | ecosystem: Environmental > Aquatic > Freshwater > Lake ...
AACCCTAGTCAAAGTGGGTTATCGTTTATTGTACAAGCTAGAGATATGGCTAATCTTGACCTTCCTGCATATTATGAATTCGGCACTGGAAAAAATTATTTACAGATGGCTTCATCTTATACAAAAGAGATGAGAGAAATAGCATCTTCATACTATAAAAATGGCAGAGGTACAATTAAGGCACACCCCTACCTTTTCCCTGCATATTATAGAAATAGAAAAGATTTTATAAATGCTATTAAACAATTAGTTAAAAAAACTATCTAGGTAAATGCTTCCAAGTTTTGCCATATTGTAAACTTTGTACAATAGTTTTAGATACACCATATAAACGCATAAACTCGCATTGTCTTAATCTTTTACTTAATATATCTAATGCTTGTAATTCTGTTATTTTAGCATTAGTATGCTTTTCTCCTTTTGGCACATTAGGTACTTTTAACCCTAACCTAAACGCTTCTTTATTATTATGTGATGAAGTACACCATTCAAGATTCCCTACTCTATTATTAGTTTTAACCCCATCTATATGATTAAGTATTGGGTAATTATTAGGATTTTCTATAAAAGTAAGTGCTACTAATCTATGAGTAGTATATTTCTTTTTAATACCCAATTTTGATAATGTTACATATTCGTAACCTTGTGGATTGCGTACTTTAGCTAATACAATTCCTTTTCTTAATTCACTAACTGAATGATTCATTACATACTTGTCAATAGACCTAATCCTGCCTAAATTAGAGGCTTCATAAAACCCCTCAAATTGTGGTATTGCTTTCCAAACTTCCATAAAATATAAATCCCCCAATACTTGCAGATAAAGGGGGACTATTAAGTGTTACCTTAATTATAATAAATATCTACCTGCAAGAATACATATTTATTTATACAAAAGTACGAATAAAAACCTATTTAAACAATACTTTGAATATTGCTAAAATTTTTAGTATTTTTGTGTTATGAAAGATTGCGTACAGATTTTACAAGAAAAGTATTTTGAAGCCCTTAACGGGGTTTTATCTTACAATGGGGTAACTATACCAGTTTATGATAGTTCTTCTATTCCTGCTGATGCAGTACAGCCCTATGTGCTTTTATCCGATGTATTTGCAACGGAACTAGGAGAAGGTAGTAAATCAAGTTACGGGCAGGAAGTAATTTTTGAGTGCAGAGTAGTAACAAAGTACTTAAATGCTTTCGGAGGTAAAAAACAAGCGAGTAATATAGCAGACCAAATAATCCAAAGAATACGAACACGACAAGCAGGATATTTAGACTTATCGCCTGATTTTTATATGATAAAATCGGAGTTAGAAAGTACAAATAGTTTTGAGGAGTTAGTAAGCGATGGTATTTTAGTAAACAGAATAATAAGATTTAATCACACAATTCAAGAAGTTTAACAATTTAAAATAAAAAGAAATGGCAGTATTTAATGGCGATTTAATGGTAGTAAAAGTAGGTTCAGTAGTAGTAGCTGAATTGACTAATTGCGAATTGACGGCATCTACTAATATGTTCGAGATTACGAGCAAAGATAGTGGTGGTAAAAAAGAAATTTTAGCAGGTAACTCTGAATGGAGTGCAACAGCTGACATCAATGTAGATTTCGTTTCTTCGGATTGGGATGCTGCAGATATGTGGGCTGCTTGGAATGCTAAAACTGCTTTGTCAATCGTAGTTACAAACGGAGTAACAGGGGATAAGAGTTTTACAGGAACTGCTTACGTTGACAACGTAACTTACACTGCTCCTCAAGGGGATAAAGCAAGTGGTACGGTATCATTCGCAGGAACTGGAGCATTAACAATAGCTACTATCGTATAATGGCAGGAACAATCGAGATTAAACTAGGAAACGAAGTAAGGCAGTTAAAATTTGCAAATTACGCATTAGAGCATTATACTAAAATTACTGGGACTGATATTGGCAGTATTAAGCAGGTGGATGAAAAATACTCACAACTTGAAATGACTGCTGATATCATTCTATGTGGTTTAGTGGGGTGGTGTAAGAGTAATGGCAAAGTGCTAGACTTAACAAAAGACGATGTTATTAAGTTAATGGATGATGTAAGTTACACCGACCAATTAACGGTTATAAAGGAGTTTATGAATAGCGTGGTAAACTTAACAAATGAGATGCTAAAAGCATTAAAGGCGATGAGTTCTGATGGTGAAGAAGAAAAAAAAAAATAACGTGGGATGACTTGCTAGACAATGCGATTATCAATTTAGGATTAATGCCCGATGTATTTTGGAATTTAAGGTTTGTTGACTATTTAAGGTTAGTAATTCATCACGCAAAAAAGGAGGCTACGGAGTGGGATAGGTTTAGAGTAATGTATTCATTCATTTTAAATACTAACGTATCACGTCAGCACCAAAAAACACCTAATCAGTTAATGCCATTATGGACTGATAAGATAGCAGTAAGGAAAAGAAAAAAAATAACGGAGGCAGATAGAGATAGGATTTTAGAATCAATTAAAAGAAATGAAAGAGGAATTAATAGTATCGCTGACTGCTGACATAAAGGATTTATCTGCTAAACTAAAAGAGGCACAAGATAAGTTACAAAGTTTTGGTAATGAAACTCAAAAAGGTCTTAATGGTATTACTTTAAATAATCTTAAATCTCAATTAAAGGGGTTAAATACAGAGTTAAATAACACTTCTATTGGTAGTAGTCGTTTTAAAGTATTAAAAGATGAAATAACAAAAGTAGAAGATAAAATTAAAAGTTTAAAATCTTCTTCATCTAAAATAGGTGATGTTAATTTACCAACTAATAAAGTAAATACTTTTAATGCTTCATTAGGTAATTTAGGTGATACAATTAAGACATTAGCACTAGGATATATTAGCTTACAAGCAGCAACAGAGGCACTAGGTAGGTCTTTTAATGTAGCATTACGATTAGATGCTTTTAATTCTGCAATGGCTGTTGTATTAGGTTCTACTGAACAAGCAGAAATGCAATTCCAAAAATTAGCAGATATTTCAAATAAACTAGGGTTAGATTTATCATCCTTATCTACTATTTATAAAGACTTTGCAGGTGCAACAATAACGGCAGGTGTATCACAAGCACAAACAAACGCTATATTTGAATCATTTGCTAACGCAGGTGCAAAACTAAAATTATCTTCTGAAGATATTAGTGGTTCATTGAGAGCCGTACAACAAATGTTTTCAAAGGGTACGGTACAAGCAGAGGAGTTAAGAGGTCAATTAGGTGAAAGGTTACCTGGTGCGTTTGCATTAGCAGCAAGGGCAATGGGTGTTACTACGATGCAGTTAGGTAAAATGCTTGAAAATGGGCAAGTATTAGCAACTGACTTATTACCTAAATTAGCAGCAGAATTAGATAAAACTTTTGGGACTACTGATAAAGTAGATAGCTTACAAGCGAGTGTAAATAGATTAAATAATACATTTACATTAGCAGTAAAGAATGGCAATATAGCTACATTTTTTAAGGGTGGAGTAGATGCAGCAAATGACTTATTAAACGTAATAGAAAGTAAATCGTGGGGTGAGTTCTTTAAAAGATTTGCAAGTATTGGTAATACGGGTGTTACTACTCAATTAAATGCAGCAAATGACGCATTAGCAGGGATTAATGACCAATTAATCAAATCTAAACAACTAGCTAACGGAACAATAAAATTTGACTTTGCAGCTAAAGAGTTTTTATTAAATTTAGACGAGCAAAAGAAGATACAAAATGAGTTAAATGCTAGGATAAAAGATAAAGTATCATTTGAGAAATTAAGTGTAGCAGAGCAAGGTAAATTAACAATGGAACTTGCTAGGCAAATGGCATTAGTTAAAGAACTAGAAAAAGCCAAAGCTAATAAACCTAAAGGTATTGTATTAGCAGATGGTTCGATAGCAAAAGCAGAAGCAGATTTAAAAGCATTAACATTAGAAAGAAGTAAAACTAAAGTAGGTTCTGATAAATATTTAGAATTAAGTAAATCAATAGATATTGCTACTAAAAGTTTAGAAAAATTACAATTATTAGAATTAAAAATAAAATTAGGAGATACTACAACTTTTAATTTAGATAATGTTAATCCATTTGCAGAAGTAGATTTAAGTTCTTTAAAAGAAGCTACAAAGCAAGTAAATGACCTACAAGCGTCAATGAATTTATTATTAAGTGATTCATTACAATTACAACAAATAGGTGGTGAAACATTTACACCAATTAACGATGGAGTAGTAATTACTAATGAAGAAGTAACAAAGCTAAATGATAATGCAATGGCTTTAGTTAGCACATTAGGCAATACGCTTACATCTGCATTTGATTCAGCATTAATAAGTGGAGAAAATTTTGGAGTAACATTAATAAAAGCAATAGGAGATTTAATTAAAAAACTATTAGCTGCCGTTGCAACTGCTGCTATACTATCTGCTATTTTATCAAGTTTTGGAGTTGGTGCTGTTGCTATTGGTGGTAAAGAGGGGGCATCATTATTTGGTACTATTATTAAAAATTTAACTGGATTTAGTGGAGCAGGTAAACCATCAGGTAATCGTGTTGCAAGTGGAGTAACTACTAATAGTGGGGGTTCTGTGGAGTTTGAAATTAGAGGCGATAAACTCTATGGTGTGCTACAAAATTATTCAGGTCGTTTAGATAGATTAGTATAATGACTTATAACTATAAATACAAAATGGAATGGGTTGGTTTGAAATATGCCAACTATAAATTACAACATCCATTAGCTGATACTATTTATTATCGTTTAGAGTTTTATAAAAATGAGGTTAACCCAGTTACTTATGATGTAATTACATTACAAGCGACTACTGCACCTTTTACACTACGATACTATACTAAATCTGATTACATATTTGAGCCTTTTAGGTCATCAAGTGCAGAGATAAATATACTACAAAATCAAAGTTCTTTAGTTAGTCCTAGTGAGTTTTTTATTGATGTTAATAACGATACTTTTAAGGTAGTATTAAAATTAATTAATGAAACCGATGCAACTGAAACCGAACTATGGAAAGGGGTTATTTTAAATGATGATATTCAGTATGATTGGCAGGATATTTACCAATTAAGATTAATCGCATCCGATAATATAGGCATATTAAAAGAGTTTAAGTATAGTGACCCATCATTATATATGATGTATAAGAGTGCTGACTTAATAAACAATATTAGTATTAAGGATTTTATAATAAGAGGGCTTAATTACATAGGGTTAGAACTTAATACAAAGTTTGCTTTAAACTTGTATAACAATACAGATGCAAAAAACGAAGATAGTATATTTTTAAGTGAGTATTCTGCAATAGATTGGAGTAAAAAAACACCTTATGATATACAAAAACTTATAGGAGATTTACTTACTTCATTAGGTTGTATCTTATATCAAGACAATAGGGATGCAACGTGGACTATATTAAGTATTAATGAAGTAGCGACAAGCACTAATAATGAGGTCGCTTATAGATTATATAATTATTTAGGTGCTGAAATAAGCACTGGTAATTATAATATTTCAGGTACTATAAATTTAGGCGAAGATGCTATATGGAGCGACACAAATCAAATAGTAACATTAAGACAAAGATTTGATTCAGTTCAATTAAAATATCCTTACATTAAAAAGAATTTAGTACAGAATTATAGTTTCTTTAAAGATACTTTATCGAGTACTGATTTTAATTATTGGGATGCAGTTTCAGGGTATGCTGCAAGTATTGCGACTAGCGTAGGTTTGGAGTATTCACCAAGAGCATTACGGTTACAAGAAAGAGAAGATAAACTATATGCAGTTAATGGGACTAAATTTGTAGATACCTATGTTGATTTTACATATTATGCGATAAGAGATTTTACATTCTCTTTGTTTAGTGCGATAGTTATAAACTTTGACTATAAATTCATATCGGGTCATACTGATGATGGATTTAATGTTAGTTTTTATTCATTTAGACTAGGCAGTGGAGATTATGTAACATTTAATGAAAATGGAGATTGGGCTACTAATACTTCATCGGATTTAACAAGAAACGACCCAGTTAGAATACCTGTATATCCTAGTAAAATAGGAGATTGGGGTAATTTCAATGCAGTAAGTAAATACTATTATGAGTGGTTTGAAAAACTAAACTTATTCAATTTTAAGGTAAGAGGGATAAGAACAGATGCCGGAGAAACACCCGAAGCATTAGTAACAAATGTAAATATAAATGTAGTACCATTCTTTTTAACATTAGTAAATAGATTTGTGTATTTATCTACTCAACGTTATAATCAATCACAAACAAAACCTACATATCAATTAAACTCAAAAATAATAGATGGTAAATATCATACTGGTAGGTATGATGAATTTTCAGCAGTACTATTTGATGATTGTTTAACGACTATCTATAATAATGGGATTAATGATTTTATTATGTCTAACCAATTATGGACTAGGAATTGGGAATCACATACAGAAAGTGATTTTAGCGCATTACAAGCATTAACTGCTGCCTCTATATTATCATTCCATAGGGAGGTTGGTAGAGTGTTTAGGGGTAACGTATTTGCAGAGCAAACACCAATAGACACGTTAACTACTACTCCATTCTGTTTCCCAATGTATCTAGAAATAGGTAGTACTTATGATGAGCAAGGTAATTCAGAACTTTATAGTGCATTTAATATAAGGGTAACAAATGATGGTGGGACTATTGAAGATACTAATTGTGGGTCTGATTTTCTTAATGAGTTTAATCAGATTAATAGTAAATTTTTAATGCAGGATGCTACATTTGATTACTATACAAATAAAACAAATGTTACACTTCAAGAAGATTTTACAGATGTATTAGAAACCTTTAGTACTGGTATAGGTCAAAACGAAAGTGGTACAACAAGCAATATAGGAGAGGCTGGTAGTAATTCAGGTAATACGCAAACAACTATAACAACGGGCTAAAAAGATAATTTTGTAAAATGCTAAAAATATTAGTATTTTTGTGTAAATAAAGGAGTATGCAATTTAAACAAGTATCACACGAAATAAAGGCTTTAGACGATGCAAAAGGTATCGTTGTAGCCTATGCAAGTGTTTACAATAACATAGATGCTGACAAAGAAAGAATCGTACAAGGTGCTTTCACAAAGACTATACAAGAGAATAAAAAGCGTATCAGAGTGTTGAAAGACCACGACCCTCGTATAGGTTTAGGAGTACCTTTAGAGATTAATGGTAACGACCCTTATGGATTGCTTACTACTACTCAATTTAACCTTAAAAAAGAGGTTAGTAGAGATATGTACGAGGATATAAAGTTATTCCTAGCGAATGGGTTAAATGCTGAATTATCAATCGGATTTCAAACGATTAAAAGCATTGAGGAGCAAACAGATGAAGAAAACGAGGTAGAAACGATTACAGAGGTAAAACTATGGGAATATTCGTTTTTATCGAATTGGGCAGCAAATGAAAAGGCAATCGTGCAGGATGTAAAGAACAAAAAAGAAAGTGCTATGGATTTATTGGTAAATATGTACAATTTACCTTATTCAGATAGCAGATTAAAAGCAATAGAATCATTACTATTATCACTTGAAGAAAATGAGCCGTTAGAAAATAACACTCCAATTGTAGAGCCGATAAACGATTCAGAGCAAAAAGCAAATGAATTATTTAACTATTTATTATTAAAAGGAGTATTAAAAAATGGAAATTAAAGATGTAGTTGATGCAGTAGCATCACAAAACGAATTGACGGTAAAGTCATTCGAAGCTAAAGTAACAGAGGTTAAATCTGATGTTGAAACAAAATTACAAGAAAAATCAGTAGAGATTGAGAACTTAAAAGGTCAAATCACTAAAATTACTGAAAGGGCAGACGAGTTAGATACTCTTATCTCTAAAAAAGCAAATGATAAAGTACAAGCTAAATCATTTGGCGAAGCGTTGGCAGATGCTGCTGATAACGAAATGGGTAACATCGAAAAGGCTTTAAAGTCACAAGGTGGTTCACACACAATCCAATTAAAAGCAGTTGGTAATATGTTACTTTCAGCTAACTTGACTGGAGATTCAGTAGCAAGTTACTCACAAAGACAAGCAATTTTACCTGCACAAGCGTTGAACTTTAGAGATTTAGTTCCATCGGTATCTAGTGCAACTGGTACATACGTTCAATATCGTGAAACTGGTTCAGAGGGTTCAATCGCTGCACAAACAGAGGGTAGTGCTAAATCACAAATTGATTACGATTTAACAGAGGTTAAGACCGTAAATGCTTACATCGCAGGTTACGCAACTTACTCTAAACAATTCGCTAAATCATTACCTTTTATGCAAGGTACATTGTCGAGAATGTTGTTAAGAGATTTCTTCAAAGCAGAAAACGCTTCATTCTTCTCTACTGTTTCAGGTGCTGCAACTGGTGTAACAACCGTTACTGCAACTAACGATGTTGAAGAAATTGTACAATTAATTGCAAACACTAAAAATGCTAACTATAACGCTTCATTTGCTTTAGTAAGCCCATCACAAATGGCACGATTAATTATCGCTACATTTGCTAAAGGTTACTACGCAGGTGCAGGTGCTATTATCTTAAATGGTGCAGGTGGTGTAACAATTTGGGGTACTCCAGTATTAGAGGCTTCTTGGGTTACTGATGACAAAGTGTTAATCATTGACAGAGATTTCATCGAAAGAGTTGAAGTCGAAGGGTTAAACGTTACTTTCTCTTACGAGAACGGAACGAATTTTGTTCAAAACTTGGTAACTGCTCGTGTTGAATGTTATGAAGCGATAAATTTAATGATGCCAGCATCTGCAATTTACGCAGATTTGGGTAACGTATAAGCCAAATAACTTATAAAATTGGCAGATACTTAAGTGTATCTGCCTTTTTTTTTGCTAAAAGTTTTAGTATATTTGTATTATGAAAGTTATATCTAAAATGGACTTTATTCACGAGGGGAATAGGTTCAAACGAGGTTTTGAATACGAAGTAAAATCAACACCTAAAATACTTGAATTTATTAAGGTAGGTTACTTGAAAGAGGTTGAAGAAGTGAAAGAGATTATCGAAGTTAAAGAAGCCAAAGAAGTAAAGAAAACAAAGGAATTTAAAGGCAGTAAAAATACCAAATGACAAAGATAGAAGCATATCAAAATAGTTTGCAATTCTTAGGACTGACAAAGAAAAACGGAGTTGGTGTTGGGGAATTGTACGCTTTAAAACCTACAAATAACGGGGGTAACTTTGTTTGGAGTAGGGCATCAAGTGCATATAGAACAAACCAAGATGGTGTTTTAGACCTTGTCGCAAGTGGAGTGCCTAGAGTGGATTATTCAAATACTTGCCCTGAATTACTTATCGAAAAGCAGAGTACTAATTTGGCGTTTAGAAGCCAAGAGTTTAACAATGCGTATTGGACAAAAGGAAGTAGCACAATAGTAGCTAATTCTATAATAGCACCCGATGGAACGACAACGGCTGATACTTGGGTAGAAGCCAATGGAGTTGGCATAACACCTGAAATCGTTAAAGCTATATCATTAAGTAATGCCACACAATACACTTGGAGTGTTTATGCTAAACCTAACGGTAGAGATTGGATAGTAATAAACGCAAATGATGGCACTGCATCTTATCGTACTTGGTTTAATATCACTACGGGAGTAGTTGGTACAAACCCAGCAGGCTCAACAGCTAAAATAACATTAGAACCAAATGGATTTTATAGATGTTCGGTAACACGCACAACGGGAGTGTCTGCGGCAGGTTCATTATATGATTTACAGATAGCAAATGCAGATGGAGTGAACACATACACGGGCAATGGAACAAGTGGTGTTTATATTTGGGGTGCGCAATTAGAACAATCAACTTATATTACTTCATACATTCCTACGACTTCAGCAACAGTAACACGTACACAAGACAAAGCGTATAACACTACGATAGCATACGGATTAAAAGGAACTATTTTTATTAGAGCAAGGATATTTAGTTCTACTTATACAAAGGTAGATACATTGTTTAGTTTGAATGATGAGACTTTAGACAACTATATTACCTGTTCAACTAATGCGAGTAGAACGATTTTTATTGAAACTTGGGATAGTGCTGATGGTAATAGTTACAATTACGCTTTAGCAAGTAATGGGATTTATTCGATAGCAATTGGCTACGATTTTACGGGAGTTAATAATAAGGTAAATATAGCAATTAACGGAATATTAAAGAGGGCAAATGCAACACAAACTAATAATGCTCCTACTTCATTAACGAGATTCGATTTAGGTAGTTTATATGAAACATTACCAAGCGTAGATAACAGAATAATAGGGCAGATGTATTTTGCAGACCAATTAAGCGATACAGATTTAACAGCATTAACGGTACAATAATGAGAAAATATATTTTCAAAAATAAAGAAGAAGCCGACAAACACTTAAAAGGTTGTATTGCGAGGGTTGATTTAGGGTACTTACCGATTGAATGGGTTGAGGAGCAAACAGAATTAGGAGTAGTGAAAGTACCTATTAAGTTTAGCGATAAATATAGTGTTGATGCAATGTGGGATAATATCCCAGACTTGAAAGAGTTTGAAGTGTGGGTGCAACCTTTTGGAGTTCACGTTTTTTTGGGTTATGAGCAAGAGTACACAAATGAATATAATTTAAGAAATGGAAATTAAAATTATAACAGATATTTCAGTCGAACCAGTTACGGTAGCAGAAGCTAGGACTTATTTAAGAATAACGACAACGGCCGAAGATACTTTGATTGGTGAGTTAATAACAGATGCTCGTGAGAGATTAGAAAAGTTTACTAACCTTTCATTCGGGGCGAAGACTTTGAAGTGTAGATGGGATGTATTAGATGGATGGGCTGAAATTCCTTACCAACCAAATGCAGTTGTGAGTGCTTGTATAAATGATGCAGGAGATACGTTAAGCTACGACACTAAAGGACTTGAATATAAGTACTTGTGGTGCGTTAACTCTACTGGTGTTAATATAACATATACTGCAGGATTTACAACGCTTCCTAAGGCTTTAAAAGTGGCAATTTTAAAAGAGGTTGCAACAAGCTATGAGAATAGAGAAAACTTTTATATAGAGGGTACATTTAACGAGTTATCAAATGATGCTAAAAGAATGGCACAAAGTTACTCACGAAATACGATTTTAGGAATATGAGGGCAGGAGCATTAAGAAATATTGTAAAGATTTTGGACTTCTATACCATTTCTGATGGTAGTGGTGGTTTAATAGGTACTTATTACGATGCTGATGAAATTAATACTCAATTTGCAGGTAGGGTTTTGGGTGCGGGTGGGATGGTTGAAACCACAGATTGTGGTAGTGATTTTCTTAATGAATTTATTTCGACTACAAATATTTGGGCTGAAATACGACAAAAACAAGGTAGTAGGGGTTTAGACGGTTCTAAAATAGAACTTCAAAACTTTACTGAAATAATTTTTAGATATGAAGATATTGAAACTATTAATAAGAAATGGTTATTAGAGTTTGATGGTAGAAGGTTTACTATTCATTCTTACTATATAGTTAACGAGAGAAGAAAAACGATTGTAGTAAACGCAGTAGAAATAAAATGATAAGGCAGTTAGCTGAAATATGTAAGGCTTCTTATAGTGGAATATTTGACTTTAAGATTATCCATTCAATAAATAAGAAAGGGGTACAAGCCTATATTTTAGAGGTTGAAGAAGCGTGTGTAGTTGTTTTTAGGGGTTCTGATGAGCCTAAAGATTGGGCGTATAACATTCAAGCAAGTTTTACGGATACCGTTTATGGTAAGATGCACAAAGGGTTTAAGAAGTCGTGGGATGCAATCGCAAAAGAGTTAAGAGATAATTTACCATTAGATAAACCTATTTGTTTCACTGGACATTCTTATGGTGGTGCTTTGGCTTTTATTTCAGTGTTATACATTGAGGGTATGAGTGTTACTTATGGATGCCCAATGGTTATGGATAAACACGCTAAAGTAAAAGTAAACCATATACGAGTAAGAAATAATAACGACATCGTTACGCAATTACCAAGTTTTGGTTATTCCCATTTTGGCGAATTAGTTTATTTAGATTACGATGGTAAAAAACATAGTAGTATTAAATTTTTTGATAGGATAAAATCACATCTAAAAGCGTGGAGTAAAGGGCAAAAGTTCAATCCATTTTACGACCACGATATAGATGAATATTTGAAGAAGCTATGAGCGAGATAGACCAACTAAAAGAGATGAATGCTCAAATGACCTATTGTATAAAAGCAGTAGAGCGTATAGAAATTGCATTAGTAGGGGATAAGTTTTCTAGCGATGGCATTATTCACAGAATAGACACTATAGAAAGTAAACTAAAGAAATTAGATAAATATATGTGGATGCTTATAGGAATGTTTTCACTTGGAACGATTCCATTAGGTTCTAAAATTTTACCAATAATTAAAGACTATTTAAAATGAGTTTATCAAAGAAATATTCAGAGCCTACACCGAAGTATTGGCGTCAAATTGGCGATTTTGCCCTAGTGTTATTAGTGGCGATTCAACCGATGTTGAATTCGATGCCGATAAGCGATAAACCTAAATACTGGGTTACGTTTATTTTTACGGTGCTATTAGTTGGTATTAAGTTTTGGACTAATACAAAATCAGTACATTCGAAATGAAAATAAGCAAAAAATGTATTGAATTTATAATTGCTTTTGAGGGGATAAGAACAAAGCCTTATCTATGCTCTGCGAATGTACCAACTATCGGAGTAGGCACAACGATTTACCCAAACGGGGTAAAGGTTTCAATGAGTGATAAGCCGATAACATTGGAACAAGCAAAGGAATATTTGATGCACGATTTAGAGAAGTTTGAAAAAGGGGTAGTTTCCTTGATTGGAAACACTAAACTTAATCAAAACCAATTTGATGCTTTGGTATCATTCGCTTATAATTGTGGATTAGGCAATTTAAAGGCTTCTACGCTCTTAAAACTTGTTAAAGCTATGCCAACATCAGAAGCTATATTTAATCAGTTTTTGAGGTGGAATAAAGCAGGTGGAAAAGAAATCTCTGGGCTTACGAGAAGAAGAAAAGCCGAAGCCGAATTGTATTATAGTAACTAACTCTATAATATTGCAATTTAGAATAATTCTAAATGTAAAAGAATACTTGTTTTAGTAGTTTTTCGTTTGTAAATTGCACCGATGCAGTTCGACAATATGGATATAATCTGTTGGAATGGAATAATTACCTACTACGGAATTATTAAGGGCATCGTATCTGAAGATGAAATCACATTAGCAAACGATATAGAAATCTCACTTTATTCTAGAAACTTATGACAGTAAAAATCAAATTAAAAGACACCACAACACCTATTTATTATGAAATGGTATTATCTCATTTTTTAGAAGGTGAAACATTAGCACTTCTATTTGAAGATGGGTGTGTAAGAAATTTTCCATTAATTCATATTTGGTATTACGAAACCAAACAACCAAGAGAAAAAACTAAAATAGAATCGGAGATATAACTTATGAACAAACGACCACGCTTAAAGGAAAACGAAGCTAACCATCACGAGTTAAAAAGGCTTTGGAATAAAAAACTTTACTCTGTTTTATTCACTTCTGACCATCATGGATGGCTAACAGATTTAAGAGCAAACCGATGCGTAAACAGAATATTACAACACAATAAATTTGACGAGGTAATATTAAATGGGGATATAGTAGATATGCCCTATTTGTCTAAACATACTCAAAAACTTTACCCAGATGGAATATTAACTGGATATACAGAAGTAGGAGAAATAGACTATACTGTAGAGCAGATTTTAAAGCCATTAGTAGCTTCGACAAATGCAAGGATTAGAGTAAGAACTGGTAACCACGATGAAAGGATTACAAAGCCTAATTTACTAGGAGAAAAGCAGTTAAAACACCTTGCAATACTTTACAAACATTACGAAAGTACAAAGTTTGAGGAGATGCTTAAATTAGATGAATTGGGGATATTATACGACCCTAGCGATGTTTATACTTTCTTTGATATTTTCGATGTTGTACACGGATTAAAACTAGCAAAAAACGCAGCAGAGCAGAATATAAAGGATTATATGAGTTCAGGCACTTCAGGGCATACGCACCGATTAAACTCTAAATATATGACTAATAGAAAAGCCCCTTATGTTTGGCTAGAAAGTGGTTGTATGCGTTTAACTTCGCAAGTGGAGTATTTACCTACTGGAGTGGTTGCAGATTGGCAGAATGGCTTTGTAACGGTGCATTTTTGGGTAGAGGGTGGTAAGGTTAGATTTTATGCACAACCTAATATAATAGTAGATGGTAGATGTTACTATAATGGTGTTGTTTACGATGGTAATAAATCGTAAATTTGTATTATGGCTGATGAAACAAATATAGGCGACATTGAGGAGATTGAAGACTCTCAAACCCTTGTGGAACTCGAACTATTCTTTGATATGGCGATGAAGTTAGAAGAAACTAATTTTAACCTTTATCCACAAGAGGGAAAAGAAATGCAACGAACACTAATAGACCTAATAAAGCAACGACTGGAATTTTTTAAATTTGAAGATGACGAATGAAATCGAAAAACTAATAGAGGAATTGAAAGATTTGTACTTACAAATTGAAAGTAAAAAAAAACTAATAATAACTAAACAAGCAGAAAAATGGAACAAGCAATTAAACCAAAACACTACGAACAAACCATAACCCCGATTGACTTCGTTTTAAAAAACCAGTTAGGATTCTGCGAGGGTAACGTAATAAAATACATTTGCCGGTACAAAGAGAAAAACGGGGTAGAGGACTTAAAAAAAGCAAAGCAATACATAGATTTTTTAATAGATGAATATGAAATTAAAAGCGATAGATAGACTGCTACTAATTTACATAGCAATTATCTACTTAATGGTATTATGTGGATGCAAAACAAAGCACGTTACGGAGCAAAGAATAGATAGCGTTGTTAGGGAGGTTTACTCGATTAAGGATAGTGTAAGAAATGAAACTATTTTCGAGTATGAAACTATTTATGATACGGTAAGAAAAGAGTATATAACCAATATCAAGCGAATAATAGCCACAGAAAGCCAAAATAAGACGCTACAAGGCACGAAAGATGTAAAAGTGAGTAAAGATACCAAAGAGGTAATAAAAGAACCTACAAATGCAGGATTTGGCTCGTGGTTATCTAAATTTATGATTGGATTTATTTTAGGTATAATATTAGTTGTTTTAGTAAGAAAATTTGTACATTTGTAGTGTTTTCATATAGTTTTGTTTAGGTCGGAAAGGTAGTAGAAATGCTACCTTTTTGTTTTATGCTTATTTAGAAACATTCTAAATTGCAAATAAATTATACAGATATGAAAACTCGTTGTATATTTGAGAACCAAAACAAAAATGAAAACTCAAAAATTCTTCGTACAAGGCTCTGAATTAAACAAAATGCAATTTTCTGAAATCGAAAGTTATTTAGAAGATAAAGGAATGAATGTAAATGCTATATTTTCTCAAATATCTGATGAAAATGAATTTATTTATGTAAGTAATGGTTTTGTTAATGGTTTATCTAAAGATGAAAATTCTAAAGGCGAATGGCATCATTATTTCACTAAAAATAGTGATGGTACATTTGATGCTGGTAAATTAATGTTTAACTAAAAATATTCCCGACAAGGAAGCGTTCTTTATACCCGAAAAAATTTTAACTAATTTTTATTGTTTGTTAAGGGTTTGGATAACATAGTCTTGAAAAGTCAAGGTGTTATTATCAATTTATCGGGGGTCAGTAAAAAATTTGTTATTGTAGGCACTTTGAAAAGACCCCCATTAAACTAAATATTATGAATTACGGACAACGAAAAACAGCCACAAGGCTAAAAGAAGATACTGGTTATAAATACGTTTACGCTATTATCAATCGGTCAGGAGTTAAATGCTACGAAGCGAAAATAAGGCTAAACGGAAAAGATACTTGCTATTACTTCGATACTGCAAAAGAAGCAGCAAGAAAGATAGATATGGAATTCATCAAATCAGGTAAACCACAAGTAAATAATACATTAGTTAAAGTTATATAATATCGGAAAATTTTACCATAAATATATGTAAATGCACATAAATATGCTTACATACGGATATCTATATGTAATTGCATATCGGAATGAATATCGGAATTATTGCAACGTGTTGAAAATAAATTTTGAAATGTAAAAGTAAAAGCGTAATTTTGCGTAAACGAAGTTGACAGCGTTTCAAAGCAAAGATATTCATAATTGGTTAGTAGCCTTGTACTCTGTCAACATTAGTCAAGGCTATTTTTATTTTACAAAATTATGAATCAAAATACCATACAAACATTGATAGAAAGATATAAGCATATAGATGGCTCAAAAGACTTTATTATATTGGCTTATATATCATTATCTACTAAATATAAACAAGCAAAAATTAAGCAGTTTATAAAAGGGATTTTAAATCAAGAACATTTTAATGAATATATATTAATTACTAGTGAATCATTAGAAAATATGATGATACATTGGGAAAAAGTATATATAAATAAAAGAAGTAATAGCGAAAATTATTCAAGAGAACTATTTACTTATAAGTGTTTAAAACTAATGTTAGGTTTATAAAAATGACTAAAGGATTATCACAAGTACAATTTTTATGCTTTGCTATAATAGTGAAACGTAACTATTGTAATTCGATAATTTTAGGCTCTTTAAATCAAATATCTAATAAACTTGGAGTAACAGACTATATAACTAGAAAACAAATTAACTATGGGCTTAAAAATGGGCTTATAGCGAAAATTAAAGGTGGTTATAAAGTACAAAAATATAAATCTATATTAGAGCATTTAGATGCAATAACTCACATTAAACATATTAAGCTATTTAAAGAGGGTAATTTTGCCGAGTTGGTAGAAAAAAACCTTTATGCAATAGCAAGAGTAAATTTTAATCAACAACTTTTCAGAGGGAAGCAATCAGAAACAATAAAAGAATTAAGAAAACTAGTAACAGAAGAAACGGAGATAAAAGGTCAATTCAATAAAAAGGATTATGACTTGTATAAGAAAAGTAAGCAACGTGTACTAGGAGAAAATTATATTGTTACTGGGCAAAAACACCTATGTAAGTTATTAAATATTTCACAAGGTTTAGCAAGTAAACTATTATCTAGGTGGAGTGAATTAAGGCTCATTTTTAGAACTATAATTTATACACCATTCTTTGATAGTAATGATACCAACTATTCATTAAACTTAAATAAACCAATGATTTGTTTAGGTAGTAAAATAGGATTAATCTCCTAGTAGTAACATATATTTAAAAAGGGCTTAAAAGGAAAAATATGAAAGAAATAATAAGCGAAGTTTATAATATCGACTGCATCGAGTATATGAAGCAGTTTCCTGACAAGCACTTTGATTTGGCGGTGGTTGACCCGCCGTATGGGATAGACGTAGATAATAGAACTGACCACGGCAAAAAAAGAAGCATTAAATCCGCTTCTAAATCTAAATCTTACGATAATAAAGGTTGGGATAAAGACATTCCTACTGATGAATACTTTAATGAATTATTTAGAGTATCTAAAAATCAAATCATTTGGGGTTCTAATTATTTTGGATTGATGGGAGGTTATATTTTTTGGGATAAAAATACAGCTAAAGGGTTTAGCAGTGCGGATGGCGAATTAGCTTATTGCAGTTTAATAAACTCGGTAAGAAAAGTTAATATTACTTGGAATGGAATGATTCAAGAAAATATGAAAAACAAAGAGCAACGCATCCACCCAACCCAAAAACCCGTAGCACTATACAAATGGCTCTTAAATAACTACGCTAAAGAGGGCGATAAAATATTAGATACTCATTTAGGAAGTGGTAGCAGTAGAATAGCAGCGTATGATATGGGATTTAATTTTTATGCTACTGAATTAGATAAAGATTATTTTTGGTCTTCTATTAAACGGTTTGACCAATATAAAGCACAACAAAAGCTATTTTAACTTATTTAGAAACATTCTAAATTGCAAATAATCCTTGACAAATTAAAAACTCGTTGTATATTTACATCGTCAACCACAAGGAAGGCACTCGCAAAATGAAAACTTTAATCACAAAAACTCAAAAACAAGCAATAAATTTAGCTAAAAAAAATTTAGCATTTGATTGTGGAAAATCATTTTTAAAATCAAATGACATTCTAATTTCTTTTAAAAGTACACGATGCACTTGCGGAGAGACTGGTGCAGTTGAGGCGTACTCGCTAACATACCAAAAATGTAGTGTTGTTGGTTATTGTTCAGATTGTTATAATAACTAACTTTTGCAAGTAGCCGAAATTTAAACAAAATAAAATGATACACGATTTAGAACTAACAACGGTAGTAGATGCACAAGGTGTATTAACTCCAGTATTCAGCGATGAGGATAACAAGAAATTGGATGAAAACATTGAAATGATTGAACGCAGTTTAATTCAATTTCTATATGAACGCATCGACTTATTAAACTATCAAAGTAGTAAACTAGCAATTATCGAAGTAGCTAAAATGTTAAACGCAAACGAGGTAGATTTAAACCTACTTACTAAAAAATATTTAAATGAACTATAGACTTAAAAAATTAGCATTACTTAACGATTACGAAGTAATGCTGGTTAACCTTGCTCGTAAACAAAGGGTAAGCATTGAATATCTGCAGGAGCATAATATGCACAACGACCTATACAATGGAATTACATTCCACTCACAGAATTTAGGCACTTATGCAGTAATTAAAGCAAGGTTAAGAAAAAGAGTTAACACATTACTAAAAGAACTTAAATATGAATAAACGACTAGAAAAGGTAACACGCTTAACCGACCAAGCAAGAGCCGACAGAAACGCAAACAAGGTATTACAAGGCGAGTACTTAAAATACCAAATAAGAGAAAAAGAACAAAGTAAATTTAACCAACACCTAAATAGATTAAAAAATGCAAACTAGCGAATTACAAATACAAAAATTTACTCAAGATGGTATTAAAACTGCTTTAAAACCATATGATGAAAAATTAAAAAAACTTATAAAAGAAGAAGATTTTATAAAAGAGGTAGCATTTGCATCTATGGCTATTATGAATAGTGAAGGATTGCAAAAATGCACACACGAAAGTATTTTACAATCAGTTTTTAATGTTGCTACTACTGGATTAAGTTTAAACCCAGTACTTAAATACGCAGCACTAACACCACGATATATAAAAGGTAAAATGCAATGTGTATTAAGTCCAATGTATCAAGGTTTAGT
>Ga0209297_1000804_pt1 | contig 19212 bp, 15 predicted proteins | sample S_130805_MF_Meta_FD_187322 | JGI IMG/M metagenome (GOLD analysis project Ga0209297, IMG submission 187322) | Freshwater microbial communities from Lake Simoncouche, Canada to study carbon cycling - S_130805_MF_MetaG (SPAdes) (version 2) | ecosystem: Environmental > Aquatic > Freshwater > Lake ...
AATCAGATCAAGTTGCTCATCTACAACGATCGCACCTAAGCCACCACTTATTACTTTTCCAACCGAAAACGGATTACCAACGACGCCAAGCACTGCGCTTTTTGCAAGTGCCTCGACAAATGAGCGTTGTCTTGCAGTGCGACCAATGTCTGATGAGCCGTCGATCTGCCACTCGCCATCGACCTTTTGCTCGAAGAACCGGCTTCTGGCAAATGCAAGTGCTTCCACCCCATCCAAAGTTGAGCAACCAGGCTTCATAAATAGGCCCGTGTGTTTATCGCGCGACGGATAATCGACACACACCGACACACCACCGACTGCATCAACAATTTTTTTAAAACCCTGGAAATCAATTTCGACATAATGATGTATTGGCACTCCAAGAGCACTCTGCACAGTGCGCACGAGCACATCGGTGCCGGCTTGATAGGCGGTATTGATGCGTTGGTGGTCTTCGCCACCGCCAATTGCAACCCATAAGTCACGGGGTATCGACAACAACGAAACCGAGCCAGATTTTTTGACGTAATGCATCACCATCAACGTGTCGCTGCGCTGGCCGCCAATGTCACCCTCTGCCCCAACGGCGTTGAAGTCTGCGTCAGATGGGTCTGCACCAGCACGTGAGTCAGAGCCAACCAGCAAATAGTTTTCAAACAACGGGTCGGGCGCAGACAATGCCGAAGTTGCCGTTATCTCACGCTGAATCCCATCGAGTTGGGCATGGACATTTCGTACAATCCCAAATGAACCCGCGACTGCCGTAACAAGTGTGGCAACGGCGGTGATAACTAATCGTGTTGAGCGCTTGCCACGAGTTCGCGTTTCAGGACGATGCACCACCACGGTTAGACGCTAATCGCTCTGAACGAAAGAGCATGATCACTGCGTTCGCAGGTGCACCACATCACCGGTATCAATCAGATGAGTTTGCCCATTGTCATCAACCACTTCAAGTCGACCGTCAATTAGCACGCTTGATGCACGACCAGTCACTACGTGGTTGGCCATCTCTACTCGTACTTCTTGGCCAAGCGTCATGAGATGAGCCACATACCTCGCGTGCAGTTGTGCCGGATTAAGAGACTCGAGAACATCAATGTGCCCCAACATTGCTCGCAGCAAATCGGTAGGTGTGGTTTGCACACTGCCAGATGCACTGTTGAGCGAAACCGCATCTGGCGGTGCCCACCCAACATTTACGCCTATGCCAACGACAACAAAATCGGCTGCACCTTGCGCCAAGATTCCAGAAACTTTTTTGCCATCGATCAATAAATCATTTGGCCATTTCATCTGTGGCTTCACAGCGACAAGTTGTTCGCTCGCAAGCGCAGCCGCCATTCCTACTATCTGCGTAAATTGATGAGTTGGTCGCACCATCGTGTCTGCAAAACGAAACAGAAGTGAGACAAGCAAATTGGATCCGGGTTCAGCAACCCACGTGCGGTCAAGTCTGCCCTTTCCTGCACTCTGAAATTTGGCCATCAAGACGCTGTGGTGTGCTGCACCACCATGCGCACTCGCCAGTAAATCTGTGTTGGTGCTGCCAGTTTCAGCGACAACCGAAACCCACCAACCATTGGGCCATGAGCTCGTGTTTTCGGGCTGGTTGGGAGAAAGAGTGTTCATCAGGTAAAGATAATAAGCCGTGTTGAAAAAGATCCTGATAGCCAATCGAGGCGAAATCGCCGTTCGCGTCATCCGTACCGCCCGAGAAATGGGTATCGCCACGGTTGCCGTGTATTCAGAGCTCGATCGCAATGCCCTGCATGTGCGACTTGCCGATGAGGCCTATGCCCTCGGTGGCCAAACTGCTGCAGAGAGTTACCTCAACACTGAAGCCATCCTCGATGCCATTCGCAAGAGCGGCGCCGACGGTGTGCACCCCGGTTACGGATTTTTTAGTGAAAATGCCGACTTCGCCCAAGCGATCACCGACATGGGCGTGGCTTTCATCGGGCCGCCTCCAGCCGCAATCGTTGAAATGGGCGACAAAGTTTCATCACGCAAGGCTGCCCTTCGCGGTGGTGCACCAATCGTGCCTGGCACCACAGAGTTCACCAAGAGCGCCAAAGAAATTACCGACTTCGGAAATGAGTTTGGTTGGCCAGTAGCAATCAAGGCTGCTTTCGGTGGCGGTGGCCGCGGAATGAAAGTTGTGCAGTCGGCTGATCAAGTGCAAGAGGCAATGGAGTCGGCGCAACGAGAATCAAAAGCTTTCTTTGGTCGCGACGAAATTTATGTTGAGCGCTACCTCACATGGCCACGCCACATTGAAGTACAACTCGTTGGCGACAAACATGGAAATGTTGTGTGGGTTTCTACGCGCGACTGCTCTGCGCAACGACGTCACCAAAAACTGATTGAAGAAGCCCCAGCACCTGGTTTGCCAGACGGCATGGAAGAAGCAATGGGCGCAGCTGCTGTCAAAGCAGCAAAAGCTGTTGGTTATTACAACGCCGGCACCGTTGAGTTCATCTACCAAGACAACGATTTTTTCTTCCTCGAGATGAACACTCGTTTGCAAGTTGAACACCCAGTCACCGAAGTGATCACGGGTATTGACTTGGTCGAGTGGCAAATACTTGTTGCATCTGGCGAAAAATTGCCGATGACTCAAAAACAAGTCGCTGCGCGCCGCAATGGTCACGGCATCGAAGTGCGCATCAACGCCGAAAACCCAACCGCCGGAAAATTCTTGCCATCACCTGGCACAATCACCACTCTCACCACACCAGATGGTTTCGGTACTCGCTTTGACGGTGGTTACGAAGCCGGCGACACCGTCAGCCAGTACTACGACAATCTTGTTGGCAAATTAATTGTGTGGGGCAAAGATCGCGACACTGCAATCGCTCGCACCATTCGCGCACTTGAAGAAATGGTGATTGTTGGAGTGCACACCACCATTCCTGCCGACTTAGCAATTCTGCGCCACCCAGATTTCTCTGCCATCACACACTCCACCAAGTGGGTTGAAGAGACTCTCGATTTATCACAACTTGTTTCGCATGCGGGCGCAGCGCCAGCAGACGATGACCAAGACTTGGTCGAGCGCTCGACCACTGTCGAAGTCAACGGCAAGCGATTTGATGTCAAAATGTGGGTGCCCGAATTTGCAATCGGCACTGCTAAAAAGTCCAAGAAGCCAACTCGCGGCTCGGGTGGCGCCGGTGGTGGTGCAGCAAGCGGCGCTGTAACCGCACCAATGCAAGGCACCATCGTCAAAGTGATGGTTGAGGTCGGTCAGACAGTTGCCGTTGGTGACGCCGTCGTTGTGCTCGAGGCCATGAAAATGGAAAACCAAATCACCGCCGAAAAGGCTGGAAAAGTCACCAAAGTCAACGTGACTGCAGGCGACAAAGTTGGCTCTGGCGACGTGCTCGCCATTATTGAATAGCAAAACTAGTAACGACGCCTCTAGCCCGCGCGACTAGTTTGTGAGCGTGACATCTAGCCCCGAATCAGCCGAAAACGGCGACAACCTCGATCCAGCCCAAACTTCGAGCGGCCTTGCTGCCGAGATGGCACGCCGCCTCGACAACATCGAAGCACTCAGGGCTCAAGGCACCAACCCATATCCATATCGATTTGACCGCACCCACACGCTTGGTGAAATTCGCACAACACACGGTGCGCTCGAAGCAGGTAACGAAACCACTGACCACGTCATCATCGCAGGCCGCATCATGCTCAAGCGCGATCAGGGAAAACTCATTTTCTGCACATTGCGCGATCGCACAGGTGACATTCAGTTGTTTGTGTCGAAAGCAATTGTTGGCGACGATGCGTTTGATGCAATCAATAATTTCGATTTAGGTGACTGGGTTGGCGTAAGCGGCTTGGTCATGACAACACGCAAGGGTGAACTGTCGGTCAAAGTTGACACAGCACAGTTGTTGGCAAAGGCTGTGCGTCCAATGCCAGACAAATGGCATGGACTCACGGACGTCGACACTCGTTATCGCCAACGCTATGCCGACCTCATTATTAATGAAGAGGCCCGTCGCACATTCGAGATTCGTCACGCAACAATTGCGAGTTTCCGCAAGACTCTGCATGACAATCAATTCATTGAAGTAGAAACTCCGGTGCTGCATATGGAAGTTGGCGGTGCTCACGCTCGCCCATTCATCACCCATCACAACACCCTCGACATGCAATTGTTTTTGCGTATCGCACTCGAGTTGCACCTCAAGCGCTTGATTGTTGGTGGCATGGAGCGTGTGTTCGAGATCGGTCGCGTCTTTCGCAACGAAGGCATCTCAACTCGTCATAACCCAGAGTTCACGATGATGGAGAGCTACCAAGCCTTTGGTGACTACACCGAAGTGATGGCACTTACGGAGCAACTCATCACCAACGCTGCACGTGAAGCAACCGGAAGCACTGTCGTCATTATCAACGGACAAGAATTTGATCTTGCTCAACCTTGGCGCAAGGCACGCATGATCGATTTGGCCGGCGAAAAAGTTGGCGAAACATTGCACCCTTCAATGGATGTAAATGTCGTTCGCAATATCGCCGCGAAACACAAAATCAAAACCGATGCTCATTGGGGATCAGGACGCATCATCGAAGAGATTTTTGCCGAACTCGCAGAAGGCGAATTGCAGGAACCAACTTTCGTAACAGGACACCCAGTTGAGATCTCGCCGCTCGCACGTGCCGATCGCAATGACCCGCATCTCACCGAGCGTTTCGAATTGTTTATTGGAGCCCGCGAACTTGCAAATGGTTATAGCGAGTTAAATGATCCTGTCGAGCAACGGTTGCGGTTTGAAGACGAGCAAAAAGCCAAAGTCGCTGGCGACAACGAGGCTGGCAGCATGGACGAAGATTATTTGCGTGCACTCGAGTTTGGAATGCCGCCGACTGCAGGCCTTGGAATTGGCATTGATCGACTTGTCATGTTGTTGGCCGCTGCTGGTTCAATTAAAGACGTGATTCTGTTTCCAACACTTCGCCCAGAGGCCAAGTAGCCATGGTTGCTGCATCTTCTGCCCCATCAAGCGCATGGGGCGTTGGCCTTGCAACGATTGCCGCAGATGGCACAACGCTTGACACCTTCTTTCGCCATCTTGGTCTTGGAAATGCTGTGCCTGCCGGAACGCCTGGCGAAACTCAGTCAACGACTGACGAGCGCCGCGGAGTCGCAATCGTTCCTACATCTCTCATCATCGACACTCAGGCCGCACCAACAAGCGCAACGGATGTCTACTTGCGCTTGCATCTGCTCTCACATCGCATGGTCGAGCCACGCACGATCAATCTCGACGGCGCATTCGGTTTGCTCACCAACGTTGCATGGACATCAATTGGCCCGGTTGCAATCGACACGCTTGACGATGTTCGATACAACTTGTTGCGCCAAGGCCAGCACCTTGTCGTGCACGGTGTCGACAAGTTTCCGCGCATGACCGACTACGTGGTGCCGTCTGGTGTGCGCATTGCCGACGCCAGCCGTGTGCGCCTCGGTGCACACTTAGCAAGTGGCACCACAGTTATGCACGAAGGATTTTGCAACTTCAACGCCGGCACACTCGGCGCATCAATGGTCGAAGGCCGAATTTCGGCAGGCGTTATCGTTGGTGACGGTTCCGACATCGGCGGCGGAGCATCCATCATGGGCACACTCTCTGGTGGTGGCAAAGAGATGGTGACCGTTGGCAAAAAGTGTTTGCTCGGCGCAAATAGCGGACTTGGTATTTCACTCGGCGACGAATGCATCATCGAAGCCGGTCTCTACATCACTGCTGGTACACAGGTGAAGTTGCCAGACGGCACTGTGGTGAAGGCACGCGAACTCTCCGGAGCAAGCGGTTTGTTGTTTCGCCGCAATAGCCAAAGCGGTGCAGTCGAAGCCGTGCAACGCACTGGCAACTGGGGTGGACTCAATGCCGCCCTGCACAAAAACTAAGCCATGAAGTTTGATGATTTCGCGCAGCTTGTGCGCACCCGACGCTCGCAATTGATTGTCGATCAAGAGCGCGATGTCGAGATTGATCTCATCAATCAATTGTGTTCAGTCGCAACTTGGGCTCCCAATCATCAGCAGACATGGCCATGGGTGTTCGGCGTGTTTACTGGCGAGTCGCGTCGCGGGCTTAGCAACGCAACTGCAGACGCGATGCAGCGCAATGGTGACTCAGAAATGAAAGTGACAAAGACGCGCACTAAATATCTGCGAGCGCCGGTCGTTGTGGTTGTCGGTTCTGCCCCAGGCGAATCCGCACTTCAGAATGAAGAAAACCGTGACGCAGTTGCTGCAGGTATTCAAAACATGTTGCTTGGTGCGACTGCGCTTGGACTTGCAAGCTTTTGGTCGAGTTGCCCAAAGGGCTGCAACGATGACGTTGCGCGACACTGCGGGTTTGCATCAGGCACTCATGTCACTGCAATGATCTACATCGGCTGGCCAACCAAAACGCTGCCGGCTATTGATCGCCCAGCGCCAGCGATCACCTACTTCAACTAGTCAATTCACACCAGGGTGACCGAGCCAACAGGGTGTGGCCCGATCACCCAAGATATGCGACCTACTTCAGCGCCTGCTCGGGGCCGATCAGCGCGTATACACACGAGTTACCTTTGCCACCCGCGGGCGCGGTGTAGGCAGCTGAAATATTTGAACCACTGGTAGAGAACTTTACTGAAGAAGTTAAATCTTTATTCGTACATAAATTTTTGATTTTAATATCGCTCTGCGACGCACCACTTATCGTCCATGTAATCCACTCAAAAAAGTTTTCTGTGCGGCTCGCCTTGTAATTAGTCGCCGACTTTTTCGCGACCGCCAAGAGTCCTCCTTGCCCGTGATCGAATCCACCAAAAGCCAATAACGAATCCCCATTCGAAAGATCAAGTCGGTCAGGGTCGGCAGCAAAAAAACTCAACTCACTGAAGTCAGACCACGACACACCTTCATTTGTTGATGTACGAAACTGCAAACCGGTCGCCAAATTTGTTGATGGATCTAATCTGAAAACCGGAAAAATCTGCTCTATGACACCAGATGCATTTCGATATGTCTCTGGATTTGTTTGAATGTCGTATTGCAGTGCAACTGTCTTCGCTGCATCAAGTGTCCACGTAACCCCATCTGGAGAAGTAAATCCACAAGCATGTCGCATGTACGGAGGAGTCTCATTTGAGTTCTGCGCAAAGGCTAGGAATGTGCCATTAAGTAATTTGACCACTTGAAAATCACCAAATTTAGTTGTAGAAACACCGTTGACGTTCTTGCACGAATTCAGCACTGGGATGAGGCCCGACCCCGCAGTAAATGTTTCACCATCTGACGAAGTGAACTTAGTCATCTTGTCCGCGTTAGGACTCAGCACCCAACCCCACGCCTCATAACCTCCTGTTGATGCAGCCTGTACCGAAACAGGTGAACCCGCATCAATCTTGATTCCGGACTCAAGCACCCATGTCTTTCCATTATCGCTTGAAACATAAGAATGAATTTTGTTATCAAACCCAGAGAGACCAATTTGAGGTTCATTGCCGTTCTTAAAGAACATTCGGAGTTTGTTACCAACTTGCAATAGCGCAGGGTCGGAAACATTGCCAAGGCCACTTTGTTGCGAGATAATTGTCGACAGCAACACGTAATTCAGCGCAACCATGCTGCTCGTTGAGCCACTCGTTGAGCCAGCAGCCGAGCCACCTGCAGGACTTGCAGTTGAAGTTGATGCTGATTTTTTGCACTTCGACACTTGGGCAGTCTGCGCTTTGGATAACTTTTTTGCTTTGATCAGCGCATTCGTCGCTTTGGATCCAATGAGTTTGTCGAGGCAAGTTTTTACTGGTGGATCAACCGGAACCGCTGAGGCCACTCCCACACATGAAACCATGGCGAAGAACCCTGCGACTATTCCTGTCACGACAACCGACTTAAAACGCTGATTCATGAATTCCTCCAAAATAGGCTCAATTAACAAGTAATAAATTATTACACACAACTTAGTTAATTATAAACAGTATTGTCAAGATATGATTTGGAAAGGCGTGCATAAGTAGTCCATGACTCAGCAGAAGAATCCCCAAGACCTAGTTGCTCGACGTGCACCATCCAGTCGGAGTGCGCTCAATACTTCCGCAATCATGAAGGCACTCACCCAAGAGGCAATGGCCGTTGGGCTCGACGGCATTGCAGCAAGCTCAATCGCCAAACGCGCAGGTCTCACGACCGGCGCAATTTATAATCGTTTTGAAAACAACGACGAGATGCTCGTGGCTTTGTGGGAGCAAGTAGTCGCCCAAAAGTTTGGTGACCATGTCCGCCAAACAATTCATTACCTCACTGCACAAGAAAAAATTAGCCTCAATCCAGATCTCATTGCACGACTCGAGCGACCATCGGCCACTCTTGCTCTAGCAGCAGAGTTTGTCGTTGTCGCCCAACGCAACGAGGTGGTGGGTGAAGTCGTAATTCCGCAGATCACCCAGTGGCTCTACGACGCAGGACTCAACAAAAACAGTTCACCAATTGAGTGCGCGGGTGTCGCTCTTGGAGCCAGCATCGTACTTGGATCAATATTGCGTTCATACGTCACAACAACGAATCCCAATCTTGGTCTTGTACTGCGTGGTTTGCGCCAGGCATATCTGACAGCACAGCCAACAACAACGGCACCTCCGGTACCGAAGCCTCGACCAGTTGAAGCCAACACAGGCAATGCAGTGCGCGATGCGTTAATCAACGCAACAGCCGACGTGATGGCAAAAACCGGGTTTACGAGTGCCACCATTTCGCGAATTGCCCGCAAATCCAAACTGACAAGTGGCACTATCTACAACGTCTATGACGACAAAGAAAAACTCATGAACGATGCAGTTGTCGAGTTGCTCAAGGCAACGCAATATCAAAACCTTGTTGCAAAACAAGATGCGTCTCAGGACCAGCGGCCCAACTTTGGCCTTACCGATAGTTTTCAGTTTGGTCTGATCCCAGAACGACGAACATGGTTGCAATTTCGTCAAGAATGCATCATTGCTACCCGACACCATCGCAGTACACATCGCCAGATGCGCAAAGTAGTGAACGATCTAGACCAACGGATGATCGCTGCATTTCCAAAAATTAATCCCGACGTCATCACCTTGCTGAGCGCTGGCGAACAGGCCATCGGCTACGGCTTTAGTTCAATCTTTGCCTATACCGATCAGCTCCCACGCTGCGATTTCAATGCAATCATGGTCCAAATCGCCAATCAAAACATCAGCTAATTATTGCGGCTCAACTTGGCCGATAGACCCCAAAAACATCTCGCAGCGCATCGCTGACTTCACCCAGCGTTGCATTGGCCCGCAACGCTGCCTTCATCGGGATCAACACGTTGTCCGTTGACTTTGCTGCGGCGCGCAAGTCATCCAAACACGCAGCGACAACAGCCATATCTCGACCCGACTTGTACTGGGTCAATCGTGCGACCTGCTCTTTTTCGAGCATCGGATTGGCTGGAGTGATCTTTGGTGCTGGCTCGTTGTCGACAGTGAATTTGTTGACTCCAACCAACACGCGTGACTTGTCATCAATCGATTTGGTGTACGAATATGCCGCGTCTTCAATCTCGTCCATCTGGAAACCGGCCTCAATCGCTTGCACTGCCCCACCCATTTCGTCGATGCGGGAGATGTACTCGTAGGCCAATCGCTCAACCTCATTGGTGAGCGACTCAACGAAGTACGAGCCAGCAAGAGGATCAGGAGTGTCGGTGACTCCGCTCTCATAGCCAATGATCTGCTGTGTACGCAAAGCAATTCGCGCCGCATCTTCTGTTGGCAAACTTAAGGCCTCATCAAATCCGTTCGTGTGCAAACTCTGTGTGCCACCCAGCACTGCCGCCATGCTCTGTATCGCCACACGCACAACGTTGTTGAGCGGTTGCTGTGCAGTCAGCGTCGAGCCGCCTGTTTGGGTGTGAAAGCGCATCAACTTGCTCGCTTCTTTTTTGGCACCAAAGCGCTTGGTCATGATGTCGTGCCACATCCGTCGACTTGCACGAAACTTAGCGACCTCTTCAAAGAAGTTGTTGTGGCCATTCCAAAAGAAACTGAGCCGTGGGCCGATGTCATCCACATCGAGACCGGCATCCACCGCTGCCTGCACGTAGGCAATTGCATTGCTCAGAGTAAACGCAAGCTCTTGTACTGCTGTCGAGCCAGCTTCACGTATGTGATATCCAGAAATGGAAATGGTGTTCCACTTGGGCACGTTGACCGCGCAATATTCGAAAATATTTGTGATCAAGCGCATCGATTGCGCTGGCGGATAGATATATGTGCCGCGCGCAATGTATTCCTTAAGAAGGTCATTCTGAATTGTGCCGCTAATGGCGGTTGCTGGAACGCCACGTTCTTCGGCAACAAGTTCGTACATCAACAACAAAATCGATGCAGTCGAGTTGATGGTCATCGACGTCGTGACTTTGTCGAGAGGCAAATCCGCAAGCAATGTGCGCATGTCATCGAGCGAGTCAATGGCAACGCCAACCTTGCCCACCTCGCCCGCCGAGCGCGGATGATCACTGTCGTAACCCATCTGCGTAGGCAAATCGAATGCACAGCTCAGTCCTGTTTGGCCTGCTTCAAGCAAGAACTTAAATCTTTGATTGGTGTCGGCCGCACTTCCAAAGCCCGCATATTGGCGCATCGTCCACAAACGGTCGCGATGCATGGTTGGGTAAATGCCCCGGGTGTAGGGAGGTTCACCTGGTTTTCCGATTTGGGCCGTCGAGCCAGCAATCGAATCTGTCGTATACAGGGGCTCAACAACGATCCCAGAGTCTGTCTGGCGAGGAGTTTGAGAATCGGTCACGGATACAGGCTACGAGATTCACTGCAAGGCACACAGACTCGCCAGACAAATACAGCGGTTCTCACTGTTGGCTAGCCTTGGCTTATGGCAATCACCGAAAGCACTAAGAAAATCGACGGTCGTGAACTTGTTCCCCAGACGCTTGCTTCAATTGGGCGCCCCACCTACAACAATGTTGAAGACGAGCGTCGCGCCCGCAAGATTGGGTTAGCCGCATCACTTCGCGTGTTTGGTCGCCTTGGCTACGGCGAGGGCGTTGCCGGTCACATCACCGCACGCGACCCAGAATTTACCGATCACTTTTGGGTCAACCCATTCGGCAAAAGTTTCCGCCACATGAAGACAAGCGACTTGATTTTGGTCAATCACGATGGCGATGTTGTATACGGCAATCAACCCGTCAACAAAGCCGCATTTGTATTGCATGCAGCAATTCACAAGGCTCGCCCAGAAGTTATTGGTGCTGCACACGCTCACTCCACCTATGGCAAGGCGTGGTCATCACTCGGTCGCAAGCTCGATCCGATCACGCAAGACTCGTGCATTTTTTATGAAGACCACACCGTTATCTCCGAGCAAGGCGGCGCAGTTGTCTTCGAAGCCACCGCAGCCGAAGAAATCATCTCCAAGTTTCCAACCGGCAAGGCTGCGATTCACCAGAACCACGGCTTGTTCACTGTCGGCACCACTGTTGAAGCCGCCGCGTTTTGGTTCATCACTATGGATCGCAGTTGTCAAGCACAACTACTTGCCGAAGCAGCAGGCACTCCGAAACTGATCCCCCACGACATGGCAAAGTACACGCAACAATTGACCGGATATGCCGATGCTGGTTGGTTTCAGTTTCAGCCGTTGTTTCAAGAAATTTGCGCATCAGATCCCGAACTGTTCGAGTGAGCAAACCAACACCAGGTTCTGCATCTGCGCGCATTGGAGCATTGCCACCCGAATTATTTTTTATCTGCTCGGCAACCGCCCAATACATTGGCGCGGTCATCGCGTTCAATTTATTTGACAGACTTGCGCCGGCCAGTGTTGCGTGGCTCCGTGTCATTAGCGCCGCATTGATCCTGCTTGTCTTTTCTGCACGTCGACTTCGCACACAGGGCAAATGGACAAAAGACGAATTAGTTTCGGCAGCCAGTTTTGGTATTGCCGTTGCCTTGATGAACCTCACGTTCTATTTAGCAATCGACAGGCTCGATCTTGGTAAAGGCGTTGCGATCGAATTCATTGGCCCAATCTGTGTTGCTGCATGGCAAACAAAGTCCCGCCGCAATGCCGGCGCACTCGGGCTCGCCACACTTGGTGTTGTGATTCTCTCGGGATTCGAACTTGGCAACGAGCCGCTAGGCCTGTTGTTTATCTTTTTAGCCTCGGCATGTTGGGCTGCATACATTGTGGTTGGTTCGCGCGTTGCCCAACTCAATAGAGGTGTCTCGGGGCTTGGTGTGGGTCTCGCTATTGGCGCAGTCGCTATTGCCCCATTTGGTGCACCACAGAGTGGCCCTGCATGGGGTTCTCCGTCAATCTTGGGCTTATGTCTGCTCGTCGGCTTGTTCTCCAATGCTCTTGGATACGGAATCGAGCAATCGATCATGCGCAAAATTCCTGTGCGTAGATTTTCTGTGCTACTCGCACTCTTGCCAGTGACAGCCGTGGTCTTCGGATTTTTATTTCTGGATCAGACTCCAACTTTTGTTGACATGATCGGAATTGCATTGGTATTGACTGGTGTGGTCGTGCAGCAACGAGAAACACTGACGCCAACGAGCGAATCTTCCTAAAGCATTGCTCTTTCCTGCCGATCACTTTCGGTAGAATAGAGATCAAGCGGGCGAGGAGAATCCTTCAGCATGCGCGTACCCCCAAAAATAAAAAAGAATATGAAGAGCGCAGTTGGCTTACTTGCCCTCAGCATGATTACAACGATGCTGCCGATCGCTCCTGCGCGCGCCGATGACGGTTTGTTGCCCAATGCAATTGTGATCAATGGTCGCGGTTATGGACACGGGCGAGGCATGAGCCAATACGGTGCATATGGATGGGCCACGACTGGCTCGACTTGGGATCAAATTCTTAATTTCTATTACGGTGGCGCGACTGGCAACACTATTGGCGCTCTCGCCGACCCGGGCCAAGAGATGACCACATACCTCTCGGCCATGAACGACAAATCAACTTCGGTGGTCGCCGACGCCAGCAATGCAGTGTTTGTGCAAGACCCAACCCCTGGCCGACTCTGGACATCGCTAGTAGCAATTGAAACTTCGCAACGCTTGTATCGAGTGTGGGGTTCGATGGAGCGCAAGTGCGCAGTTACTGCTGACCCAGCAACCGAAGGCTTCACGTTGATTGCCGATGTTCCGACGGTTGCTTCGTTTACTACGACCGTTGGAACAGACCCTGCTGCTGCATCAACTGCCGTCATTGGTTTGTGCGAGCCACGCACCAGTAGCAAAAACAAGATCCGCTATTACCGCGGAGAAATTCGTGCTGTCAACAACTCGAGTGGTGCTAATCGCACCATCAACGCCACCACCATTGAAAGTTATTTGCGCGGCGTTGTACCTCGCGAGTCTCCCGCCGACTGGGGCACTGCTGCAGGCGGGGCGGGCATGCATGCACTTCGCGCGCAAGCGGTTGCAGCTCGCTCATATTCGGCAACCGAAAACAGATACGCGGGTCTTGCTCGCACATGCGACTCTCAGGATTGCCAGGTCTACGGCGGCAGCGCGTTGCGCGAGTCGGTCAACGGCGCAATAGTTGCTCTCGAGAGCCCACTTACCGACCAAGCAATTGCCGAGACAGCTGGCGTCGTGATTGTGCAACCAAACGGCAAGCCTGCGCGCACAGAATTTACGTCGAGCAACGGAGGACGCACCGCGGGTGGCACCTTCCCCGCACAAGTCGACCCAGGCGATCTCGCCAGCGAGCCAGTCAATAATTTGTTGGTCTGGACGCGCATCATTTCTGCAGCACAGTTAACTGCAAAGTACCCGCAAATCGGAACGCTAACTTCCGTCGTCACCACTCACGATGGTCTTGGCGGAGACTGGAATGGTTATGCAACTTCGGTTGCCATTAACGGCACCGCATCCACCGTCACCGTCAAGGGCTACGACTTCAAGTCCATCTTCGATTTACCTGCACCGTGGTACGAGACGTCATCTCTGTATGGAGCAGCATTCGATGCTGGCCCAGTTGGTGCAATGTTGTTTATTGGCGACTCTGTAGGCGAAAGTATCGCTAGCACGTTTGCATCGGTCGTTACGCCCGCGTATCCAACAATGAATTATCAGGCTCTCACCAACCGCTGTCTCGTTGGCCCGAGTTGTGTGGCAGCCGCAGCTGGGTCACCAGATGCTCCCGCAATCATCAATGCACTTACCCCTGAGCAATACCCGAGCGTCGCGATTATTCAGTTGGGCTACAACGATGATCCAAACACCTATCAATCAGATGTTGATCAGGTCGTCAATGCGCTCAGCGCCCGCGGTGTGCAACGAATTGTCTTCATCAATCTTTCAACCCGCAGATCCTCTCGTAACTACGCGCTCTCTAACGCGGTCCTAGCCAACGCTGCAACGAGTTACCCAAATGTTTCAGTACTTGACTGGAATACGGCTTCATCTGCGCCATCTCAAAATCGCTGGTTCCTCGATGACGTTCATTTAACCAGCACCGGCCGAAGCGAATTTACGTTGTTTATCCGCAATCAATTGGACGCACTGCGCTCGCAAAATATCATTACCAACGGAGTCGCAACCGTATTGCCACTTGGCGTGCCGATGGCCAAGAGCGACCGAGGCGACAACGTTAAGGCTTTGCAAACTGCTCTCAACGCTTATTTCAAACTGCCAAAGAAAAAGCGCATTGTCGTCGATGGTGTGTTGGGCAAAGGCACCGTCGCACTTGTAACAACACTCGAAACCAACGCTGCCCTACCAATTGATGGCATTGCCGACGAAGCAGTACTCGCAGTGTTAGGAATCGACCCAGCAACAATCATTCTCTCTCAGGGCACTAAACACGCAACAGTTGCCACAGCGCAAACCGCACTTGCACGCGTGCTCAAGATCAAGATCCGCGCGGACGGAATTTATGGATCTGGTACCACCCGCCTCGTTAAGCGCTTTCAGAAGAGCGTAGGCATAAAACAAACAGGCACAATCAATCGCCTGACTTGGCAGGCATTGCTCAGCGCTTCAATGCAGAAGTAAAACGCTCTTCCCACGCCTCATTGCTGACCATCGCCGGATAAGCAGCGCGATACTCACGCTTCAAGCGCTTATACGAAGTTGCAATCGCAAAAATTGATTTAACTACTTCGCGCAACAGCTTGAAAAATCTTTTTGTGTCGCGCTCTACCGTGTAGCCGTCTGCGATGCGATCGTGACGATACAAAATTCGGTTGCGCAGTGTGGCGACGCCAACTGCACGAGCATCGATAGGGCCAACGCCGTACTTCTTTAGGCGCAACGGCTTTGGAATGATGTATCCACCCACCAAAACGATGGCGAACAAAAACCCAAACGCTCGCAATGCTTTGTGTCGTGGTTGGCGAGGTCTGATTGCCGCAAGCTCAGCCGACAATGGCGCTGGCTTTTCCTCAGCACACACACGCAATTCGTCGTGCAATGCAGCATGATCAATCTTCATCCACTCGGCCGGACCAGCCAAGTATGCATTGAGACCTCGCAGCATGTATTCGGTCGACGCGTAACGCATCGAAAAAAGGTTACGGAACCCAAATGAAGCAAATCGATATGCCAAGTTCCACCACGTGTGTTTGTCAAACACCAGCGTGTCAACAAGGGCCAAGTTACGCGACTCGTAAAACAACGACGATGGATTATTTTTCAGTCCAAAGTCGGCGTGCCACACAATCACTCCGTTGAGCGTGATCGAGTGCTTGCCTGTGTGCATCAGACCAAAAGCAACATCGTCTCCGCGCACAAACACAGGCAATGGATTTTCGTTTGTGATGTTGATCGGGAATGCGGTGTACCACCACGCGGTGTAGTCAAATGGAACTTCGGCCGCGTCTTGCACAGCAACCGAACGCTCACGCATGTCGTCTTCACGACCGAGTGCCTGCAACGGATAGATAGAACGCCACGAATACTGCGAACCTGCCTCAAACTGCAGCCACGGACGCTCTTCCGAGAGCATTGCTCCGTGCACGCAGAGTCGCGCATCTTTGGCAAATGCAAACAACGACATCGTGCGCACAATCGCTTCTGGCTCGAGCGTGATGTCGTCGTCCATGAACAACACGTGAGTTGCCCAGCCCGCTTTACGAAGTTCGATCAGGCCGCGTGCAAAACCGCCGGCGCCACCCAGGTTGCCGTTTGGGATGACCGTGAGCGGTGCATCTGTCGCCGCATCGAACGTCACATTTTGAGCGTTATCAACAACGAGCACTTGCACTTTGCCATTGAGGGCATCCGAGTTGCGCACCAAATCGAGCACATTGTGCACGGTCTTACGCACGTATTCCTGGCGATTAAATGTGGTGATCGACAATGACATGCGCACTTCATGCTTTGGGGCATCTTGAGTGACCCACTCGCCGCCAGTCATGCACACCTCGCCGCCAATCGCACACACTCGCACGAAATATGTGCCGTCAGTAGAAGTTTGCAGGTCTGGAACATCGAGAGTGACGCTCGTTGGTGAACCTTCACCGCGTGGCAATTGTGCAGTTGCTACAACTGATTCTTTCTTACCATTCACCACCACAACTTCGGCAACACCCACACCAGACGAGCGCACGCTGACACTCAAGTTGTTGACTTGACTTACTCTGCGCCAGCGGCCGGCAGCAAACACACCAAACGAGGTATCGAAACTCAATGTTCCACCATCTGTCAGCACTGCGCCGTTGTCCACCAATCGCACATCGCCGCTCGTGCGCGCATATAACAGCGGCTCAGGTGTTGTCGGTGTTGGCAACACAAGTCGTTGCAACAAATTGGCTGATTGCATCAGTGCTTTGCCCCACCCAATGGGTCAGTAAAAAACGGTGGAATCTCCTGATCGTCGTCGAGTGCCTTCAACATTCCTGTTGCCGCAGCCAACGCTTCGTGAATAGTGACGTCCATGTCGAGATAACGATAGGTGCCGAGGCGACCCAAAAAAGTGACACCCTTCTGGGCGCGCGCTTGATGCACATAGTTGACAAGTTGGTCGGTCTCTTTCACCAACCGAATCGGATAATACGGAGTGTCGTTCTCTCCGCAGAGTCGAGAAAATTCGGTGTAGGTGACCGTGCGTTCGTGGTCTTCCCACGGGGCAAAATGTTTGTGTTCAGTGATTCGCGTGTACGGCACTTGTTCGTCGCAGTAGTTCAGCACTGGACAACCCTGAAAATCTCCGTCGGATACGTGTTGCTCGAAATCCAGCGTGCGATATGCAAGCCTTCCGTGTTCAAACCCAAAATACGCATCGATCGGACCTGTCCACACCACGTGGTCATAACTGCTCGACTGTGAGCGATCAAAACGTGTCGACAAGTGCACAGTGATGCTCGGATGATCAAGAATCGCCTGCACGATCGGCGTGTATCCGTGCTCGGGGATTCCCTGATGCGGATGATTGAAGTACGAGTCATCGGCAGTAAACCGAAGCGGAAGTCGCGCAAGGATGCTCGCAGGCAAATCGGTCGGGTCGACACCCCACTGTTTCTTTGTGTACCCAGCAAAAAATGCGTCATATAATTCGCGGCCAACGAAACGCAAGCCCTGATCTTCAAATGAAACAGGATTGGTAATCGTTGAGTCAGCCTTCGTGGCAATAAACGCCTCTGCCTCTGCTGGCGAAAAGTCGGTGCCAAAAAATTCGTTGATCAATGTCAGGTTCATTGGCATCTGAAATGCCTTGTCGCCAACCATCGCCCGTACTCTGTGGCGATACGGCATCATCACACCAAAGCGCGTGATGAACTCCCAAACATGCTCGTGTTGCGTATGGAAGATGTGTGGCCCGTATGTGTGCACCATGACGCCTGTTTCGTGGCGCTCGGTATGACAGTTGCCGGCTACATGATCACGGGTGTCAAAAACGGTTGCAGTATGACCTGCCTCGGCTAGCTGCCTCGCTACTACGGCACCTGAAAATCCTGCGCCAACGATGGCAAACGATCGTGCTAGCACGCCTCAAATACTACGCAATTAGTGCGAGAGCCAAGGTGCACACAGGCCGTCCAGATCATGCACTTCAATGCGCTCACGGTTGGCATATGTCACTTGGTTGCTTGGATCCACGCGCAATTTGAACGTACGGAATTCCATTTCTGTCGTATCGATCGCAAGGATGCGACCGATCAACGACTCACCAAGACTGAGCAGCAACTTGATCGTCTCGAGCGCCTGAATTGATCCAACGATTCCTGGCAAAACACCAAGCACGCCAGCCTCTGCACAACTTGGAGCAAGTTCGGCTGGTGGTGGTTCAGGAACCATGTCGCGATATGTCGGACCATTCTTCGGATCAAACACGGTGACCATTCCTTCAAATCTGAAAATGGATCCGTGCACAACTGGGATACCGAGCTTGACGCTTGCGTCATTCAGCACATAGCGACTTGGAAAGTTGTCTGCGCCATCAACGATCACGTCGTAGCCAGCAATGATCTCCATGATGTTGCTCGCGTCCAAACGCGTGTCGTAAGTAACCACGTCAACGTCTGGATTGAGCATCGTCAGTGTCTTCTTTGCCGAGTCAACTTTGCGATCGCCGATGCGATCAATGTTGTGCAAGATCTGACGCTGCAAGTTACTGGCATCCACTTCGTCCATATCCACAATGCCGATTGTGCCTACGCCTGCGGCAGCAAGATACAACGCAGCTGGGCTTCCAAGACCACCAGCACCGAGCAACAACACTTTGCTTGCAAGCAGTTTTGCTTGACCTTCAACACCAACTTCTGGCAACAAAATATGTCGCTGATAACGATTGCGCTGCTCAGCAGTCAACGAGGCTGGAGTACTCCACTCACGACCTTCGTCTTTCCACTTGCCGAAGCCGCCTGCCATAGATACGACGTTTGTGTAGCCAAGTTCTTGCAATGTCTTTGCAGCAAATGCACTACGAACTCCGCCTGCGCAATAGACCACAATTGGAGCGTCCTTATCGGTGATCTTGCTCTCGATCTGTGCTTCAAGATGTCCACGAGGAATATGGATCGATAGCGGCAATGTTCCCTGCTCGAATTCGTCGGGTTCGCGCACGTCGAGAACCAGCGTTTTGCCTGTGGCTAGACGCGCTGCGGCGTCGGCGGTATCAACTTCGACAATCTGTGATTTTGCTTGTGCAAGTAGGTCTCTAAAACCGGCCATATAAGTGACAAATCCTCCGCCTAATACCCTACCGTTCTAGTC
>Ga0209297_1000808_pt1 | contig 19177 bp, 42 predicted proteins | sample S_130805_MF_Meta_FD_187322 | JGI IMG/M metagenome (GOLD analysis project Ga0209297, IMG submission 187322) | Freshwater microbial communities from Lake Simoncouche, Canada to study carbon cycling - S_130805_MF_MetaG (SPAdes) (version 2) | ecosystem: Environmental > Aquatic > Freshwater > Lake ...
ATTGACAAGACCTTATTGAATATTGTGTTGAATTTTGTCCATTAAATAAATACTCTTTTGGTTTATATTGTGTAAAATAGTCTCTTAGTAAGATTAATACTTTTTCCGATAGTGGCACAATTCTATCTTTTCTTCCTTTTCCATTCTTGATATGAATAATCATCCTTTTGGAATCAATATCTTCTATTCTAAGATTAACTATTTCCGACACTCTTAGTCCAACTGAAAAGGTTAGTGTAAGTATTGCCCTGTGTTTAATATTTTCAATCTTAGATAACTGACGCTTAATAAATTCTCCATCAACAACCTTTGGTAATTTCTTTTCGGATTTAGGTCTTTTGAAACTTACTTTATCGTATTTCTTATTAAGACCAAATTTGTAGAGGAATCGGATTGCGTTTATTACTTGATTCTGTTGAGAAACTGAGGTGAATTTGTAGCTATCTAAATATGACTGAAAGTCCTGCGAGTTTAAGTGTAAGGCAGATTTTTCTTGTGATTTTAAAAATCTGCCTATATGTGAAAGGTAGTTATCTCTTGTTCGGCTTGAATAGTTTAGGTAATTAAGTTTTTGTTCACAAATCTTTAAAGTTGAAACTCCTTTTGCGTTCATTATCAGTGATTTAAGATTACTTGTTTATATATAATAGTTATAAGTAATAAATTTTAAACCCACTCAATAGGTATTAATTTATCACATTTGGAATCTTTCACATTTTTATCATCATTGTAATATTCTACAGTCGGTACAACTTTTACTGAACCATCTTCAAATGTGATTATTACCGCTTTATCCCAATTAGGGTGTTTTTCTTTTTTTAAAATCTTCATATATTTTAAGTTTAAAATTTACTACTTATAACAAATGATAAACAACATTAAAACGATTGTTTATCATCGGACGTTAGTACTAAGCGCCATGGCGCCAAGTACTAACATCACCTTGGCTCAATGCGGGAGAATTGCTTCGTAATCAATTTTATTTTTATGTTTGAAGCATCAGCTTCGTAAAAAATGTTGTGGTCAAAAGCCCGCACTGAAGCCAAGCTGAAAACCGTTATAGAACAATAAAAAATTAAATCAAACTCATCGCAAATAACTTTTGCAATACTGCTTTCATAACTTTAATTGTTTCATCATCAAACATTGCGCCATGTGATGTTGTTCTACTTTTGTAATCTAATTGCAAAAGTTCTTTAATTTCTCTAATTAATTGTGTTCTTTCTTCTTGTGTCATAATTTCTAATTTTAATTTTTTACAGTTTATAACAACAAATATAAGCAATTAATTGCTTATATTTGCAACCGTTATACGCAATTATTTTTTAATGATTTCGTACCCAAGTTTTTTAATCAATTCAGTCACATCCATAATTATATTTCCAGCCAATTGATGTGTCATTACAAATCTACCTTCATTATCAGTTAAAAAACTTTTAATTTCTTCTGTGTAATGTTTCCGAAATTTGATATATTCATCACTTTTATCAATTTCACGAAGTAGTGTATATTCCAATCCTTCATCCTCATTATGTTCAAAGTTCTCAAATTTCTTTATTTTGTTTTCCATATTAAGTTTTTGTTTTATATATTAAAAAATAAAAGCGTATAACAAGGTGTATAAGAAAGTTTGCTATCAACAGTTGTGGTTATTTTGAAAGTTCATCTAAGCAAACCTTCTCATACACCCAACCGTTAGGCACAATTTAAAAGTGACCCACTATCTCAAGTAAACAATCCTTGCAAAGTATCATAACATCACCGTGATTATTATCAGTTGATATTGCTTGTATTGATGCACATTCTTTCATTTCATCACAACCATCGCACAACTTCTTATCACCATCAACATATAATAATCTAACTTTTCCTATTTTCTTACCGTCTTTTTCAATATAACTATCAGTTATCATAATAAACTGTGCCTAACAAAGTGTATAAGCAATAGCCGTTAGGCGTTTTAAACTATTGCAGTTGTTAATATTTAATTTTCTACTTTTAATCAAGTTTTGTGTTCGGCTACTGCTCATACACTCAACCGTTATAGTTAATTATAATTTAATAATTCTTCTAACTTTTCCTGTCTTATTTCCTCTAAAAATATGAGTTGTGAACGATGAACAAATGTTGTAGATCCATCGTCAGTAATAACAAAATAAGTATCAAAATCAATTTGCGATTGACCCTTTATTTGATATAATTTATTTGGTTTCAAATAAGGTGGATAATTTTCTAAGATAATTTTAGCCTTCATTATCTTATGAAGATTTTTTCATCACCATTTTCATCAATAACTTTCACCTCTTGTTTACCATCACCTAATTTAAGTTCATGACGAACACCATCTATAATTAACGAAAATGTGTTCCAATCCATTTCAATTTCCTCACCATTAATAATTTTTTTGTAGAAATCTTCATCCAATTCTTTAGTTTTATCTAACCACTCTTGTTGTTCCCAAAATTTACTCATATTTATATTTTAATTTTATTATAACTAACTATAACAAGGTGTATATGTAATGATTTTACTAACCTTGTCTGTTAATATAGAATTTATTATGGTTTCTCTATGTAATGATTTTAAAAAACTATTCATACTTGGTATGAAACCATCTCCCCATAAATCTATGGAACGATCACTTCCTCTAATATCGAAAATCATATCACCAATTCGGACATGCTCGTTGACGCATATTGGTGTATCTTTATAGTTTGAAAAATTCATAATTATGAATTCTTTAATTTGATTAAGTAATATTTCTGAGTCCATATTTATATTTTTAATTTGTAAAATAATTTTTTAACTTATAACAACAAATATAAGAAATAAATTTTGAAAAAATTTCAATGGTAAAATTTACTTCTCATATTTGCAACCGTTATAGTTAATATTATTTTTGATTTTGAATTTCTATTAACAGATTTTTATTACGTTCTACATCTTCTTCACATCTTTTAATATATGTTTCAATTCGTTCAGTTAAGTATTCTATCAACAAAAAATCTGTTATTAAATTTTCTTCACTTGGTGAGTAACCCGAATGAAACTTTTTACTATCCTTATGTATGTAAAATTTGCCACCAGTTGTATCTAATACTTTTGTTCCACCATCTCTAATAGTGTCAATCATTTTGATAGTAAAAAGTTTTCCGCCATTTACTACATATTCCTTCATTTGTTCTTCTGTCATATCTATGAAAATTTATAATTTGTAAAATAAAAAATAAAACTAACTATAACAAGGTGTATAAGAAAGTTTGCTACAAAGGTCAGTGTTAATTTGAAAGTTCATCTAAGCAAACCTTCGCATACACCCAACCGTTATAAGTAATATTTTTGTTTACATAAACACCCATTCAATCGTTTTAAAAACAACGAATAAGATTCCTAATATAACACAAGTTCCAACGAATAGTTTTTCAATATTCATCTTCATTCTTTTATCCACATCTTTCCAATTTTCCATTTTTAATATTTTATAGTTAAACAAAAATACATACTTATAACAAAGAATATGTGTCATTAAAACGAACACATATTCTCAACCGTTATGTTTAATTAAAATAAAATTATGGTTTTAATATTTTATTAACATCAACATTATCTATATTATCTAAAATTTTGTAAATAACTTTTAGTTCAGTATCATCAATTGTTCTATAACCAAATTCATTTGTACACAACAACTGTACCATACAAAATTTTGCATATTCCTTTGCAATTTGCTTTGTTTTAATATCTAATGTTTTCATATTGTATAATTTTATTTTTACTAAAACATAACAACAAATATAAAACATTTATTTCAATGTTCTAAATTTGCTGTTGTGTTTATAATTTATATTCTGTTTTTTAATTAAAGTTAGTTTTAAACGTTTTATATTTGCAGCCGTTATATTCAATTTTTGTTTTGTTTTGAATTTTTAATTCTATCAATTACCCAAAAGTAAATATTTGCAATTATAACAAACGTTATCGAAAGTATTAGTAGTACCCCAACAAAAATCTGTGTCGCTTCATCGCTATTTTCATAAACTAACCATTCCATATTTTCTATTTTTTTAATCGGTAAAACAAAACAAAAACTAAATATAACAAGGTATAAAAAACATTAAAACGATTTTTTATACCCAACCGTTATACACAATAAAAGTTAAAAATTATTCAAAAAATAATTATATTCATACCAAATTGAACCATCTATATTTATTTCGTATAAATTTGGGGTTAAAAGCAATGGAGATCCAAAAGAAACTTTACCATTACAGATATGTAAATATCTTTTTTCTGGTTTTGGATTTTTTGGTATGTCTAATACGCTACCATTAGAGTAAGATTTGAATCCCATTTGGTTTAATTTGATAAGAAGTTCTTGAAATCTTTTGACTGGTATATTACCGCATTCTTTACCACAGATGAAAATGTTGTTGTGCATAATTTTTAACTTTTACTGATTTATAACAACAAATATAAAAAATAAATCTTACTTTGTCTAATTTTTAATGAGAAGATTTACTTCTCATATTTGAAAACCGTTAGCAGAAATTGGTTTGCTAAGACCATTCTACTAATAAATGATTTACACAGCATCCATAAAGCCATACGGGTTCATTACAGGTTTTCCAAGAGCAAACCAACTGTCTGCTAACAGGAAGATTTAATGAAAGTTTTTTTACTTTCTTCCTTGCTTTTCTTTCCTGCAATGTTTCTAATTTAGTTTTGTCTGTATTCATAATTTTGTGCTTTTAAGTCGTAAAAAATCCTTCATAAATCTCCGATGCGTTATGTGTAATAAAAAATAAAATAGATTAGTAATTCAAAATCAAATTTACTACTTTATCAACTTCATTCATATTAAAATAACCAAGAGATTCAGTTATACCTTCAACTTCAACAATAACTGAAATAGTTGAATAATCACCATTCATACCAATTCTATCTGTAAGTGATATAGAGAATGGTTTATTATTGAATATAAAATGAACATAAGGTGTTAGTGAATCACCGAAATTTATATCAGTTAATTTATCTCTACCTATCCTTTCAACTATTTCAGTTAAAATTTGATTTTGATTATTTTTGTTCTCATTAAAACTCTTCCAGTTATTTAAATGTCTCATATTGGTTGTTATTTTATTTTTTTACTAACACATAACAAGGTGTATATGTAAGTTTTTTATTTAGTTTTTAGTATATATTAAAGTTTGATTTCAAAAAAACCTACACATACACCCAACCGTTATGTGTAAGTGTTCTGTTTCTACTTCTAATGTTTTAAACTACATTTATCTGTAAACGTTATGTGTAATAAAATTCTATTTCTTCAACATCATTACTTCATTTTCTCTAAATCCAAACTCTTGGTATGAGAAGTTTAAAAAAGATAAGTCTTTGTTTGTAATATTCATTTCATTATTTTTTTTATAAGACCAAGATTTAAAGAAAAATATACTACCTGATGGAAAATAATCATAAACTATATCAAACATTTTATTCATTCTTATAGATTGTTCGGACATATTAGATGATTTGTTATATGTTGTTCTGCCTGTAAATGGTAAATATGAATAAACAAAAGTTGGCTTCTGTGGAATTTGTTTGTATGTCTCTCTACTTAATAAGTCACCTTTTATAACTTTAATATTTTTTGATTGACCTAAGTTATTTAAACTATATTCTATATATTTATCTGATAGTTCAATTCCAAAGTTTTCATCAAAATATTTACTTGATGACTTTAATACATCACCATTTCCAGACCCTAGATCCAAAAATTGATTTAATCCAGAATTCGACTTCACAAATTTTATCATCTTAATCGATAATGAATCGGGAGTTGGAATATTGATATGAGCTGATTTATTTGGTAAAAATTGCTTACTTATATCAACAAAGTCATCTAAATTTGATTCATTAAAGGATTTAATATGTTTCATATGTTTCATGTTTCATAGTGTTCATTTTACTAACACATAACAAGGTGTATATGTAAGTTTTTTATTTAGTTTTTAGTATATATTAAAGTTTGATTTCAAAAAAACCTACACATACACCCAACCGTTATATGAAATAAATTAAAATTCCCCACACCAACTATCTATCAGTTCTTGTTTTCTATCCCCAGTCATACATTGTAAATTAGAAATTCCACCCGATAAAGTACCATCTTCGTTTCTATTCCAATCCCATGATTGAAAATTACCAAATTCAATAATACCATTTTCCTTTCTAATAACAATGTATTCATCACCTTCCGCAATGATTACAGAACCATAAAAATCATAATCCCTTCCAAAGAAACCATTACAGTAGCCATCTCTAATTATTCTACCTATATTGCTCATTTCATTTAATTTTAATTTACATTCATATAACAAATGATAAACAACATTAAAACGATTGTTTATCATCGAACGTTATAAACAATAAAAACTAAACATCCATCTCAACGTATTTTTGAAAAGCTTTTCCGTTCTCAATATATACGCAAGTGCAAACTATTGTATTTTCATCTTTCTCTTTATAAGATTCTAATGTAAATTCTGTGATTTGTTTTTCAAATCCAAATTGAAGTTTTCCATCTTCAACCATCTGTTTAAGTTTTTCAAAAATTAACTTTTTCATATTATTTTATTATATTATTTATGTCCATTAGTATTTATTTTTTTCTCCACTCATTCCATTCATCAATATTCATTTTAGAAAAGTCTTTAAGTTTGATTAGTTGAGAGTGTAGATTTTTAGTCTTATCCATGTATGATTTTGTATCTTGTAATAAGGATGGATGGTTAATATACACAGATGCTTTCAGTGAATAAGAATTAATCCAATATTGTGTATCATCAATCAACATTTGAACATCTTGTTTAAATTTCTCGTAGTTATTTTCTTGTTTGAGATTTTCCATTTTATTTTAATTAAGTTACTAAAGCATCTTAGTTAAATGCCTATTCTACAAAGATAAGGATAATTATTCAATTATAAAATTATTACAGGTTTCATAATCTTCAACACTTAAAGCATTTAGGTAATCTAAGGCGTCTTGTTGTTCTTTTTTTGTAATAGGAATAATATCATTGTATTTCTCTCTCAATTTTATACTTTTAGATATTCGTTCATCAAAATCATTAGGAAACGTTTTACCCCACTCAATATTATTTTGTTGTTCCATTAACATTTCATTAAATTCGTCTAATGCTTTTTGTTTGTGTTCTTGCATTGCTTTTTCCGCACCTTCTTTTGAATAGTGTAAACTAACAGTCGCCCAACTACTTTCATGAATACAACAATTGTATAAGAAAGCATAAAGACAACCACTAACAGCATCTATGCTCAATTTCGGAGTTTCTGATTCATTCAAGTTTTCGTTCTCTAATTTCATTTTTTCTTAATTTAAAGTTATCAATCTTTATTATTTTTTCTTTATATTACTCACATTAAATCCAAAAGAAAAACCAAATCTTGTTCCATTTTTATTTGGTACCACAAAAAGATTTACAGGTATATTCATACGTCCTGATTTGAATGAACGTCCAAAGGCGAAAACAAAGTCACTACTTGCATAAAGTTTACCATTACTATCTAATACAGGTTGAGTTGCACTTTTTTTAATAAACCTCAATGTAGGTCCGAATGCAAATTCTAAACCGGTATTGTTACTTCTTATACCATGTAAAATGGTAAAACTTGGATTAAACATTCCTTGGTCAAGACCATTAACCATCGGTATAAATTCAAACAACACTTGCACATCACCAGTATTTAAGTATTGTTTTTCAAACTGATAACCAAATTGCCAAACTCCAGGGTAAGCTCCATTATAACCTCCTTCTGAGCGTGGCGCTTGAAAACGATTAGCAGTTTGTCCAGTAAAAAATGCCATCCCAAAACGTGGACCGTTCAATTTTAAAATGTCTTCTTGTTCACTTATTCTATTGGGAAAGTTATTTTCATTTGTTACTGTGTTTAATAGTTTTTCGTCAATAGCTATTCCTAATAATTGTTTTAGACTTAATTCGGCAACAACACGCAATTCTTTGTCAAGAGAAAGATATTCTTTAGAAAATGTTTTTTCTACTGTTCCAGTTTTAATATCAACTAAAGTTAAATTTACAACAATGTTTTTCTCAATGGTTTCAAATGAACCACCAATCATTTTATCTACTTGTAATACTTTACCAACCTCAACCAAACACATACGGCCAAAGCATTTGTCTATTTGCAATTGGTTTTTCTGAATCAGATATTCAGCATCATACTTATCAATTACATTAAAGTAATTGAGTTTCATGAGTTCCAGTCTAACAATGTTTCCCATCTGAACTGAATTAGTTTCGCCTACGTGACTGTCTATATTCAAAACAGCGGCAGTTTGTTTTGTTTGTGATTGAGCAGATAAACTAAATACTGCTAATGATGTAAACATCATTATTTTAATTCTTTTTACTAATTTTTTCATTTTGATTTTTGATTATTATTATATTTTTTATATTGTTTAATATGATATTGAATTTCTTGTTCTAATGTTGAATTGTTATTATTAAAACAGTATTCTACTATTTCTTTTTTTAATTGATTGAATAAAATATCACTAGAATCAGATATACGTCTTCGATAGATTCTATGTGCTGGTTGCATTGGATCTGGTGCTTGTGTTCCAACACAACTTTCATTTGTAGTTACCCACCCAATTTTACTTTCACACAATACTTCATCATCTTTTTCGATAATTTCACCTTTTCTAAGTTGTCTGAAATTTATCCAATCTGTTTCTTTTTTCTCCATATTATTGACGTTAGAACATTTTGATTATTTTAAAGTAATTTCTTTGGTTTTTGTTTTACCTCTTGATGATGTTACTGTAATAGTAGCAATTGCGTCACATAATCCATTTCCATAATCAATAGTGCGTTTTGCTCCTTTATTGTTTTCGAATTCTATAACTCCTTTATCAATCCAATTGCAATTCATATTGCGGTGTAATGGAGTAGTTATTAGAGAAGTATAATTTACATTATTTTGGTTTACACCACTTGCATCTCCTGTAATTTGATATTCATCATCTAACCATACATAAGGTGTTGCTGAGCCACTTAACATTTCACGGTCACGAGTAGAATTCCATGTGTGTATTTTACCGTCAGGTTTTGTGATTATCATATTTGTTTCTACAACTTCCCAATGTTTGTTGCCAGATGAATTTAAACCTTTGTTTGTAACAACTCTTGTTCCTTGTAATTTATTATCGTTACGATAAAAGTCTTGGAATGTAATTGTTTTTACAGAACCATCATCAAAATAGTTTGATGTATGTGTTACGATAATTTTTCCTCTTCTATATCTATTATCATTACATAAGCAATTTGAAGTTCCAAAGTCAATAATAATAGTGCGAATTGTTGCTGTTGTATCACGGGTAATAGTAGCACATTGACTTGCTTCTGAAATTTCTATAAATGATGAAGAACCGATTCTTCCAACTATTGAAGAACCATTCTTTGCCGCTGCATCAATAATGTTTTGTGTTTCATTTCCTACTGCATCAGCTTCTTCTTTGTTTTGAGCTGTTGCTTCTTCATTGTTTACAGCAGTTTCAATTTCTGCTTTCTTGCCACATGAGCTAAATAATAATGCTAATGTGAACATTGCGCCAACTGCGCTTTTTAATACTAATTTTTTTGTGTTCATGAATTTATTAATTTTATTGTTTATAATTTTCTTTATTGAATTTGTTTATTTAATGAAAAGATTTATCACACAGTGGTTTACAACCTCAGATGGGTCTCATACAAGTATAAGAATTTTATTTAATATAAACAAAAAACCCAATCAATTTGATTGGGTTTTAATATTAAATAATATCATTAGGTGCTTTAACTTTAATAATAATATTTCTATTTTGTCTCATATAGAATGGAACAGATTCTGAAGCTGGTTCCCAATTTTTAGAAGCAGCTTGACCATGTTTTTTGATAGCTCCAATAACACCTTCTAAATTAGAATATTCATTTTCACTTGTCCAACCTTCATCTATACCTTGACCGATAAATAAAGTCAATTTACAACCATATATTTTTAATTTCTTTCTACTGTATTCTAATATCTTTGATACTTCTTCATCAGAAATTTCATTTGGGTTATATATCATTTGATAAGCAATCATATTCTTATATTTTAATTCTTTCCCATTTAAAATACGAGAGTTAGAAAAATCTGTCTTAAATACATCTTCATATTTAGGAAAAATACCATCACAATAATCACCTCTTAAATTTGTAGTGATTCTTCTCTCATCTCTTAAATCTTCAAAACAAGACCAAATATCATCCTCATAAACATTTTCTTTCTTTTTGAATATGTCAAATAACCCTTCAAAGGTTTTTAAATGTTTCATTTTTTTATTATTTTTATAATAGTATATATAAAAATGACCAGTCAAATTATGTTATCTAATCATTTTTCCTTATATTTGTAATATGAAATCACCTAACTTAGATAATGTTATTCACTTAGAGCTTAGAAATAAGCACGGTCATAAACTTACTAATAAGAAACTCCAATCTATTTCAGATTCATTAGAGATTGATTTTGACCAATTACAAATGTTAAATGATACTTATAGTAAGTTATGGTTTATGAAAGTGGGTTCACGAATGGAATTAATCTGTGTTATCTATGATGGTGGTGATAAGCTTTGGTTTTTCTCTGATTATGAGAAGGTATCACCAGATAGAATCTTATCTATTAAACCAATTGAGGTTATTAATAAGCCAAAAGAAATTAAAGTTCTTCCTAAGATTCCTACTATATTAGAAGTAAAACCTAAGAAGACTCGTCCAGAGATTCTTGAGATGGATGCTATTTTGGATAAGATTAATGAGTCGGGTATGTATTCATTAACTCTGAAAGAATTGGACTACTTAAAGAGTCTTAGTAAATAAGAAAATATATTTCATATTTTTTTTTATAAAAAAAAGCAGCCTACTTCTGATCTCTACGGAGTATTTCTCAAATAACCAAATAATTTTTAACCTATTTAATTTAATAATATCATGAATGTTTTTTATATTTGTATTATATGAAATTCATAGATAGATCCGAATATTATACCAGAACACAAATACATCCTAATTCAGAAGAAACCAGAAGTAAAGTTAGAAATGTCACACAACAAGAAATTAACAAGTTAGTAGAGATTTGTGGGTTTAAATTAGAGAGACACCATATTGGTGCAAATAAGGCACTTATATCAGATAGATATCCGATTAAATTTAATATTGGAATAAGTTATATTACAATCTGGGTAATGGAAGATGAATGGTTTATTGTTGATATTGACCATTATAAATATCCAGCAATGTTTAAGTGTGACCAATTAGAAGGTGTTAAGTTATTGATAGATGATATTAGAATATCATATTCTATATTAAGTGTTTAGTATTTCTTCTAATTTCATATCCCTTAGTTCTTCTAATGTATAGAAGTTAGCTTTGTGGTACCAATTTGTACTCCATATTTTATCTGTATGGTTTTCAAGTTGGTATGAAATACTTCTTTTACTTCGGTCGTCTATAATAGTAACCTTATACCATTCATCTTTAATAAGGAAACGGTTAGATTCTTTAGCTTTAACTTTCATCTTATAAAGATAAGAAATAGTTTTATAAATCAAAAATATTTACTATCTTTGTATAAATAACCTGTACCCTTGAGAAACTCGTATTTAAAGATAAGCAGGTCAGACGAGTCTTTAGAAAAGTTAGAATCTTTTCCTAAGTAAGATAAGAGGGTGCTAATAAAAAATTAAAAATATGAAATTAATAATCTTTATAATACTGATAATTGTATTTTTTACTTTTTTTGGAATTAAGATTACAATACCTGGAAAAGATAAAAAAGAAAACTAAAAAAATAGTCAGGTAATGCGTAATGGGAAAATGGTATCTCATCCTTAACGGTTTATCCTTAACCCTCGTGGATGTGGTAAATAAGTCCCAGAAGTGTTCATACAGGTTCGAATCCTGTCTTGACTACTATGAAACATAAAATATATATCTATACAAGTAAAGGTGAACGTGTAGAACCTAAAGATGATGATATTCATATGGCGGCTTTTCTACCAGGATGTCAAGATGATGTAGCTATTTGGATAGCTTCAAATAAAGAAGAAGCTATCCAAAAATTTAGTAACTATTATACTAATGCTTCACACGTAACTGTTTATTCATTAGATGAATTATACTGGATTCCTAATAAAGATGTATCAATTCTAACAACTTGGGTTTAGTTTAATCTTCAATATCATTATTATTAATTATAAAAAAATTTTAATATATATGATAACAAAAAAAAGGATGTAATGGTTTTATCTTATAATGATTTCGTTCAACAAAGTGTAAATGAAAGCTTCGATGAAGTATTTAATAAAATTAAAAATATGAGCAAACAAGGATTGCTTACTACTGCCTTTTTAACTTCTGTATTAAGTAATAGTAGTTTTTCACAAGAACAGAAAAAAGCTATACAATCAATAGAAGTAAATAAACAAAATAATATTAGAAAAATAAACTCTAATGAAGATATTAAAACTTCAAATTTTTTAATAAAAAAAGCTTCTATTATAATAAAATCAACTGTTTACTACGAAGTATCTTCTAGAATAGCAAAATGGAAACAGTTTATCAATACAAGGTTATCTAATTTTAAATCTTCTACTGTAAATTTGATATATTATGAGGATGATGGTATACCTAAACATGATCCAACAATAGATGGAAAAATAGCTACTGGAGAATACTATTTAATAGTTTTAAGAAAAGATATAGATATCAAGTCAATATTTGGTTCAGAAAATGAAATAAGTTATTCTGAATTCTCATCAGATGATAGAAGTAATACATATCTTCTTAAATCACAAAACTGTATAAGTTCAGAAAGAAAAGTGGATTTTTTCGGCACTAAAATATCACAGATTTTAAAGAATATAGATTTAAAGTATTAAATATTTTTTATGATATCATACGTTTAAATTAAGATACTTTTCTATTGCTTCTTTAGTAGTAGCATCTTTAATTCTTTTTCGAGTAGGTGGTGGCATTTTTCTTAAAAAGTTATGATAGTTATCATCACGTAACTCTTTAGATTTTACAAATAACATATTTATATCTTTTTGTGATAACTTATCATGTCTTATTCTATCAGTTATCTCAGAAAACATTCTTAATCTTTCTTGTCTTTCTTTATTTTCTTTATCTACTTCTTTACGTATTTCTCTAAATTCTTCTGGAGTGATTCCATATTGACTAAGTGAGAAATAAGGAGACAAAGCTTCAAATCTTTTTAAGTGTTTCATAGTTAAACTAATAATTTGAAATACCAATTTATATAAAAAGGTTGACCATATCTCCTATCAGCTGTTGCCTTCTTTTCAATAAACTCACATGGTATATTTCCAGTAGTAAAGTGTTTGATAAATTCTGATTCTGATTCTCGAAACTTAGTATAATCTGGTTTTTTCCATTTTCCATTTTCGCCACTACCACCATCATATATTTGAACATAAACTTGAAGAATGAAATCCGAATTATTATCTACACTTATCTGTGGGGCATAGCTAACCATAAGTCCATTTAAGTCACATCTATCTAAGTCTCTAGTAATCATATTTGTGTTATAGAAATTATCTATAATAACTTTAGGAACTGGTTGAATAATAGTTAATTGTGTTTGCATTGGACCTCCACCACCTGGTTTATTACCAATAGCAACAGTAGAAAACTTAAAATCTAAATTCCATCTTTTAACCACATCACTAATTTGATTAATTAGATTCGAGAAATTAGTTAACTCTTCAATAGTAGTTACATTACTAAACTTATTACTTAATTTGAATGTAGTATTAATTTTTTTATTTTGAGATATTGTAATACCACTATAATAAAATTCCATAGATCCATTATCTATGAATTCTAAGAAGTAATCTTCTAAATCTTCCACAGATAGTCTTTTAGTAGGTTCTACTGATTCATTAAATTTTTTTAAGTGTTTCATATATTAATTATTCTTTATCTGTTCCACACCAGGTCCAGTTATCATCATTAATAACTTTATCGCCTTCTTCGGTATTTTCACCAACTTGTGAATTAGTTGTTTGCCATGTTTCAACTCTTCCATTTTCGCCTTTAACTTCAATATACCAAGTATCAGGAACCCAATCAGTAGTTGTATAAGTACTAACTGTTTTACCAGTATTTATGGTATGTACATGAGTTTCATAATGAGCTGGTCTAAATCCTTCACTTTTAACAATACCATTTTCTAATCCGTTGATACTATGTTCTACAACTGAATATGTTAGATATCCGAGAAAATATACAAAAATTGCAACTGATATCCATATAATACTCATAACTATTGACAAAAATTTAGAATCTTGCCAAGTATCAATAACGGTGTCTTTAAAAATCTCCCATACTCCAGAGATAAAATTCTTAGGCCATCTAACAAATAGTTTATAGAAGAATCTTAATACTGGGTGATTATTTCTATCATCAGCATAATCATCATCAATGGTGCTCCTTCCTACCCAACCATAATTATTTTCATTAGCCTTAAAATTAAATCTACTGAAATCTGAATAAATCATATCAGCTTGAATTACTCCATCTATAACATACTTTTTATAATATGGTAATAGTATATCTTTATTTGGTAGTATTAACTCTGCTAGTTTTTTAGAATCAATGTTCTTTGAGAACTTATCTAAAAGAGTTTTTAATATATCAGAACCGTTAACAGATTCATTTAATTGTGAATATGATTTAATATATTTCATATAATTAATTATTTTTCTATATGATATATATAAAAAAACCCAGTCAATAATTTGACTGGGTTTATAGATGATAGTAAAGAAATGATTAGATACCTACTAACTCAATTTTACGGTCTCTAATTCTTTGTTCAATAATTGGTTTACTCTTTTCATATTTCAAGTCGGAAATATTTTTGATATAATATTGACAAGCACTATAATCATAATACATACAATATTCTCTATTGTGACTTAGATTATTCTTCATTTCTAATCCATCTCGTTTATCTGAGGCGTCATAAATGATTATTAATTCTGAATTAGGGAGTTCACACTTAAATACTCTAAAGTCTTCATCATCGGTTGGTTTATCCCATAGGTCAAAGTTATCATCACTAAAAATATCACCTATTAAATAAAACCTATGATAAAATCCATCACCTCTTTCTGGGATGAAAGAATAGAAGGGTTTATCGGAAAAGTATTTTTGTTCAACCATTTTATAGATATCATTATGCCAACCACCACCAACTCCGGTGTAGTTAAACATAATTATCTTACCGATTTCTTTATTATGTTTATTGGTGATTGGATGTTCAAAAATTCCGACCATCGATAAACCGTGTTCATCTGATTGCTCAATTTGGTTATTTTTACGATTAGTCCAAAGTTGAAGTAATTTTTCGGATTGAATATTTTTATCTTTGGTAAAATCTAAAATAGAAATAATATCTTCTTTTGTGTATTCTTTTTCTTTACTCATATTCCTAGTTCATTTAATTTTCTATCTCTTTCATATGAAGTTACTAGACCAACACATTCTTCAATAGTTGCTTTCTCTCCATTTATTTCAAATTCCATATGAAACTTTCTACCATCAGAGGTTTTATATGGAAAGTAGTTAAAATTTGAATTATATGGTGTTAGATGTACCATCTTCTGAATGATATAATCACCATACTTAAATTGAACATGAGTTCCATAGTCGGATATGTAATTAATATACTCTTGTAGTGTCATTCTATTATCTGATTAATTTTACGGTCTCTTACAATTGATTCATCTAAACTTTCTAACATTCCTTCTACACAATCTTGACATAGATGTGATGTTCCACCAGTAACTAAACTAAGACAAATACATTTAACTGAATGGGTATCACATCCATCACATATTTTATTATCTTCAACAAACATTAAGGTAGTTTTACCGATATGTGGTTTGTTAAGTATTGTATTAAGATGTATAGTTCTCATTTAGTATTTTATTTAATTGGATTTCTCGCCATTCTTCTATTGTTATAATTTTATCCCAATGGCTTGAATGAGCAAAGTGATTGGTGCCATCTTCTAAATTAGTTATACTACCTGTTTTAACACCAAACCCATTATTTATATCATCAATGCGGTATCTATCACCGGGTTTAAAATAATATTCATATGAACCACTTGGGCTACGATCACTATATCTAGAAGTTAACATAGATTTGAAATAAACTATATCGCCTACTTTCATATCCCTAATTCTTTTAGTTTCACTTCTCTTATTTCTTGTATATCTAGTTCAATAGTTTCTCCTTGATGTGTGAATACATTACATCCATCTTTATATTTACCTTCTTCATCATAGAAGTAAACTCTATATACAGGTTTTCCGCATTCTTGTAATATTTCAACTATTGTACCTTTTCTTTTGATATCGGTATACCAATTGTTTTTTGTAACAATAACTTTATCGCCTACTTTCATTCTTCTGTTAGTTTGTTAGTTCAATTAGTTCATCTATCCAATCTTGTCTTTGTGATGTGGATAAGTTATGGATATTATTTGGATTATCTTTAGCTAAATTATCCCAATTTTTGATTAGTTGTTTTAGTTCTTTGATTCGTTCTTTGACTTTCATTTAAGTATTATATCTAATTGTAACTCTCTAATTTTTTGTATATCGAATTTCAAGGTTTCCATTGAAGTATATTTGAATTGTTTTCCGCCATCATAAGACCAAAGGGATTGACTATAATCTAAGTTTTGTATAACTTGATTATATTGTAGTGGTTTAACTAAAATAACTTCTTGGTTACCATCATAGATTAGTTGAAATGCGTAAACACCTCTTTCAACATAAGATATTATTTCATTTGAAATAGTGGGTGTGAAATCTAAGTTGTAGTTAGATTGGTGTGAATCTAATTCACTCTTTATAATTTCAATCATATTATTAATTTCTATCAGCCGCCATAGTTGCTAACACATCACATCTTTCATTTTCTGGGTGACCATTATGACCTTTAACCCAATTAAATTTTATATCAAATTTATGATATAACTTTAGAAATCTTCTCCAAAGGTCTTCGTTTTTTTTACCACCAAAGTCTGTTTTCTTTGCCCAATTAAATACCCAACCTTTCTCAATAGAATCAATTACATATTTAGAGTCTGAATAAACTTCAATTGGATATTTTGTGGTTAAAACAGCTTCTAAAGCTTGGATAACAGCCATTAGTTCCATTCTGTTATTAGTAGTAAAATTTTCACCACCAGATAGTTCTTTGGTTTTATCATTAAATTTCATGACAACACCCCATCCTCCCTTGCCGGGATTGCCTCTTGAACTGCCATCTGTGTATATTAGTAACTTACTCATTTTATTTGAAAATTGATTTTAACTTACTTAGAGCCGAACTTAATTGTCTTGGATGTTCATATGGATACATAAATCTACCAATTGGTTCAACCGTAGTAAAAAGTGTTCTGGTAATAAAATTACCATCAAAGAATCTTGATTTACACGGTTCTAATATTTCTGGACAAGTTGGTTCAGATGTGATTAAGCAACATAACCAATATTCATCTTTCTTTTCTAGTAAGATATAAGGATGTTGGAATACTGGGTGCATAAGAACATCACCTTTTTTATAGATGGTTGGTATATTCTTTTTAGGAGTTGGTTGAGGAATACCATCGGGTTTTGGACCGGGTTTCTTCATGTTTTGAAGTATTTGGCTAAGTTCTTCTCTTGATACTTCTTCTTTTATCTTTTTAGTAAAGAATTCTTTTTCTTCTTTAGGAAGTGCTGAACACCACTTAGTTAGGTTTTCTTTATTATAAGTTTTGGTATCATCGTTAACAAGTTTGATGAGGCTTTCTAATGAAGGATGTAACAACATATTATTTTAGATTTATATACAAATATATGAATAATATTTGAGAATAAAAAATAGGTTATAAAATAGAACAATTATATTTATTTTCATATAATGATTATGAGTGTACGTATTTCAGAAACAGGATCTTGGGATTATAATGGAAATTCATCCTTTGATATATCGAATGATCTCGATACTAAATTATCGGATTATATAATCAATTTTTTAAAAGAAAAAAACATATCTACTTTATTTGATTTTGGTTGTTCAACCGGATATTATTTAAAATATATCTCAGATAGAACCGTAGGTGTTAATTTAATTGGTATAGAGCCATATGTATCTAATAGATATAATCATTTTCATAACATATTAAATTATGATTTAGCTCATCCTTTCAATGTAAATAGAAAAGGTAGTATTGTTTGTTTAGAAGTATTGGAACATATTCCAGCTCAATTTGAAAGTATAGTTATGGATAATATTGTGAATCATTGTGATGAATATTGTTTTATAAGTTGGGCAAGAGTTGGCCAAGATGGGTTGGGTCATTGTAATGAGAAAAATTTTGATGATGTTGTAAGTCTTTTTCAAAGTAGGGGATTTGAACTTATGGAAAAAGAAAGTAAAGAAGGAAGAGATATCGCAGAATTACCTTGGTTAAGAAGTAATTTTGGTGTCTTTAGAAAAGTATCATAAAAAAAGGATCCAAATTTGGATCTTTTTTTTATACTTTAGCAATTTGTGATTAAAAAATCTATTTCAGTATTTCATTTATTCTTGAATCTCTTTCTTCTTCTAATGAATACTTTCTTAACTCTGTTTCTAAATACCAGTAGGTTACACCATTACCGGTTCCATTTAGGAAATGGACTTTATACATAAATTGATGTGGAACCGAAATAGGGTCGTTGGTATGTAATGAATTACTAATATCAATTACATGACCTTTATACCAAAATTCTGAATCACTGTTATAAATAGTTATTCTTACTTCATCGCCTATTTTAAACTTAGGTGGGGGTTTTAATACTTCTTTTTTAGAGAAGAGTGATTTGACCCATTGAATATATTTCATTGTCTAACTATTTTAATCTTTGTATCTCTTTGTTTAATGATATGTGGAACTATTGTTTCTATATTATGTAGAAGATAGTCTTCGGAGACAATATCAGATAATTGGAAACCTAGTTCTCTTTTATTAATAGAGATAGTGG
>Ga0209297_1000810_pt1 | contig 19172 bp, 8 predicted proteins | sample S_130805_MF_Meta_FD_187322 | JGI IMG/M metagenome (GOLD analysis project Ga0209297, IMG submission 187322) | Freshwater microbial communities from Lake Simoncouche, Canada to study carbon cycling - S_130805_MF_MetaG (SPAdes) (version 2) | ecosystem: Environmental > Aquatic > Freshwater > Lake ...
CGGCATTTACGTAGGTGTTTGGGTGCCATCCATTTTGGCACTTGGTGCATTCTTACTTGCAGGATCAAAGGACAAATAGATCATGTCTCAAGCAGCATTGTTCGGTTTTGGTTGCGTCATCTTTTTTGTCGTGGCAACTGGTGCTTTGTTGTACGGAATGGCAGCAATGAAAGAATTTGCTGACCGTACGCAATAACGAATTACATTCGTTGCGTTAATCCACCGTCAACAACAAATACCTGACCCGTTGCGTACTTGGTGCGCAATAGGCCAAGCGTTGCTTCCACGCAATCTTCCGGGGTCGCCGAGCGTCCGAGTGGGGCCATTGCCTTAACACCAGCGTGCTGGTCGCTCCAATCCTTGGTCCACGGTGTTTCAACCAGGCCAGGTGCAACTGCGTTCACACGCACTGGACCACAGCTCTTCGCCAAGAGCAACGTCATGTGATTGAGCGCTGCCTTTGACATGGAATAGGCGATAGAGCTGCCAACTGGGCGAACTCCGGCAATTGATGTGATGGTGACTACGTTGCCGTCGTCGCTCTTCTTTAGCAGTGGCATTGCGGCTTTCGTAAGTGCCCACGTGCCCCACACGTTTACTGCAAAGGTCTTCTGAAAAATCTCGTCGGTGAGTGCTTCTAGGTCGTGGTGTGCAACGAGTGAAGTCCAACCCGCATTGTTGATCAAGATGTCGAGTTTTCCAAAGCGCTTAATGGTTTCATCCAGCAAGTGTTGTCCGGCATCTTTATCGCTGATGTCTGCCTGCACGTAAAATGCATTAGCACCAATTCTTGCTGCAACGGCTTTGCCGGCTTCTACTGAATTTGCCGAGTTAACTACAACGCTTGCGCCAAGTTCGCCGAGGCGAAGCGCAATGGCTTCACCAATGCCGCTTGACGAACCAGTAACGATTACAACTTTGCCAGAGAACTCGCTCATTATGCCCTCACTAGTGGTGCTGTGAGGCAGGTTGGGCCACCGTCGCCTTTTACCGCAACGTTGTTGCCTGCAAACACATGTACTTCAACTCCGCCTTCGCGAAGTTTGCCTTCAATTTCTGGGTTGCCCGCTGCAAGCACCACAACATTTGGTCGAATGGTCAAAATGTTTGCGCCTTGTGTGAGCATTTCTTTTTCGCTGACGGTGAACCATGAAATGCCACGCGATTCCAAAAACTGCAACAGACGAACTGGGGCAAGTGGTTCGTACACCACTGCTTTGTCATGCGCAATTGGCGACAATACCGACATCAGGTGCAACACGGCGCCAGGTCCTTCGTAATGGGGAAGGTCGAATGAGAACACGTCAACATCATGAGGTGCGAGCAATGCGCGAATTTGATCGATGCCATCTTGGTTAGTGCGATATCCGTGACCAATGAGCAATGTTTTGGCGTCAAGCCACACTTTGTCACCACCGTCGGCGAACGCCGGCTCGGTGAGTTGGCCAAGAATTGGCACGCCGATGCGCTCTAAGTCTTTGCGAATCTCTGCAGGCTCTGGCGAACGGACAGGCTTGGCCATGCGTAGCAAAATTGCTCCGTGTGGGGTCATGATCATGGGGTCGTGCATGTATACGGCATCGACAAGACCCTCAACTGGAGAGGCAACATCCACTTGGCAGCCCAGACTTTCGAGCAAATTCGTGAATTGCTCGTGTTCTTTCAGTAGCTCGGTGGTGTCGGGCATTCGCCAGAAACCCTCTTCTACGAATTTGCCAACGGTGGTTGGTGTGCGAACAAGGACTCGTGAAAGCGACGACACCATGTCTGGTGTGCCCCAAGAAGTTGAAGTAGTCATGCTCCCTCAACCGTAGCAACGCAGCACCTACTGTGGACTTGTGGCAATCGCGCGCAAAATCATCGGCTTCGCAGCATTCGCTGGGGTATTGGCGGGCTGTTCGCTGAATGACACCCCGAGTGGTTCGAACTCGGTTCCTGTCGATTCATCAGTTGTTGATTCGGTGGTCGACACCGTGGCGCCAGAAGTGGCTGATTCCACCCCCGAAACCACACCGGTAACCGTGCCGGAAACGACAACCACAATGCCCGAGGTAGACATCAAGTGCGTCACCGTGTTGAAGTGCCAATTCTCGTATTTAGTTGGTGCTGACTATTCGCTACTGAAGCTTGAATTCACCGATTTCAGCGTGGCTAATTTGCAGAGTGCCAAATTCGTGCGCACAAACCTGAAGCAAACCACGTTTATTCGTGCAGATCTTTCGAATGCCGATTTCACTGGCGCAAATTTGGGCAGCGCAAACTTCACTGGCGCAATAGTTACTGGTGCAAATTTCACCAATGCCAATTTCACCAGCACCGTAATTTGTGGTTTGGACTTAACTACTGCGATTGGCGTTACGCAAGCACAGTTAGACAATGCACAAATGTTCCGCGCAAAAGGCAATAAATATTGTCCGTAGAAATTCAGCGCGCAGTTGATCGCACTCCGCAGCCGTGGAAGAACGGACTTGGCGTGCAGTACGAAATTACGTGTGATGGATCGCTGCCAGATGATTGGACATGGAGGCTTTCCACTGCCGACATCACGCAAGACGTTCCGTTCTCCGTTTTCCCGGGAGTGAATCGCGAATTTTGTGTTGCAGATGGCAACGGAGTGGTGCTGAATATCAATGGAATAGATCACCGATGCGAACCGGGCTCAATTACCAAGTTCCGTGGCGACGATGTGGTGTTCGCAACACTGATTGATGGTCCAATGCGAGCCTTGAATTTGATGGTTCGTGACGGTGCATCCGAAAAACACCTGCTTGTTGTTCGCGCGGGCGGCTCTATCGACATGGCAAAAGCAGATGCCGTAGTTGCAGTAAATGGTGCTGTAAAGCTTCAACAAAATGGGGGTGAAGTACTACTTGAGACTTTGGACTCTCAACTAATACTCAACAGTGAAAAATTTGTAGTTGAGACTTTGAGCGCAGTGGTTGAGGGTTGCGCTGTAGCAGTGAAGTAGTAGTCGCAATTTTCTACTGAAAAATTTCTTGCATTTGTGAGGGAAAACCCTTGCTGTGGCTTGCGGAAAAAATTTTCACTTTCCTATTTTGTAAGGCGTGCCGAACCTAATTCGAAAAAGTATTTCGAGGCTCTTCCGCGCACGCCAACTGGCTCTTCTTTCCTGTTTGGCATTGTTGTCGTCGACATTTGCTTTAGGAGTTTCAGTCTCTATCGCGGAGGCTGCTGACGTTGTTACGAACGTGTCCGGTGTTGAGGGAAATGCATCGGTAACACTTTCGTGGACAGCGCCAAATTCAAATTTGCCTTTGACCTTTGGTGCAGCAGGAAACGCAACGGTTTTTCATGGTGGAGGTGGTGGAGATCGGGATGGCAACCTCGACTGCCCAACGGATTATGCAATAACAGGTATCGGTGTACGAATAACCGAGGGAAGCACTGTTCAAGCTCGATGCACAAAACTGAATTCAGATGGAACGCTTAACACTGCACTCACATCAACGTTGACTTGGTTTGGAGGAACTGCGTACCAGTGGTCGTATTGCTCGGCCGGAAAAGTTGCAGTCGCAATTTTGGGTGGAGGCAACTTTCTTCGAAGCATGGCTCTTTCTTGTGCGACTCCTCCAGGGGTATCCGACACTCCCGAAACAACTACTTGGCCTGCTGCGGCAACAGGAACAGTGAAAAGTTCTGCCTGTCCGGCGGGGGACATTGTGAAGGGTTTTTATGCACGATCTGGTGCTTGGATCGATCAGGTTCGGGCGCGATGCGCAACGTTTGGAACTGCTCCGTTTTCCAATTACCTCATTCAGTACTCAAGTGACAGCGGAACTACATGGACTGCCTTTTCGCGTACTGCCTCTACTGCAACGTCAGGTTCGGTGACCGGGCTGACAAATGGCACTGCGTATCACTTCCGTGTTGCGCATGTTTCTGCGGGAACAACTGGCACGTATTCCGATCCCTCTTCGGCGTACATTCCGTACACAACCCCTGCGGCTCCATCTGGTCTTTCTGGGGTGCGAGGAAACACCGAAGTGGCCCTCAGTTGGTCGGCGCCAACGGCAAACAACGGACGAGCAGTAACCGATTATGTCGTGCAGTATTCAAGCAATAACGGAAGTACTTGGACGACGTTTTCCGATGGGGTGTCGACAACAACATCTGCAACGGTAACTGGGCTCACCAATGGCACCAGCTATGTATTCAAAGTTGCAGCCGTCAACCTGGCCGGTACTGGAACGTACACAGCAAACTCTTCTGCATTGATTCCTGCAACGGTTCCCAATGCTCCAACTGGCGTGACAGGAACATTCGGAAATACATCAGTTTCATTGACATGGACTGCACCAGCAACTGGCGGTAGCGCGCTTACCGACTATGTCGTGCAGTACTCGACAGACAACTCAACTTGGACAACATTTTCTGACACTGTTTCGACGGCTGCATCAGTAACCGTTACGGGATTGACAAATTACGCAACCTATTATTTCCGAGTCGCCGCGGTAAACGCAGTTGGCACCGGTGCCTACTCTTCGACAATTTCTGTGGTGCCAGGTATTACGCCTGGCAATGCAACACCAACAGTTGCAAGTACGGGGAGTACGCAAATCGGTTTGAGTTGGACGATTCATCCCACTGGCGCATCGTCGGTAACTGATTGGCTGGTTCAATACTCAACAAACAACTCCACATGGACAACGTTTAACGATGGCGTTTCAACAACGACATCTGTGACAGTTACTGGCTTGACGAACGGCACGCTCTATTACTTCAGAGTTGCTCCAATCAATCCCGCCACCATGGGCGCCTTCGGCAACAGCGCATCGGCCACACCACGTACTACTCCGAATGCGCCAATCATCACCACTCTTACGCCTGGAAATACGCAAGTCGCTGTTGCTTGGAGTGCTCCCGATACAGGTGGAAGCGCAATTACTGATTACGACCTTGAGTATTCGTCAAACAGTGGTTCAACGTGGACTGCATGGGCCAGTGGTACAACGTCAACAGCAACTTCGGCAACGGTAACTGGATTAACAAATGGCACGGCCTATGTGTTTCGAGTGCTTGCCAAGAATGTTGCGGGAAGTGGCGCAAATTCATCGACTTCGACTTCTGCAACTCCACGTACTGTTCCTAGTGCACCTGGCCAGCCAGTGCTCACAGTGGGAGATCGGCGAATTGTTGTCACGTGGACTGCTCCTACAAGCAATGGTGGCAGCGCAGTAACTGACTACCAAGTGCTGAGAGCGCCAGATGCAGCGGGATTATGGCAGTGGGGGGTGATCACTGATGGAGTTTCATCGGCTACGTCGTTTACTGACACCACTACAAGTAATGGTGTTGATTACTACTACTTCATCGCAGCCATTAATGCTGCGGGCCTTGGCTTGCAATCTGCGCAACATTCGCTAGTAGGTCGTCCACGGGGCGTAACTGTTGCGCCAACAAATGTTGTTGGGACTGCGGGCGATAGTCAGGTTTCGCTCACGTGGACAGCACCTGCTGCAAACGGCGGCACGATATCTGACTACACCATTCAGTATTCAAGCGATAGTGGAACTACGTGGACGACATTCAGCGACACAGTTTCGACAACGGCATCGGTCAGCGTTACTGGTTTAACAAACGGAACCGCATATGTGTTTCGCGTAGCCGCCACGAACGAAGCAGGTCTTGGTGCGTACTCTGCCGCAAGTGCAGCTCGCACTCCAGTTGGCGCTCCGGGGGCTCCGACAAATTTGGCTGGTGTCGCAGGAAACGCGCAAGTTGCGCTTTCATGGACTGCACCAGCAAGTAATGGTGGCAGTGCAATTACTGACTATGTCATTCAGTATTCAACGAATAATGGAAGTAGTTGGCTAGCAATAACTGACACGGTTTCATCCGCGACGTCATTCACGGTTACTGGCGTTACAAATGGTCTTGCTCACATTTATCGTGTGGCTGCAAAAAACATTGTAGGCACTGGTTCGTACTCAACAAATTCTGCAACACAAATAGCATTTACTGTTCCTGGTGCACCAACATCAGTTTCGGCTTCAAGTGGAGCACGACAGTCAGATGCTGTTTCGTGGACCGCTCCAACAAATAACGGTGGGAGTGCGGTGACGGGCTACGCGGTTCGCTATTCAGTCGTTAACTCAAACGTCTGGTCAACGTCAACGCTTACGGGTTCGACACTGACGAGTTTCACCCAAACTGGGCTCACGCCTGCCACTTCATACATATTCCAAATTGCTGCAATCAATGCCGCAGGCCAAGGCGCTTGGTCAGCCAACAGTTCCTCTGTATTGATTCAGGACTTTGCAGCTGCACCGACAAACGTGAGTGGTGTAGCTGGAAATACGCAAGTTGCACTTACGTGGACTGCTCCAACAAGCAATGGTGGAAACGCAATAAGCAACTACGACGTTCAGTATTCGTCAAACAGTGGTTCAACATGGACATCGTTTAGTCACACGGCATCAACTGCTACTTCGCTCACAGTCACTGGCTTAACAAACGGTGTTGACTACCTGTTTAGAGTTGCTGCAATCAACGGGTGGGGTAGAGCAAATTTCGCAACAACACCAACTACCTACAACCCATTCACGCTGCCAGGAGCACCAACCAATGTTGTAGGCGCTGCTGGTAGTTCGCAGGCTGTGGTTACGTGGACAGCATCTGCTCCGAATGGTCGCGCAGTTACCGATTACATCATCCAGTTTTCGTCAAATAATGGCTCGACATGGGCAACGTTTAATGACGGAACCTCAACGGTGACATCTGCAACAGTCACCGGCTTGACCAACAGCATTGCCTATATTTTCAAAGTTGCGGGAGTAAGCGCTGCAGGAACGAGTTCGTATAGTTCAAACACCAGTGCGGTCACACCGCAGGCGGTTCCTTCAACTCCATTGAATGTTGTTGGTGTGGGCGGGAATACGCAGGTGTCGTTGTCGTGGACTGCACCGCTGTCAAATGGTGGTCGGACAGTTACCGATTACGACATTCAGTATTCATCAAATAATGGATCAACCTGGACAACCTTTACCGATTCGGTAAGCAGCGCAACCTCGGCAGTGGTGACAGGACTGACGAATGGAACTTCATACATCTTCCAAGTTTCGGCAAAAAACAGTGTTGGCACTGGTGGCTATTCGGTTGCATCTTCGGCGGTTATCCCGTTTACCGTTCCAGGTCAGCCAGCCTCGGTGTCGGGTGTTGCAGGAGTAGGCCAAGTTGCTCTGTCGTGGACGGCACCAACGTCAGATGGTGGATCGCCGCTGACTGACTACGTCGTTGAATATTCAACAAACAGCGGCACCACATGGATTACCTTTGCCGATTCTGTCTCAACAACAGCATCTGTGACTGTTACGGGTCTTGTTAATGGAACTGGGTATGTGTTTAGAGTTAGTGCAAGAAATATTGCCGGAACAGGTCTTCCATCTTCCTCCTCAAGTTCAGTTGTTCCAAGAACTGCACCTTCGGCTGCGCAGTCAGTGGTTGGTCTGTCGGGGAATGCGCAAGTGGTTCTGTCGTGGAGTGCGCCATCTTCAACTGGTGGCAATGCGATCAGTGATTATGTGGTGCAGTACTCAAGTGATGGCACTAACTGGACAACGTTTACTGACTCGGTTTCATCAACTGCTTCATGCACGGTGACGGGCCTTACGAATGGAACCGCATATACATTCCGTGTTGCTGCGGTAAACGCTGGTGGAACCGGTACGTACTCGGTGGTGTCTGCAGCGGTTACTCCCTTCACGACTCCCGATGCTCCAACCGCGGTTGCTGGTGTATCAGGAAACGCTCAGGTCGTGGTGAGTTGGACTGCTCCTGCCGATAATGGTGGAAGCGCAATAATTCAGTATCAAGTTTCGTATGCGCCTCAGGGAACCGATAACTACGGAACATGGTCCACATCGACTGCAACACAGTCTTCGAGTACAACGTTTACCGTCACAGGTCTGACAAATGGAACGTCGTACAAATTCAAAGTTGCCGCAACCAATGCTGCGGGTGATGGTTCGTACTCCACTTCGTCAAGTGCAGTAACTGCCTACACAACACCTGGTGCGCCAACTGCGGTTACCGGAACAGCTGGGGAAGGTGAAGTTGCGCTTTCGTGGAGTGCACCTACTTCAAATGGCGGCGATTCGATTACCGACTACATCATTCAATACTCCTCGAATAATGGTGCCTCTTGGACAACGTTTAGTGATGGCACGAGTACGTCTACTTCAGAAACGGTTACGGGGCTCACGAACGGCACTTCGTATGTGTTCAGAATTGCTGCGGTTAACGCTGCGGGTGCGGGTGCGAACTCAACGAGTTCGGCAGCAGTGGTTCCGCGAACGGTTCCCGATGCACCCTTTAGCGCAACTGCAACAGCAGCTAATGAGCAGGTAACTCTGTCATGGTCGGCGCCAGTATTTAACGGTGGCACGGCAATTACTGACTATTTCATTGAATACTCGGAAGATGGAACAACGTGGGCTTTGTTCTCGGATGGCACGTCAACGCTTCGCGCGACGGCTGTAACTGGACTGACGAACGGTACTCCGTACTACTTCCGTGTGTATGCAATTAACTCCGTAGGAATGGGCGTGCCTTCGGCACCTTCGTCGCCTGTAACGCCACTGACCTCGCCAACCGCGCCAACAATTTCGCGCATTGACACAAGCAACGCATTGCTCACGGTCTATTTCTCGCCAGGAGATGATGGCGGTAACCCAATTACGTCGTATCAGTACTCAACCGATGGAGGAGCAACCTGGCAGACGCGAACAGTTGGCAGTACATCGAGTCCACTTGTCATTTCTGCGCTCTCGACAAACGGAACTTCGGCGCTAGCGAATGGCACGACATACAGCGTGCAAATTCGAGCAGTGAACTCTGCAGGTGCAGGTAATGCTTCGCTTACAACCACTGCAACTCCAGTAACAGTGCCAACTGCGCCGTTATCAGTAGTTGCAACACCAGGTAATGCATCTATCTCATTGAACTGGACTGCACCGTCATCAAACGGTGGAACCGCAATTACCGATTACGAAGTTGAGTACTCCACAAACGGAGGAAGTACCTGGTTCTCTTTCATTAACGGAACATCAACCGCAACTTCTGCATCAATTACATCTTTGACAAACGGGACCTCTTACACATTCCGCGTGAGCGCAGTGAACAGCGTGGGAATGGGTGTTGCATCTGTGTGGTCTACTTCGGTCGCGCCACGAACAGTGCCGTCTGCACCGACCAGCTTGGCGCTTACCGCTGGTGCCGGCTCCATTGATGTGTCGTGGAGTGCGGCCTCAAGTGGCGGCTCTACAATCACCGACTTCATTGTTGAATATTCGACCGATGGAAACTCCTGGACCACGTTTAATGATGGGCTTTCCATTTCAACAAGCACAACAATCACGGGTCTCACTAACGGCACCTCGTACTACGTGCGAGTTAGTGCGGTAAACGTTGCCGGGTCAAGCACAGCAGTGGTTTCGGGAAGTACGGCAACGCCGAAGACCGCGCCAAGTGCACCAAGTATTTCTGCAATAGCTGCTGGTAATCAATCGCTTTCGGTTTCGTTTACCGCAGGTGCAACGGGCGGCTCGGCAATTACTGGTTACCAGTACTCAGTTAACGGCGGCTCAACATGGGCAACTGTGTCAGGGACATCGAGCCCGATCACCATTTCTGGTTTAACCAACGGCACTTCGTATCAAGTGGCTCTGAGAGCGGTAAATGTTGTTGGTAATGGAGATACATCAAACATTCTCGCCAGCACTCCACGCACCGTTCCGAATGCTCCAACGATTTCGTCCATTACCGCTGGGGCCAACCAGGGAAGTGTTGCATTCACGTTGTCTGGCAACGGCGGAAGTGCAGTAACCGATTACGAGTATCGCTTAAACGCGGGATCATGGTCGGCATGGATTTCTGCAGGTACGACCACCAGCCCACTAGTTGTTGCGAACTTGGTAAATGGCACTGCATATGACGTACAAATTCGTGCAGTGAATATTGCTGGTGCAGGAAATGGTTCTTCTTCTAGTTCGGTCACTCCGTTTTCGTCGCCTGGTGCTCCAACAATTACGGGTGTTGCTGCAGGACGAGGCCAAGTCATTGTTTCGTTTGCCGCTGGAGTGACAGGTGGCTCGGCAATTACGAATTACCAGTATTCAACGGATGGTGGAACAACATGGGTTGCACTCAGTCCTGCGTCGACATCTTCGCCATTTACGGTGACTGGTCTTGCTGATGCCACTACGTACAACATTCAAATAAAGGCAGTAAACATTGCCGGAGCTGGTGCAGCAAGCTCTGCAATTTCAGCAACAACGTGGGGCGTACCCGCAGCTCCAACGATTGTTTCGTCTACTGCGCGAGATGGCGCACTTGATGTGTCGTTTACATCGGGGGCAAATGGCGGAGACCCTGTAACGAACTATGAATACTCAATTGATGGTGGAGCAACGTGGATCACGCGTAACCCAGTATCAATTGTTTCGCCAATTGCAATTACTGGGTTGACGAATGGAACCAACTATTCGGTACAGATTCGTTCGGTGAACTCGGTTGGTACGAGTTCGGCATCGGCAACTGCAACATTGAAGCCGCATGCTGTTCCATCGGCTCCAGTGATTACGAATCAAAGTGCTGCTAGTCAAACCATCACCATTGCGTTCACGGCCGGAGCGAATGGTGGTGAAGTGATTCTTGGCTACGAATACTCAACTGATCGCGGTGCAACGTGGTCACCGCGCACAGACTCGGGTGGCACGACTTCTCCAATGACCATTACCAAGTTGTCAACGAATGGCACAACGAACTTAACGAATGGCACCACGTACAACGTTCAAGTTCGTGCAATTAGTTTGGTGGGTAATGGTGCTGCATCTGCTGAAGTTGCGGGAACGCCTGCGACTACACCATCGGCACCTACGAACTTGGAAGTCGTTAATGGGGACAGGTATCTCTTAGCGAGTTTCATCCCTGGCTCTAATGGTGGGGCTGCAATTAGTTCGTACCAGTACTCGACCGACAACGGATCTACGTGGCGAACAGCAGCTGCCACAACTTCACCACTCACCCTTGCCACTTCATCTTCAGATGGTGTGACAGCGCTAAATAATGGAACTGCCTACACGGTGTTGGTGAGGGCAGTCAATGCTCAGGGCGCTGGCACTGCTTCTTCATCGGTTTCAGGCACTCCACGAACCAATCCAGATGCGCCAGGAAGTGTCGTCGTTTCTGCTGGTGACGCAACAATCTCGGTGGCCTTCGTTGCAAATGCCAACGACGGCGGCAGTGCGGTAACGGGCTATGAGTACTCGACTGATGGTGGGGCAACGTGGCGTCTGCGTGATCCGGGAACATCCATGACCAGCAGCCCAATCACCATCACCAAACTCTCGAGTGATGGACTAACTGCGCTCACCAATGGAACCGCATACAACGTGCTGATTCGTGCAGTGAATACCTCTGGCCCTGGGAAAGAATCCGCAACGCAGACTGCTATTCCGGCGAGTGCGCCAAGTGCTCCTGTGATTACGTCGATTACGCCAGGAGATAAGAAACTCTCTGTTGCATTTAGCGCAGGCAACAACGGTGGTAACGCCGTTGTTCGCAATGAGTATTCGCTTGATGGTGGTTCGACGTGGATTTCTACACCGAGCCTTAATTCGCCAATCGTCATTACTGGTCTGTCCAATGGAACCGCATATGCATTGCAGGTGCGACAAGTAAACGCATTGGGTAATGGAGCGTCTTCGGTAACGGTTGAAGGCATTCCATGCACGATTCCTGCTGCTCCAACGGTGAACCAAGTAATCGCAGGTAACGCGACGTTGTCGGTTGACTTCACATTTGGTTCAACGGGTGGAAGCGATATCTCCTCGTATCAGTATTCGACAGATGGCGGAGCAACGTGGAGTAACCGCACTTTCGGTTCGACTGAATCACCATTGTCAATTACTACTCAGTCATCAGATGGTGTTACTGCATTGGTTAACGGCACGTTCTATTCGGTGAAGATCCGTGCGGTGAACTCGGCTGGTTTAGGTGTAGCGAGTGAGGGAGTACGTATTGCACCACTGACTGTTCCAAGCGCACCAGTTATCTCATCGGTTGCGATGCGCAACTCTTTTGCGCTCTTAACATTCTCTGTTGCTTCGGATGGTGGTAGTCCAGTTACTGCTTATGAGTACTCGCTTAATGCAGGAATTTCATGGACGAATGCATCATCCCTTGCTAACCCGATGCGGATTTCTGGGTTACGAAACGGAAGTAACTATTCGGTCATCATTCGTGCGTTGAATATTGCAGGTGCTGGAGATTCCTCTGCTACTTCAGCAATTGCGCCTATTGGTCCTCCCGATGCGCCGCGAATTACCACACTTACACCGAGCGACCAAACGTTGGAAGTCGCATTTGTTGATGGTGCAACGAGTGGATCGCCAATCATTGGTTATGAATACTCAATTGATGGTGGAAACACGTGGCCGTCGGCGGGTTCGGCTACTGGATCGCCATTCACCATTACCGGTCTGACGAATGGAACCATCTACACTGTGCGTATTCGTGCGGTGAATGCGAATGGCTCGGGAACACCGTCAGATCCAGTGGTATCCAAGCCGTACACCGTGCCGAGCGCGCCAATCATTACGCAGATTGCCGTCGATGGTAACGATGCGACACTTGCGTACACCGCACCAGCATCAAATGGCGGTCAGGCAATCACGTCTTACGAATACTCAATAGACAATGGATCAAGCTGGGTGAGCACAAACTCGGCTTCGGTATTCACCGTACAAATTTCAAACCTGGTAGAGAATCAGGATTACCAAGTTGGTGTACGCGCCGTGAACTCTGCTGGTCCTGGCGCGGTGGCAACCGTGAGCACCCAGTCCATCGTTGAGCCAGCGTCCCCACAGAGTCCTGTTGCATCTCCAACACCTAGCTCAGTTTCTCCAACAACCACAATTACGCCAACAACCACGACAACACTTGTTCCGAAACCGATCTTGCCGATCAAGACTCCTTCTACTGAGCAACCTGTTGTCATGCCTCTTGAGGTGCTTCCAGGAAGTGGGGGAATTGCAGTCCCACCAGGAAGTGGTGCAGTAGTTGTAGGCGAAAAGGTTGTTGATCTCATTGTTACCGTTGCGCAAGACGGTGTTGCAGTTATTGAATTCCCTGATGAATTTATTGTTCGAATCATTCCGCGAAACGCAGATGGAACCATCATTCCGCCAGGCGAGGGCAATGCCATACGTGCATTCAGAGGTCGAACTGTTGAAATTGGTGGGGAAGGGTTTGCTCCAAATTCAGTGGTTGAAGTGTGGGTTAATAGCGAACCAATTTTCTTGGGCAACGTAACAACAGATGCTGAAGGAAAATTCTCGAAGTTGTTTGATCTCCCCGTTGGTCTGGCTCCCGGCCAACACACATTGACTCTGGGAGGCACAACCAAGAAGGGTCAAGTAGTTAAAGCTTCAGTTGGCCTCATCGTTGAAGAAGAGTCCGTACTCGCGCCAATAGACACGCAGCCTGAAGAATCAAACACTCTGTTTGATCCGAAAAGTGACGCAGCAGGCACAATGGGCCTTGTCGTTAACGCCATTGTGCTTCTTGCAATTGCTGGTGCTGCAAGTCGCAAGGAGGACGAGGACGAAGATAACGATCGCGGTTCGGGTGACGTTTCCGATGTTTCGGTGAAGCGACTTGGTGCAGATGATGACGGCGTTGACAAGTTGAATTTGCCGCGTATTTCTCTCGCTGACCGAATCATGGCACGAATACCAGAAGCAACCGCGCATCGATCGCCAATGGTTGGTCGTGTATTGCAAGACGGCACCTACCTGCGTTCACTCTTTGGTGCGCTGTGGTTGTTGCTGCCAATAGCTGGTGTTGCGTTGGGCATTGCATCAGCATTCAATACCAACTTTGAAGTAGTGATGCCGTCGCTTGCATTGTTAAGTGCCATCGTTGTCATCGGAACGCTTGACGCCTTTGCAGGCTTCCTCGGCGCGCTTGTGTTTGCAGTTGCAGTTCTTGCTGGTGGGGGAATAAACAGTGCTGATTCAATTCGCGGACTACTTGGAATTTGGGTGATGAGCTTTGCGGTTCCAATGTTGGCTACCGCATCACGGCCATTCCGTCGCAAGAATGCAATCGGACTTGCAGGTGCATGGGATCGCAGCACCGATTTCATTCTCATTTTGTTGTTTGGTGCACTTGCTGCAGGTTCGATGTTCTCCTCGCTTCCTGGCCTCACCGGGTTCCGTCCAGAATTTGCAGGAAATGTTGCTCACATTCAGATTGTTGCAATGTGTGTGCTTGCAGCACGTTTCATTCTTGAAAATGCAACCGTGAAGTTGACGCCCACGCGCTATCGCGAACTGACGGACCTTGCTCTTCGCGATGCGTCAAATGTTCAGCAAATAGTTTCCTCGCTTATTCGCACTGTGGTCTATCTCTTTGTTGCTGAGGTGTTCATCGGTAATAACTGGGCGCTGTGGGTGGGTGGAGTGTTGTACCTCGCACCGAAGTTGGTTGGGCTTGTAGTTGACAAATTCCCGAACGTTGAGTCACTGCACCGTTGGATGCCGCGCGGCATTTTTAAAGTGACGGTCATGATGCTGCTCGCTCGAATCTGGGGAGTAGTGCTCACAAGCCATATTTCAGATCCAGGCAAAATGATCACCTTTGGCTTCGTATTCATGGGTACGCCGGGAGTCGTAGCGACAATCCTCGGATGGTTTGGGCGATCAAGCAGCCGCGCTTGGCCACAAACATGGTTCTCGCGTATCGCTGGGCTCATCATTTTGATTATCGGAATTCTTATGGTTCGTGGAGTGTTGTTCGCTTTCTGAAAACTCGTTAGGTATACCTACAACTCGTTAGGTATCGCTAAGTGTTTGGAAGTTGTTCGCTGTAATTCGGGTCGCCTTTTGTCACAGTGCGAAAAAGTTCCATTCTTTATTGATGAATTTGTGTACGAACAATTTTGCATAACTGTTTGCATGCAAGGCATATTGCATACCGTTTTGATGTACCAACGGAGGTAACAATGTCTGCAGAATCCAATGACGATAAAGTGAGTGAATCAATTTTTGCTAAGTCCATGCTCGGCATGATGATGATCGCGGTAGCGGTCTCAGCGCTCGTTTTGGGAGTAGTAGCCGTAGTGGCCATGAACGGCAGCTCGTCGAGTGCGAGTTCCTCTGGCGCTTCGGCATCGTCGGTAATCGAAGTATCACTGAGCGAATTCACCATCACCTTTAACCCAAGTGTGGTGCCGGCCGGAGACGTGACATTTAAGGTCACCAATGAAGGAACCGTGGATCATGATTTTGCGATGCCGTCACTAAAGGTAAAGACTGCAATGTTGAAGCCGGGTACGAGCGAAGAACTCGTGGTAAGCGGTTTGGAAGTCGGAGAAGTCGAATACCTGTGTGAGGTTGCAGGGCATAGTGCAGCTGGAATGACTGGAAAGTTGAGCGTTGTCGAGTCAGGTAACGCGATGGGAATGGCTTCAACTGGTAATCCAATGTCTTCTTCCGTTTCCTGGCAGCAGATGGACAAGATGATGGAAAACGTTGCCATGAAATACCCTGCAAAAACTTCGGGTATCGGCAACACGGAACTTCCGTACACCATGTCGGACGATGGTTACAAAGTGTTCAGCCTTACCGCCAAGATCATTCCGTGGGAAGTTGAACCGGGCAAGTTTGTTGACGGATGGTCGTATAACGGAGTGATACCTGGACCAGTTATGCACGCCAACGTTGGCGACAAGATTCGCATCGTGTTGAAGAACGAACTTCCAGAGTCAACTTCGTTACACCTTCACGGTGTTCGCGTGCCAAATGCGATGGACGGTGTTGATCCTTACACGCAGAAGCCAATTGAGCCAGGTGCTTCGTTCACCTATGAGTGGACTGCTTTAGAACCCGCCGTCGGCATGTATCACTCACACCATGACGCACAAGTTCAGGTGCCAAATGGAATGGCAGGAGCAATTCTGATCGGGGATTGGAAGTCAATGGCAATGACTGCTGCCGGTGGCCGCACACATGATGCCAACAATGTTGCTGAGCAAGAAGTAGTAATGGTGTTGAATGACAGCGGAACGATTGGGCTTTCGTTAAACGGTAAGTCATTCCCTGCAACAACTCCGTATTCGCTGGCAATTGGCGAAACGATGGTGGTGCATTACTTCAATGAGGGAAGCATGACCCACCCAATGCACTTGCACCAACCATCAGGACTGATTGTTGCAAAGGATGGCAAAGTGCTTGAATCACCGTTCTGGGCGGACACCATCAACGTTGCGCCAGGTGAGCGTTGGACAGTGGTGTACACCGCAAAAGACGCTGGAGTGTGGGCGTGGCACTGTCACATTCTCACTCACGCAGAGACCCCAGAGGGCATGCGTTACATGGTGACCGCACTGATTGTTAAATAACTACGACCCCTTGTTGCTCACCTGCGTTACTTGCGTGGGTGAGCAAACAGGAACGCGACTATCTCGTCGGTATATCCAGGAGCCCATCCATGAGATTGTTCTTGGTAGTTAACTAAAACAGACTCAAACCCATTTTTGCAGTTCCAAAGGTATTTCTCTTTTATTGGACCGACAGCCTCTGCTGGCGCACTTGTGCACGAATTCGACTTCGCAAAATCAACAGCAGAAAAATAAATATTAGGAGTTTCAAATTTTCCACCGCCGTGGAAGGGGACTGTTGTGTCAAGGTTTCCATGTATGTGAATTATCGGAACTGGTTTGGTGGGGCTGCAGGTGTCATCCACTAATGCGCCAGCGACAACTGCAATCGCTGTGATTTTTTCTGAGAGATCACACGCTATGCGATAAGCCATCATTCCTCCATTTGAATGGCCCATTGCCCAGACTCGAGATTTATCAACCGAGTATTGAGTTTCTAGATAGTCAATGATTGTAGATAAAAGTAGTAAATCATTTTCTTGAAATGTGGTTGCGTTAGTGCAGCAACTACCTGCATTCCAAGACGTGTAATCCTCGTAAAGTGAGCCATTGACTCCTGCAACGATGAAGTTCTTTTCCTCAGCTAAGGAAAGGATCTGAGAATCTTCAAAAATCGTTTTGGCATTAGTCGAGCGGCTATGCAATGCCAAGAGCAGTGGGACGGAGGTTCCGGCAACATAATTCGTCGGAACTTTCAGTAGGTAAGTTCGTGGTTGCATACCTTCTACTGTGATCGTGTGCAGTGTTGGGTCAACTGAATCAACAACGTCGGTGAAATTGATAACGGGTTCAGGAACGGTGGTAGATGTTGTGGACGTCGATGTGGTGGTCGTTGTGACTAAGGTTTGGACAGCCGCACGGATCCATTTCTTGCGTCCGGCGATGGTCCGACACACCACAATGACGGGCTTGCTGTTGACGCGGATGGAGACGCGCGTGCCAAGAGTCGTCTTTGCACAGGTTTGGCCAATGGAAACGGCGTTTGCTGACACTGCTGGAACAGCGGTCCACACCAAAATGGCACTGAGGGCGACGAAAACTTTTTTCACTGCCTTCATGTTAGTGAGCGATAACTAAGGTTGAAAAGTGACGATCAACCAGCCAAAGCAGGCAACTTCCCATACGCAGTTGCATAACAGCAATGCAGCGAATCGCGACTTTGATCCTGCGGATCTTGAACGAGTACGCAAGGGTTTTATTGCCAAGCGTGAAAACGGTTTGATCACCGATGAGAAGGATCGCTTCGTGGGCAATAGCGATAATTATGAATTTCTTCGCGATGAACGCGAGTGCCCAGAGACGGTTAACCCTCAGCTATGGCGACATGCGACCTTAAACGCACATCACGGTTTATTCGAGGTTGCCGAAGGCGTTTGGCAAGTGCGCGGTTATGACATTTCGAACATCACCTTTATTCGCGGAACGAATGGGTGGGTAGTCATTGATCCGCTCACCAGTGAACACACCGCGCGCGCTGCACTCGAATTAATGGACGAGCATGTTGAGAAGTTGCCAGTAACGGTCGTCATCTTCACGCACTCTCATGCCGACCACTTCGGCGGTGTACTTGGTGTAACGACAAAGGCTGATGTGGACGCAGGTCGTTGCCAAATAGTTGCACCAGTTGGTTTCTTGCACGAGACTGTTGGAGAAAACGTAATTGCCGGTCCTGCAATGGGCAGGCGTGCCACCTACCAATTTGGTCCAATGCTTCCGCCTGGTCCAACCGGCCATGTTGACTGCGGATTGGGTACAGGTGTGCCAATAGGCCCTCCGGGTTTGCTTGCGCCTACAACCGATATCACATTTACCGGCGAAGAACTTGTGCTCGACGGTGTGCGGGTGATTTTCCAGCTCACGCCAGAAACCGAAGCACCTGCCGAAATGAATTTCTTTTTTCCAGACCATGGCTGGTTATGCATGGCGGAAAATTGTTCGCAAACCATGCACAACCTGGTGCCAATTCGCGGAGCACTCGTGCGCAATGCACTGAACTGGTCGAAGTACATGAATGAGAGCATCGAGCTGTTTGCAGACAAGACCAACGTGTTGTTTAATTCACACAACTGGCCGGTGTGGGGCACTGGTGATGTTCGTGAGTTCCTCATTTTGCAACGTGACTTGTATAAGTGGATGCATGATCAGACCATGCGTTACGCAAACCATGGAATGACTGCGGTGGAAATTGCCGACATGCTGAAATTGCCAGAAGAGTTTCTGGCACATGAGCACACTCGTGGCTTCTACGGCGATTTAGTGCACAACGTAAAGGCTGTTTACCAGCGCTATCTCAGTTGGTATGACGGAAACCCTGCCAACCTCAACAAGCTGCCGCCTGCGGAAGTGGGTAAGCGTTATGTTGCGCTTGCAGGCGGCATGGATTCGCTGTTGGCTTCTGCTCGCAAGTCATTCGATGCGGGCGATTATCGCTGGGTCGCTGAAGTGGTAAACCATGCGGTGTTTGCAGACCCGACGAATACCGATGCTCGAAACTTGCAAGCAGATGTGTTGGAGCAATTGGGTTATCAGGCCGAGTCATCAACCTTTAGAAATGCCTATCTCATGGGCGCTCAGGAACTACGTAAAGGCCCGCCACCTCGCACGGCATCTCACGTGCGGGCACGCAGCCTGATTCGCGCGATGACTATTGAACAAGTGTTTGATGTGTTGTCGGTGCGAGTGATGTCAGAAAATATTGGTGGCTTTTCTC